>Ga0209156_10000197_pt1 | contig 48668 bp, 43 predicted proteins | sample GraSoiAngelo_124_FD_185881 | JGI IMG/M metagenome (GOLD analysis project Ga0209156, IMG submission 185881) | Grasslands soil microbial communities from the Angelo Coastal Reserve, California, USA - 14_0927_05_20cm (SPAdes) (version 2) | ecosystem: Environmental > Terrestrial > Soil > Grasslands... | reverse complement strand
AGGCCGATCGCGCCGTTGGTGTGCCCCGCCATTGGACCAAACTCCCCAGCCTTCCGGAAATGCTGGCCGCTCTCCAGCTCGAGATAATAGCCGAGCCAAGTGAGATGCGCTCCGGCATCGGCGAGGACGATCCCGCGTTCGGGCAGCAATCGGCCGACGATCTGGGCAAGACGCGCGGGATGAATCGCGCCAGGCAACGGTGTTATGACCCGGCTTTCATAGTCGCGGCCATCGACGACTGCAGGCGTGCGCGCGCCGGTCTTGGCATCAAGCGCTTCAGTCATCGCGCGGACCGCAAGCTGCGCATCGGCGACCAGCGCATAGTCGGCCTTATGGACCTTGTCGATTTCGCTCTCCGAAATGTTGATGTGGACCAGCGTGCGGCCGTCGAACAAGCCTTCCCAATAGTTGAATGTCGCGTGCTGGTTGAACGCGTTGCCGATGGCCACGACGACATCTGCGTTCATAAACGCCTTCCAGGCGCTGGCATGGCCACTGTCGCAGAACACGCCGACTGACAGCGGATGGTTTTCGGACACGATGCCCTTGCCGTCGAGCGTCGTGAGCAACGGGATCTGGAAACGCTCGATGAACTCCTTCACGGCGCTGTTCGCGCCGCTTCGGATCGCGCCGAAGCCGACCAGCGCCACCACCGACTTGCCCTTGGCGAAAGCATTAGCCAGCATCACCGCGATCTCGTCGACCCGTGCCGGATCAGGCGACAGGCTCTCGACCGAGCGCTGGATTCGTCGGTGATTGGTCACGTCGTGCCCGGGCAGGTTGAATTCGCCGGGGACTGCAATGTGCACAGGCCCTGGGCGCCCCGCGAATGCGGTATTCACCGCTTGCTCCAGGATGTCGCAGGTCTGATCGGGGTGATCGATGATCCAGCTGCCCTTGGTGCAAGCCGCGAACATCTTTTGCGAATCGGGCGTATTATTCAGCGAAGAAGTCTCGTTGAGCGAACCGCGGCCCATCCAGTGCCGGTTGGCATAGCCGGTGATCGCCAGTATCGGATAGGAATCCGACATCGCCATACCGAGACCAGAGAACAGATTAAAAGCCCCAGGACCTGCCGTCGCCCAACACACACCGAGATGATTAGTGTACATCGCATAGCCGCACGCCATGAACGAGGCCGCCTGCTCATGGCGAGTGATGATACCTCGGATCTGAGTGGAATGCTTGAGCGCGAGCATCATGCCTGTGCAGGTTTCCCCAGCGCCGCCGAATGCCGCAGTGACGCCGATATTTTCCAGACCGGCGACAAGAGATTCAAAGACCCGCATCTTATCCTCCATCCACCTCCTTTGGATGTCCTACACCACAGGAATTCATGGAACAAGTATTGTTTCCCGGCGCAAAGCAATAATTGGACCGAACGGACCCTGCGGAAGCAGCAAAGTCGCGCAATGTTCTGTTAAAGCATCCCCGGCCGATAATCTCGCCGCGATCCTCGTGCAAATTAACTGTAATGGAGAGAAATGATATTCATCGCCCGCCGAAAAGTCTTCGGAACGATTTGAACAAACGACCGGGAAAAGTTCCGGCCTTTTGGGGAATACCCGGCGCCTGCTGCGCAAACGGCCATTGTGAACCTCCATGTATCTGGCACGCGGCGTTTGGCACCTTGTCCACGGGTAAATCAATGTCGTAAGCAGTTCCGGTCGACATGCATCCTGTGGTGGCGAGTTGATTGGAAATCGAACAGACCGTGGCGTGTTGGAGTGGCATGGTTGGCTCCAACGGCTCGGCCGGATAATGCCGTGAGGCTTTGTTCATAACTTGAACCCAAACCGGCAATGCGAGCGCGGCGCCATAACCGTGTGGAATGATCGTCGTCGGCTGATCGAATCCGACCCACACGCCGCAAGTCAACGTGCTTGTGTAACCGAGAAACCACGCATCTTTGTAATCATTGGTCGTGCCCGTTTTGCCTGCCGCCGGCAATTTAAAGCCGAGTGATCGCGAGCTGGCGGCAGTGCCCTCGGTCAAAACTTCTTGCATTAGCCGCGAAGTCATCCAGGCCGCGCCCGGGTCAAGTGTCGGCACGGAGATATGCGCGGCAAGATAGATCGGTTTGTGCTGCTGATTATCGATGCGCTCGATGATGTACGCCTGCTTGCGGACTCCAGCGTTGGGAAACACCGCGTATGCAGAAGTGAGATCCTTCAGATCCGTCTCGAACGAGCCGATGTAAATCGCCGGGCCGTGCGGAACGCTTTGCGAAATGCCGAGGTCATTAGCGACCTTTTGCACCGCGTCGAGGCCGGCGAGTTGTCCAACACGCACGCTCATGGTGTTGCGCGAATGAATCAGGCCGTATGAGCAAGGCATGATGCCGCCGTAGGTGCCGTCTGAATTCCCAGGCGACCAAGTTCCCGCGCCTTCGATTTCGCCGGGCCGAATCGGGCCGTCGCTGATCGCAGCACTTGGCAACAAGCCGTGGCTAAAAGCAACAGTGTAAACGAAAGGCTTGAATGCCGAACCAACCTGCCGGTTTGCCGGAGCCAGCGCGCGATTGAACTTGCTTTGCGCGTAATCGCGACCACCGACGAGCGCGCGAATACCGCCGCTGGCATTGTCAATCACAACCACCGCGCCCTCCAGATACGGCATGGCCGAATCCCCTTCCCCGCTCTCGGGCGGTTTGTAGTTCGCTTTGAGCGGATGATGAAAATTCGATTGGTGCTCGATTTTTGTGAGTTGCGTCTCGAGCGCATCCTGCGCTGCATTTTGCACGGACGGATCGAGTGTCGTGTAGATCGACAGCCCACCATTATCGATCTGATCCTGCGTTAACAACAGATTCAGATCACGTTGCACCGCGTCCATCGCGTAGTTCTCCTGGATCTGGGGTAGTCGCTTGGGATGCGTCACGATTTTTGTCCGTTTCGCCTCTTCGGCCTCCGCGGGCGTAATCTTTTTCAACGCCACCATGCGATCCAAAACAGCGTTGCGCTGCATCGCCGCGCCCTCCGGATTTTTTAGCGGCGAAAATCGATTCGGGCTGCGAATCAAGCCGGCAAGGAGCGCGGCTTCCGAGAGATTCAGCTTTGATGCACTTTTGCCAAAGTAAAGTTGCGAGGCCGTTTCCACTCCATAACAGCCGGTGCCGAAATAAATCCGATTTACGTAAAGCTCGAGAATCTGCTGTTTGGTAAACTGGCGCTCGATGCGTAGTGCCACCATTGCTTCCAATACTTTCCTGCTGAGAGTGCGGCCGCCGAGCGGAAGGCTATTTCGGGCGAGCTGCTGAGTGATACTGCTGGCACCTTCCCTGGCTGAGCCGCTCGTGATGTCGCGGACCAAGGCGCGCAGAATTCCGCGCCAATCAATTCCCTTGTGTGCATAAAAGCGCGAGTCCTCGCGTGCCAGCACGGCAGTGATGAAAAACTGCGAAACCTCGCTCAGAGAAACCTTGAGGCGGTTCGCGCCCGCGAGGCGGCTATAAATTTTTCCATCGACGTCATAAACGGTGTTTCGCTCCGGCATTTCTCCGACGTTTTTCATGTCGAAGGTTTGCGCCCACGTCCCGTAAAAGAGAAAAACGGCGAAGCCCGCTGCTGCGAGTAAAATTAGCAGCGTGATTTTCCAGCCGTAGCGGAAGAGAATGTTCCCGCTTTGCTTTTTTCGCGATCGAAGACGAGCGAAGAATTGCATTGCTGAAAAGTTAAAAAAGTTAAATGAGTTACAAGGTTAAAAGCGGCTTAACCTTTTGACTCTTTAACCTTTCAGCGGTTCAACGATGTGCCCCTTTAACGTTGTAACCCTTTTAACAAATCACAAATTCAGCTTCACTACGCCCTCGTGCTGTTCGGTCGGACAAGGCGCGTTGGTCGGAACATCTGTAGTGGCGTCGCTCGGCTGGACAGCCTTGTTATCGATCAAGTAGCGCTCGACTTCCTCACCGCTAACGTCGGCCAGCATCTGCCCATTGATTTCGACACAGGGCGAAAGCGGCTGGCCGCTCTTGGTTTCCATTTCCCAGCGGAACGCCGGATTCTGGATAATGTCTTTTTCCGTGTAGGGAAGATTGTATTTGGCCAGCACGGCACGCACACCGGCGCTCCAGCCACAATAGGTCTTCAGATATGCGGTAATTTCTGGTGTTTGCATCCGCAGAACATATCACAAATTCCGAAGTTGTAATCTCGGTCTGCTCCAACCCGCTTGTTAAGAGCGCGGGCAACTACTGTTCTCGCAGAGAAGCCGAACCCGAAATTACAAATTTTCGATTTCCCGTCGCAAATCTTCCTTCGTTTTTCCAAGTTTCTGCTGAAGCCGGCCCAGCAGCTCATCCTCCTTGCCCTCGGAAAAAGCGAGGTCGTTATCGGCTAGTTGTCCGTATTTCTGTTTCAGTTTGCCCTTCACTTCGTTCCAGCTGCCTTTGAATACCAATCTTGTCATAGTGATACATGATTCGCGCGGCGAGGGAGGATCAGTTGCCTCAATCGATCATATCACGTGTTGAAATCAGGATCCGGGTAAGGCTCGTATTGCCCGCTGGCCCAAGCAATAAAACAACACGAAGAGACGACCAAGGTTTCCTCTGAAAAACGATTCGTTGGTATGAAAAAATACATTTGTCTGCTCGCCGGCATGGCACTGTTGGCGGCTTGTGAGCAAAAGGAAACAACCGTGAATCCGCCTGCAGAGAAGAAAGAAAGTAATACGACGATTATAAATCAATCTCCGGCCGCGGCGACGACGAAAGAGAAAACGGAAGTAAACGTCAATACTTCGCCTTCACCATAGGCGCGAGATTACTGGATCTGCAGCGCCTGCACGACAAGTTGTAACCGTTACGCCAAGGTGTGCGTTAGGAGACCGATCTCAACGTCACACCTTATGTCGCAGTGGTTTTAGCGCGTGAGTGAGTTTTTGTAACCCCAGCTCCAATCGCGTCTTCACTGTGCCAAGTGGAGCGTGCGTTGCAGCCGCAATTTCTCTGTGGCTTAGGCCCTTGAAAAAAGCCAACTCTACGGCCTCGCGTTGAAATTCAGGCAACGCCCGGATGCTCTTCTTCAAAAAATGGCGAAGATCGTTCAAAATGAATTCTCGAGCCGCATCACGACGCGGACTTTGTGATGCCTGCATTACCCGTTTCTCGTAGCGCTCCCTCGCACGAGAGTAAGCCTGGCGGCGGCGCAATCGATCGATGGCGCGACGGCGCGCGATGGTAACCATCCAGCCGAGGGGCTTGCCTGCCTTTGGTGAATAACGAGCCGCCTCTTCCCAAACCTGAAGAAAAATTTCCTGTAAGACATCGTCAGCTTCCGCCTCTTCATGAACGACTCCATCAATGGTCGCTCGCAATCTTTTGCTGTGTCGGCCGTACAACTCGGTGAGCGCATCGGGATGGCGATGTGAAATGTCTTTCATCAGATCCTCGTCCGCCGCTGATCCAACCCCGGGCTGATCAAGAATAGATCCAATCATACGCGATGACCCTGTGCCCCCGACGCCAATGCAAACGCGCGGCGTTCTTGTTTCTTATCCACGGGCCGCCACCAGTCCAACCTAACTACGTGAGAGACCAGCGGCGTTTTTGGATAGATCCACAGATGCGGCTGTGAATTGCAGTGGTCGGTCGGGCAGCGCAATTCATGCCTGCCATTCGTCAGGCGGCGGATTTCCACCTGACGTCCGTTAAATTTTCTTTTGCAGATGATGCAAGTGCGTTCGTCATCGAGCGATTGCCAGGTTCTAAATCGATCTCCTGCGCGCAATACGGCGAGCCGGTCATCAAGTTTGAGATGAGCGATCATAATGCAAAGAGCAGTCTGCTCCTCGCATCGACGAGCACAATCAGGCCGCTGGATGATTGTGTGGTCGGGTAAAATCCTAGAAGCTACCTCATAACATCGTAGCCGCCTTGCTGTGTCGAGGCGCTCTACGTCGTTGTTCGTCATAGCTACAGCCCTGCAGATTGATGAGATGCCGGTGCACCAAATCGCATCTGCGAGATGGACGGTAGGTTTGTTAATGGCCAGTTTCTTAGTGGTAGATGAATGTGCGTAGACGCATGCTCGCTTCTCTCGTCGCAACCGAAACCAGGGGTAAGAAATTAGCGAACACTGTACGGCGGCAGATGCAGGCTGCGGGCCCGCCCAGGGCTCGGACCCGCAGGAGTTGAAGAGACACCTTTAAGAAGCCCGTTTCAAATGGAACGCGAAGCTTCGCAATCGTGATGCGATTCCGTCATGCGCCGTTTGGGGGCGCTCAGGTCGTCCATTGCCGTGATTAGCCGGCGTCGACGCCGCAGTTTTGCGTTCTTCGGCTGCCATCATCTCCACCTTCGCGATGATTTCATCCGTCGGCAGCACCCAATCCATCGGAATTGAGTTACACCGCTCGGTCGGACAATTAAGCCGTAGCGGTTCGTTGCCGCGTGTTGCACCAGCTACCTCGATTTGCCGCCCAGTAATAATCTTGCCGCAGACCAGACAATAACGTTCCTCATCCAGCGAAGGCCACTGCCGAAATTGATCGAGCCGGCGCAGCACATCCAGTTTATCCGCGTCAGACAATGTAACTGGAGGAGATAACGCCACGCTTCAAATATATACGTCCCGTGCCAGTGATAGCACAATCGGGCGCGCGGTGGATTTCAGTATCGGTGAAAATCTTACCGGCGTGGGAGCGCTCTAGCCGGGATCGGTGATCCCGGCTCGTGCGAAAGGAGCGCGGCCTTCATATCTGCCGGGATCACCGATCCCGGCTACAGCTAAAAACCACATCCAATTCCGCACAGGCATGCGTTCTACACACAATGAAGAAAAATAACGGTCACATTTCGCGTGGACGTCACGCAATGGATTACGCTGCCGCAGCAATGGAACAATTGGAGCTTTATTGCGTCGTTCATCCAGGCAGTCCGTCGGCCGTTCGCCGTCCACAATTGTCTTTTCGCAGCGATCTTTGGATTGCGTTGCTCGGGCCAAGCGTGGAGGAAGGGATCGTAGGGATCGGGCCGACTGTATCGGCAGCTTTGCGCGCGTTCGATACGCAATATCTGGCGGGTCTCCGTCCAGCGGTTGAGCCCGTCGGTAAGTCGGGCCCCCCGAAAGCTTTCGCGTCAGCGCGGCGGACCTACCGCAATTCTACGTCCGATTCAAAATCTCACGCAGACCCTTCAGGTCTTGCCTGGCCGGCATAACGATTGTTCGAATCGCTTGAGCAATTCGGGAGTTTAATTCGCATAATAATGCGAGCGCGAGTTGCCGAACGGTTTGGCACAACCGCTCCGAGACCGTAATGCGAACTCACGAACAGAAAAGGATTCACAAGGGGGGAATTTTGATGGGAGCAGCACGACGAAGGCGCCGACGGTGGCGAACGTCGAAATTCAGACGCAGAGGACAAAACTCGAGCAAACCTTCGGAAGCATGGTGGCCGCAAATGATGAATGGAGACGAACCTGTCGAGCCTGAAGAAATCGACAGGCTCCTACTTTCGTCGCTTAGGTTATGGGAAGTGGAGCGTGATCTAATCGAAGAACGCATGGCCACACGAAGCCGTTGAGCGTTTCGTTGTAAAGACTGCGAAATAAAACATCAATTGCCGCGCAATGACGTTTTCCTGCACCATGGAACCAGGCACGCCGCCCTACAAATTAATCTGGAAGTCGTCGGCGTGCGCATCACACCTTTGCTTATCAGAGACCGCCTTCGTTCCAATTCACATCTTGTAGGACGCAGAAGGCATGGCTAACATACCGAGGGCCGATGCCTGCCAAGCGCAAAACCAACAGAGCCGCACCTCTCGGGCGGAGAAAGCCGAGCAGCACAAAATCCTCCCGATCAAAACCAGCCAGAGCGAAATCTAGCTCAAAGCCAGCCAGGAAGGATTTGCATTGCCCGATCGTCGGCATCGGCGGGTCTGCTGGCGGATTCGAAGCTACCATGGAATTGCTGCGGCATTTGCCGGCCAGGAACGAGATGACTTTCGTAGTCGTACAGCACCTCGACCCGCATCATGCCAGTAAATTGGCGAGCTTGTTAGGCAGAGCGACTGCCATGCCTGTGATCGAGATCGCAAAGACAACGAAACCAGAACCGAACACCGTTTATGTGCAGCCGCCGAATAAATGCGTACTTGTGCAGGATGGCGCGCTCGTGCTCGTTGGCCGAACCCAGCACGTTAATGTCGCCATCGACCAGTTTTTTGAATCGCTCGCTGAAGCATGCGGCAGCCGTGGCATCGGTGTGCTTCTCTCTGGTACGGGCAGCGACGGGACGGCCGGACTACGCGCGATTAAAGTGGCCGGCGGTCTGACCTTCGCGCAGGACGAACAGACCGCGAAGTTCGCGGAGATGCCGCGCAACGCGATCCGCTCCGGCTTCGTCGATGCGGTGCGTTCCCCGCGCGAGATCGCGCGTGAAATCCGTCACATCGTCGAGCATCCCTACATTCGGCGATCGGCCGAGAGCGAAAGCGAGCGAGCAGCCAAATTGGATTACCAGAAAGCGGACGATCTGGGCCGTATCTTTTTATCGCTTAAAAAACAGATGGGCGTCGATTTCACTGGCTACAAGCTCGAGACTCTTAACCGGCGCATCCAACGCCGGATGGCTCTGCATCGAATGACGAAGCTTAGCCAGTACGCGCGTTTTTTACGCAATAACAAAAAGGAAATCGAAGCGCTGTTCGACGATCTGCTGATCAACGTAACGCGCTTTTTCCGCGACCCGTCGCTCTTCACCGCATTGCGCAAGCGTTTTCTGCCGGCGATTTTGAAAAACAAACACCGTCAGGATGAACTGCGGGCATGGGTGCCGGGGTGCGCGACTGGCGAAGAAGTTTATTCGCTCGCCATTTGCATTCTTGAAACGCTTGGCAAGCGCGCTTCGGAGCTGCGTATCCAGATCTTCGGTACCGACTTGAGCGAAGCCATGATCGATCATGCCCGCGCCGGGATCTATCCGGGCGCAATCGAGAAAGACGTAACGCCAAAGCGTTTGAAACAGTTTTTCGAGAAGCGCGACAGCACTTACCAGATCAGTCGCCGCGTGCGGGAAATCTGCACGTTTGCGCGGCAGAACGTGATAACCGATCCGCCATTTTCGCGGCTGGATCTAATCAGTTGCCGCAACGTGCTCATCTATCTTTCGCCGGAGTTGCACAAGCGCTGCATCCCGCAATTTCATCATGCGCTGAATCCCGGCGGTTATCTGATTCTCGGACCGGCTGAATCGGTCGGCATGTTTGATGAACTTTTCAATTTGGTGGAAAAGAAGAACAAAATCTACACAAAGAAGATGGTCGCGACGCCCCGGCCCGAGCTGGCGGCTTACGAGGGCGCGCGTTTTGCACTCACCGCCGTAAGATCGACAACCGTCGAAGCTGCCACGTTCGGTGAACAATTAGTACGGGCAGCCGACCACATCATGCTCAATGCGTATGCACCGGCCGGAGTCGTAATCGATCATGATCTTCGGGTGCATCAGTTCCGCGGCCGGACGGAGTTTTATCTGCAGCATCATCCCGGGCCAGCCACACTCAACCTCCTGCAAATAGTGCGGCCAAGTCTGGCAGCCGACTTGCGCAATGTCGTTCGGCGCGCCATCAAAGCGAACAAGCCCGCCCGGACAGAACGTTCAGTTATCAAGCACAACGGGAAGGCGCGCGAAATCAATATCCAGGTCGTGCCGTTTAAGATCCCTGGGAGCGACAAGTCGTGGCTGCTGGTTATTTTCGATGAGACGACCGGGGAAGCCAAGCCTGGCAAAGCGCAGCAATTTCTGGGGAAAACGGCATCGCAACGTGAGTTCACGGAGCTAAGCCGGGAACTGGCCGCTTCCAAAGAGTCTTTGCAAGCCATCATCGAAGAACAGGAAGCCACGAATGAAGAGTTGAAATCGGCCAACGAAGAAATCGAATCGAGCAATGAAGAGCTGCAATCGACCAACGAGGAGCTCGAGACTGCGAAGGAAGAATTGCAATCGACCAATGAAGAGCTGACCACGCTGAATGAGGAATTGAGCAATCGCAATCTCGAGATGATGCAGATGAACAGTGATCTGAAGAATCTGCTCGCCAGCATTCAATTGCCGATTGTGATGGTGGACAACGAACTATTGGTGCGACGGGTTACGCCCGCGGCCCGCAACGTGTTTAACGTCCTGCAAAGCGACGTCGGCCGCCCGATCAGCGACTTTAAACCGAACATTGACATTCTCGATCTGGAAGAGCTTCTGCGGGAAGTGATCGAGACACTGGCCATGCGCGAGCGCAAAGTAACTGATAGGGAGGGCCGCGAGTATTCGCTCCGGCTGCGACCGTATCGCACAACCGAGAACAAAATCGACGGTGCCGTCATCACCTTGGTCGACATCAACGGGGGGGGGGAATTGGATGGCAGCAAAACAGCTAAACGACCGAAACAAATCTGATCGCAAGAATAAGAAGTCACCAACCCGGCGCAGAATCACAACATCGGCCCGCCGGCGCCGGCACGAATTAATTGGAACGGCAATGAACAGAACCAAAGCAACCATCGACGCCGGCAAGCGAGCTTTCAGAAATGGCGCGGAGGGGACCAACGGCAGGAAGGTTGCACCGGCCAAATCGATGCGGAGGCTGGTCTTTCGACAGCCAAAGACAGAACTGGAGCAGGCGATTCAGCGGTATATCGATCTGTTCGACTTCGCACCGATCGGGTACGTCACGTTCGATCGCGTTGGCCGCATTGAAGAAATTAATTTCGCAGCTGTTCGGCTACTCCGCCGGTCGCGCAGGCAATTGATCGGGACGACCTTCGCCATCTGTGTCGCAAAAGAGGACACGCAACTCTTTCTCGATCATCTGCGCGCGTGTCGTTCGTCGGACGGCCCGATAACGACCGAGCTGCATCTGAAACAGCGCGACGGCGAAAACATTCCGGTACAGTTGTCGAGCACAGCCACTTTCGCATTGATGAAAGACGGCGCGCGCCTCTACCAGACCGCAATTTTCGACCTCACCGAGCGTAAACGCGCCGAGCAAGCGCTGCGAGATAGTCAACAGCGTTTGCAAGCAACTTACGAGCGGGCGCCGATCGGCATCAGCGAAGCTTCGCCGGAGGGCAAATACGTTGGCGTGAACGAAGAGTTTTGCCGCATCCTCGAATACACCAAGGACGAGATTCTGCGATGCCGAATTAAAGACTTAACGCACAAGGAAGATTATCCGCGTGAGATCACGCTGTACCGCCAACTGGTCGCAGGCGAGATCCCGTTTTATCGAATTGAAAAACGCTATGTGCGCAAGAATGGAACGATCATCTGGGCTGAGATACTGCGCTCGATCGTTCGCGATTCTAACGGAGCCCCGCTCTACACCATCGGCGCGCTGCGCGACATCACAGAGGAGAAGAAGGCGGAAGCCGCGTTACAAAAAGCAAAGGAACTGCTGGAACATCGCGTTCGCGAGCGAACACATCAGCTGCTTGTGGCAAACAAAGAATTGAAAGGCGAGATAGAGCGGCGCAAAGGACTTGAAGGAGAAATTCTCGCCATCAGCGACCGGGAGCAACAGCGACTGGGACAGGAATTGCACGATGGCCTTTGCCAGCATCTCACCGCCGTCGCATTCATGGCGCGCTCCGTCGCGTTGCGATTAAAAAACCATCGCGTCATCGATGCAGCTGACATTGAGAAAATTGCTGATCTGGTAAACGAAGCTGCGACTGATACGCGCAATATTTCCCAAGCATTACACCGCGCCGATGTCGATTCGGCTGCGCTGGTCGATGCTTTGCAAGATTTGGTTGACCGGGAAATCTGGAGGGTTCCCTGCAGATTGGAAGTCAAACCATCGTTTCACATTGAAGATGACCCGGCCGCAGCGCAGCTCTATCGCATTGCGCGTGAAGCGGTCATCAACGCCAACAAGCACGCACAGGCCCGGGAAATTGTCGTGAAGCTGGAGCGATCGCCTCAAGGGATGGTTTTGCGGGTCACTGATGACGGCGTTGGATTCTCGGACGAGCCAAAATTGAAGCACGGCCTGGGTGCTCACATTATGAATTACCGAGCTCAATTGGCCGGCGGCCGTTTGGAAATCGGCTCTTCAAGGCAGGGCGGCACATGTGTGTCTTGCTATTTGCCACACAAAAAGGGAGTTCAATCACCGAACGACGAAAACGCCGGCCCAGGGCTCCCTGCGAAAATTGCGAAGACATTGGCCGCCCTGATCTAAATTTCCTGCATCTGGCAATCCATCGGGTAGCGAAGTCTTAAACAGTTAGAAAGGAACGCGAATGACTGGGCTCGCAGCAATCCAAGCAGACGCAAAGTGGCTCGGAAAATGAAGCACGTGCAGGTGCGCTCAACGAACCAGAACCCGCGGTGCGATCCGCCGGACGCGAAACGCATTGTGATCGTTGACGATCATCCCCTTTTTCGAAAGGGCCTCCAGGAAATGATCCATTCCGACGGGACCTTCGCAGTTTGTGGCGAAGCTCCATCGGGTAGCGAAGTCTTAAACAGTTAGAAAGGAACGCGAATGACTGGGCGCGCAGCAATTCCAGCCGGCGCAAAGTGGCTCGGCAAATGAAGCACGGGCAGGTGCGCTCAACGAACCAGAACCCGCGGTGCGATCCGCCGGACGCGAAACGCATCGTGATTGTTGACGATCATCCCCTTTTTCGAAAGGGCCTCCAGGAAATGATCCATTCCGACGGGACCTTCGCAGTTTGTGGCGAAGCAGGCACCGCCGCCGAAGCCATGGACGTCATCCGCAAATTGCATCCCGACATGACAATTGTTGATCTCAGCTTGCCGGGCGCCAACGGCATTGAGCTAATCAAGAACATCCGCGCAGAATTTCCGAAGCTGCCAATTTTAGTGCTTTCGATGCACGATGAATCCCTCTACGCAGTGCGAGCGCTGCGCGCCGGAGCCGACGGCTACGTCATGAAACATGAAGCGATGGCCAATGTGATCCAAGCCATCCGCGAAGTTTTCAATGGACATCCTTATCTCAGCCCTGCCATGGCGGCGCAGGTGATCACAAAATTCGCGCATCGCCAAGCCGAAGGTGAGACCGATGCTGTCGAGAGATTAAGCGATCGCGAACTCGAAATTTTGGAACTCATCGGGAAGGGCAACGAAGTGCGTCAGATCGCGAAGCTGCTCCATCTCAGCCCCAAGACAGTGGAGACCCACCGGGCGCATATCAAAGACAAACTCGATCTGAAAAATTCGCGCGAAGTCGCGCGTTTTGCTCTGCAATGGCTAAGCGCACGCGAGGCGTAGGGGCAGTCGCTTAAGAAATCGTAAGCCGTTGAGCCGGCTTATGTCCGGTTCTCGCTGATCGCACCAGCTTAAAAGCCGGTGTTAATGAGAGATCGATGCGCGGCCCGGCTTCCAGGTAAAATGCCTCGCGCGCTATGCCATGCGCAAATTTTCAGCCTGATCAGCCATACCGATTCTTCGTCTCATTAACACGGGCCTTCAGGCCGGTGACCACACAGGCCGCCAGCCGGGAAGCCGTTTCAACGGCTTTCCTCATCTTTCCACCGCAGTCCGTGGCGATCGATGAACTCTCTCAGCTCTTCCGCAAATGTGCGGACGCGATGATGTTCTTCTTGATGAGCAATGTATCGCGCGACCTGATCCACATTCGATTCTGATACAGAGAATGCGCCATAGCCCCTGCCCCAGGCGAATTTTCCAGTTATGATGTTATTTGCGTTAATCCAGTGAGAAGAGCTTCCTTTCAGGAGTTGCATCAGTTCCTCTATCGAGAGGGAAGTGGGAAGGTCGATCAGCGCGTGAACGTGATCTGCGTTTACATGATTAATTTTCATGTAAATCCCTTTCTCTTGCGCATGCTCCGTCAGGTAGCGAGAAATGCGCGCCGCAGCTGTTTTGTTTCGCAATCTTTCCCGATCCAGAGTTCCCCAGATCAAGTGAATCCAGATGCGAGAGTACGAATGGACAGACATGCGATCAATCGTAAGCCGTTAAAACGGCTGATGTCCATCTGCTGCTGAGCTCACCGGCTTGAAAGCCAGTGTTAATGAGAATGCTGCTTCCAAGCTGAGCCTTTCTCAAGCCCCACCAGATTGAAACCGCCCCGTGTTAACGAGAGCACCGCTGTGGCTGCAACGCCGTACTCGACCGCCGACAAATCGCGGAGGGCCAGAAATTGCCCAGAGCAACGTCCCTTCTCTCATTAACACCGGCCTTAAGGCCGGTGATCACCTACACGGATGGCTGGGAGGCCGTTTCAACGGCCTTCCTTATTTCCACAGTTTCACTTTTGTTCATTAGCAAGCGAGCGCATATTTGCTGCGATGAATGCGACCGACCGCGACGCGGTTGAGGAACTGCTTCAGACTTATGGCGAAACCGGCGGCATAAATTATCTCGCCGCTGCCGCCACTCTCCCCTCTCGTCTGGCCATCGAGGCGGCGTGTGCCGAGTTAATGAGTCTGATGTTCCCCGGTTTTCGTAGCCAGTCGCTGGTAAGCTCGGAAGATTTGGCCGACGTCACGCGCACTCGCGTCAGAGCTTTGCACGCACGACTGAAAACGGAAATTTGCAGAAGCCTCGGCAAAATTCCGCCTGACGAAGCAACGGAAGCAAAAGCGGAAGAAGTCCTAGCCACATTCTTGAAGGAGTTGCCTGCGGTCCGTCGGCTTCTCTGGACAGACATCGACGCCGCTTACGAAGGGGACCCGGCTGCGAGGAGCTACGAGGAGATCATTCTCGCTTATCCTGCGCTCGAGGCGGTCGCCACTTATCGAATGGCGCATCTGCTTTATGACAAGGTGCCATTGATCCCGCGCATCATGACGGAGTGGGCGCATAGCCGCACCGGGATCGATATTCATCCTGGGGCGCAGATTGGTTCCCATTTTTTTATCGATCACGGCACCGGCGTCGTGATCGGCGAGACGACGGAGATCGGGGCGCGCGTTAAGCTTTATCATGCTGTCACCCTCGGCGCGCGCAGTTTTCAAAAGGACGAACACGGGAAGATCAAAAAAGGCGGGAAACGTCATCCAACGGTGGAAGACGACGTGACGATCTACCCAGGATCAACGATTCTGGGTGGCGAAACCGTCATTGGCGCTAGATCGACAATCGGCGGCAACGTTTTCCTGGTGCAAAGTGTGCCACCCGATTCACTGGTGTATTACGAAGAAAAACAATTGCGAATTGTGCCGAAGCGAAAGCATAGGCCAGCGACCACGCGTGATGAATTTCGGGAATGAGCTGGGGAGCGCACGCGCCTCGCGCGCTAACGATGGCGTCCTCGCCATCGCGGACTTTTCACGGACACGATCACGAGCATGAGCAAGAGTAAGAACAAGACTAGGATTAAGAGGAAGACGGAATGATTTACCTCGATTACAACGCAACGACGCCGCTATGTGATGCAGCCCGCGACGCGATGCTGCCGTATCTTGAACGTCGCTTCGGCAACCCGTCGAGCGTACACGCAGCCGGTCGTGAGGCGCGCGCCGCAATCGACAATGCGCGCGACAAGCTGGCGGCTCTGCTGCACGCGAAACCAAACGAGATCATTTTCACCAGCGGCGGAACGGAATCATGCAACCTCGCCGTGTTCGGCCTCGCGCGCCGTCGATCAGCAGGTGGCGGTCACATCATTTCAGCGAAAACCGAACATCACGCGGTACTCAACACCGTCGAGCATTTGGAAAAGAACGAAAATTTCCAAGTAACGTGGCTGGATGTTTCGCGCGATGGAATAATCGATCCTGATCAGCTCGCGAGCGCGATCCGCCCCGAGACAAGGCTTGTTTCGATCATGACCGCGAACAACGAGACGGGCGTGCTCCAGCCGATGCGTGAAATCTCCCAAATCTGCCGCGAACGCGGCGTCTTGTTGCACACAGACATGGTTCAGGCGTTCGGCAAAGTGAGCGTTGATCTTTCGCTGGTCGATGCCGCCAGTTTCGCCGCGCACAAATTCTATGGGCCAAAAGGCGCGGGATTTTTATTCCTGCGCAGCGGCTTATCGATCCAGCCAATCATGTTCGGTGGCGCGCACGAGAATGAACGACGCCCCGGAACAGAAAATGTTGCCGCGATTGCGGGAATGGCAGCGGCCGCCGAGTGGACATTGCACGATCGGGAGAGCGAACAGAAGCGCGAGGCACGGTTGCGCGATGAACTCTGGACGCGAATTTCGGAGAACGTTCCGGATGCAAAACAAAACTGCGCGAACGCTCCGCGGCTGGCAAACACGTTGAATGTGAGTTTGCTCGGACTCGATTCCGAGATGCTGCTGATAGCGCTTGATTTGGAAGGCGTCTGTGCCTCCAGCGGATCGGCATGCATGGTCGGATCAGTCGTTGCATCGCACGTTTTGCTCGCGACGGGTCTGCCAATCGAGCGCGCTCGCTCCGTGGTTCGCTTTTCCCTTGGTAAATGGACAACCGCCGACGAAATCAAAGCCGCGGGCGACGCGATACAGAAAATCGTCGAACGTCTGCATACGCGAAAAAGCGCCTATGCCGTTGCTTAGGCAGCTCGAATTTGCATTCGAACAATTCGCCACTCGTGTCTGCGTAGAAAAGGGCGCGGCTGTTGCGCAGACGCTCCGCCTGCCGAATTCCTGGACGGCAACCGGTGCGGTTGCACTACAGTTCCAAGGACGCAACGTCGATCTTGAAACACAAGCGCGCGACCTGTTACGCGCCCACGGCGCAACTCGAATCGCGCGGGAACTTCGCGTCGAATGGAATTCACGCCTCAAAACCGCTGCAGGTCGCGCTGATTATCGCCAGCAACTGATTTCGTTAAACCCGCGGCTGTTTGAGCACCCGCACGAAATTGATCGGACTCTGCGCCACGAATTGGCCCATCTTCTTGCCCAATTTCGCGCTGGCCGTCGCAGAATTCTGCCGCATGGAGACGAGTGGCGCACCGCCTGCCGCGATCTGGAAATCGCCGACGAGAAACGCTGTCATAATCTTCCCTTCCCCGTTACCGAACGCGCATGCCGATACCTTTACCAGTGTCCACACTGCCAGCGCGATTTCCATCGGACCCGCCGGATAAAGCGCGCCGTTGCATGTCTGGTCTGTTGCCGCGCACATAACGGCGGACAATTCGCTGCACGTTTTCGACTGCGACTTGTCTCAACCCGCTAAATGTCATGTCGAGCGGAGTCGAGACATCTCTGATTATTTCTTAGCATTGAGAGATCCCTCAACTTCGCGCCGGGATAACAAACACCAACGCTGATGCCAGTTATGTGTCGCCATCGCTTGCTTCGCCCTTTGTGTTCGTCTCCCCGCGTAATTTCGCCTGGATGAACATGTCAATGTTGCCGTCCATCACATCCTGCACATTGCTGGTTTCTGCGCCGGTGCGGTGATCTTTCACCATTTGATACGGCTGAAAAACGTATGAGCGAATTTGATTGCCCCATGCGATCTCGCCTTTTTCTCCATATTGCCTCTCCATCTCAGCGCGTTTCTTGTCCTCCTCCACTTGGTAAAGTTTTGCTTTCAACATTTTCATCGCCAGCTCGCGATTGCGTCCCTGGCTGCGCTCGGCCTGGCACGCAACCACGATTCCGGTTGGCTTGTGCAAAATCCGTACTGCAGTTTCGACCTTGTTGACGTTCTGTCCGCCTTTACCGCCGCTGCGAAACGTGTCAATCTCCAGATCGGCGGGATTGATTTCAATCGGAGCAGTATCAGCAATTTCGGGAACAATATCGACGCTCGCGAACGAAGTGTGTCGCCGTTTGTTTGCATCGAAAGGCGAAATGCGCACGAGCCGGTGCACGCCGCGCTCGGTCTGCAGGTGTCCGTAGGCATACTCGCCAGCAACGAAGAGGGTCACCGACTTGATGCCGACTTCTTCGCCCTGTTGAATGTCCACTGTCTGCGATGTGAAACCACTTTGCTCGATCCAGCGCTGGTACATCCGCAGCAACATGTCGGCCCAGTCGCACGACTCGGTGCCGCCCGCCCCGGAATGAATCGTGAGAAACGCGTTCGCGCGATCGTTCTCGCCTGAAAGAAACTGACGCAGCTCAAATTCCTCCAGCTTGTGAACCAAGCGGTCATGTTCGGTCGCAACCTCTTGCTCTGCGTGCGCGCGGCTCGCCGGGTCACTTTCTTCCGCAGCTAATTGTTGTAATGCGCTAAAGTCTTCGATGTCGCGTTCCAGTTCTTGAAACGGATTAATCAGCGAACGCAATCGGGAAACCTCCTCGACATTGGCCTGAGCGCGTTCCCGATTCGACCAAAAATCGGGCGCAGCCATGCGCCCTTCAATTGAGGCTAGATTTTTCTGGAGCTCTTCGACGTCAAAGAAACCTCCGCAGCTCGCGGACACGCGATTTCAGGTCCTCGGCATCGGGGATGGAGATTTCCATTGGCATTGAGAAACATAGTTTAACTCACAGAGAATCGCAAAAGGTGTAGCGGCGTTTGTGTCAAACGCGGACGTTTCCGGCAGGCGCCCGCCGCGGCGAACGCCTCTACACTCATTTGCGCGCGGAATCGCTGGGCGGTTTTGGCTTAGCGCGCGCAGTCTCGAGGCGAAAGATTGTTTCGCCTTCCTTCATCAAATCAAGCCTATCACGCGCAATCGTTTCCAGATACGTCGCGTCAGTCTTGAGCAAATTGACCTCGCGCGTCTGACGGGCGAGCAAACTTTGCTGTTCATTCACCTGTTGTTGTAGGTTGTCCATCTCCGCTCGGCTCTGCGTCAATTTTTTGTAAGGCGGAACAAACAAGCTCACGATCACGAGCCAGATCGCGATCACGAGCAGAACGAGAAGAATCCGGTTCAGTCGCTGCCAGACGGTAGCTTCGCGACGGGCGCGGAAATCGCCGTAGCTGTGATGCACTCAGCGGAGTGTAGTGCCGTACACAGCTTTGTCACCAAGTTCCTCTTCGATTCGCAACAACTGATTGTACTTCGCTATCCGATCGCTACGGCTAAGCGACCCGGTTTTGATCTGACCCGCATTGGTCCCCACCGCGATGTCGGCAATGCTCGCGTCTTCGGTTTCACCGGACCGATGACTAACTACCGTCGTGTAACCGTTCGTCTTCGCCAGATCAATCGTCGCCAGTGTTTCCGTCAGAGTGCCGATCTGATTCACCTTGATCAAAATAGAGTTGGCCACGTGTTCCGCAATTCCTTTGCGGAGAAATTCGACGTTCGTCACAAAGAGATCGTCACCGACCAACTGAATTTTCTCACCGAGTTTTTTCGTCAGTTTCTTCCAGCCGTCCCAGTCGTTTTCGGCACAACCGTCTTCAATGGAAATGATCGGGAATCGCGCACAAAGATCGGCATAATAGTCGATCAATTCTTCAGCAGTTTTTTTTGAACCATCCGACTTCTTAAAAATGTAAAGATTCCTTTTGTTGTCGTAGAACTCGGAGGCAGCGGGGTCGAGCGCGATAAAGATTTGTTCACCCAGCTTGTAACCGGCTTTCTCGATCGCTGTCGAAATTGATTCCAGGGCTTCCTCGGCGGAATTGAGCTTCGGCGCAAAACCACCTTCGTCGCCGATCGCCGTTGAAAGATGTCGCTCTTTGAGGACAGATTTGAGTGCGTGAAAAACCTCGGCTCCATAACGCAGCGCTTCTGAAAAGCTCGGCGCGCCGCACGGCATGATCATGAATTCTTGAAAATCGATCGGCGCATCCGAGTGCACGCCACCGTTCAAGATATTCATCATCGGCACTGGCAACACTCGCGCTTCATCTCCCCCGAGATATCGAAATAGCGGGAGATTTTCCGCTGCGGCGGCGGCGTGGGCGATCGCCAGTGAAACTCCGAGCAGCGCGTTTGCGCCGAGATTCTTCTTATTAGGGGTACCATCGAGCTCGATCAATTTGTTATCAATCTTCGCCTGATCTCGCGCGTCCCAGCCTTCGAGAACCGGCGCAATTTTGTGGTTTACGTTGGCAACAGCCTTCCTTACGCCCTTGCCGCTGAAGCGGCTTTTATCACCATCACGCAATTCCCATGCTTCGTGTTGGCCCGTGCTCGCCCCGCTTGGCACGGCAGCTCGTCCCAGCACGCCGCCTTCAAGGCGCACATCGACCTCAATTGTCGGATTGCCGCGCGAATCCAAAATTTCACGGGCATGGATTCGACTAATGCTGGTGCGCGCCATACAGATTCTGGCGGATTAGAACAGCTTTCGTCTCGCGAAGCAAATCAGCTTTTGGCCCTATCGCGAACGATTGACTGGGGCAATTAATTTAGTGGTGCATGTGTAACAGAAATAATTGTTTATGGGAGGGTGAGCACCAGTCTTCGAAGAGTACCACCAAGGTCGCACGAGATTCCCATTGGCATTTTGACCGATGCGCGCATAATCATGAGCGATGATTCGTCTGGTAAACCTTGTTGTGCTTACATTATTCACTGGCGTCTTCGCAGCCGCGGGCGCCGGGGAGACCGGCCATCTCTCGGCAGAGCAACTGGCAAAAGCTGTTAGGAGCGATTCGATCAGCATCCCGACACCGGGCGAACTTTTCGCCGCGCTTGGAAAGACGGGAAAGACAAACTGGGCAGGTCAGTATCGCGGGCCAATACCGGTGACGTACAGCAATCGCGCGCAAATTGCGCTGAACCTGGGCGGTTTGATTGCCGACGGTTTTATTGCTGTCGAAGCAAAAGACGGGCAGCAAGTCAAAAACATCGGATCAGACATCATCAAGCTTGCAAAGGCGCTCGGAGTTAGCGAGAAGCTGCTTGGCCGCGGCAATAGCATCAACGAATTCGCTGACCAAAACGAGTGGGATACGCTACAGGAAGAACTGGAAGCGACGCAGAACGAGGTAAAATCCTCAATGCAATCCCACGCTGACCAGGACCTGGTGATTCTGGTGACTCTCGGTGGCTGGATTCGGGGCACCCAGGTGGTCACCACCGCAATCGTCAAGGACTACAATGAAGGAAGCGCCAGAGTCCTGCGGCAACCAGCACTGGTTCACTTCATGCAGTCAAAGATTAATGAAGTCTCACCCGAATTGCGCGGGGAAGCTCTGGTGAAAGATGTGAGCCAGCAGCTTGGGGAAATCGAGAAACTCGTTTCTTTCCCGCCGGGCAAGGCGCCCACTGTGGATGAAGTGCGAAAAATCAACACAGCGGTTGGCAAGATGATGACAGAAATAGAGAGCAAAGAACTGCCCAAATGAAACGCCGTATTACAATTTTCATCTCGCTTTTTGTGTTGGGGACCAGCCTTGCAGCGCGCGCCGAGACAGATGCGGAGGTGAGTGCGCGCAAAGACGCGCTCGACATTGCTGGAGCGTTTTCAAACGATGGTTTCAAGATCCGAGATGGACATTGGTGTGGGGTTGTTAAGCCACACGACCACTCTCTGATAGCCGTGAATCTTTATGCGGGAAACCAGTACTGGTTCTCCGTCGGCGCGACCGAACCGGTGAAAAAAATTGCCGTCACCGTTTATGATGAGGCCGGAAAACAGGTGACTACAGAAAGCTACGATAACGGGAATAAGGCGGCGGCCGGATTTTCACCGCCGAACAGCGGTCAGTACTTTGTGTCTGTCGATCTGGTTGAAGGCGAGGAAGGCAGCTTCTGTTTGGTCTATTCGTACAAGTGAACCGATGAAGCGAGACCAGGTTCTCGATGCGTAGCGTGGCGTCTGCCGTCCAACACGCAGCAAAAGCTGAAAAGCCGGCGACTATGATTTCGCTCCAAGTTTTCTATGAGGGAAATGTGCAAGGCGTGGGGTTCCGCTGGTCGGTACGCCACGTAGCCAAGGGCTTCGACGTCACCGGTTGGGTCCGTAACCTGCCGGATGGCCGCGTCGAACTTCAGGTTACGGGAGAGGACGAGGAAGTGCGCGCGTTCCTCGACCGCGTCGCCAAAGGCGAACTGCACTCGCTAATTCGTAAGCAAACCGAAAATAGATTGGAGAAACCGGTCACTGCGCGCGGCTTTGAGATTCGCTATGACTAATCCGGCGGTCGCTGTTCACGGACTAACCAAAATTTTTCCCGTTCCGTTTCATCGACAATCGATCGTCGCGGTGAAGGACCTGAACCTTCGGATCGACCCGGGCGAGGTGTACGGGCTGCTGGGGCCGAATGGCTCCGGTAAAAGCACCACGCTGAAAATTATTCTCGGCCTGGTATCTCCAACGCGCGGCCGCACGGAAATTTTTGGAGGTGATAGCCGGCTTGTAGAGAGCCGCGAGGCCGTCGGCTTTCTTCCGGAGAACCCGTACTTCCAGAAATTTCTTACCGGCGAAGAAACGCTGCATTTTTTCGGGCGGCTTTGCGGGCTGCGAGGAGCCGCGCTAAAAAATCGCGTCAACGAATTGCTCCGCCTCGTCCGTCTCGATAGGGCACGTAATCGCCGACTCGGCACCTATTCAAAAGGGATGCTGCAACGCATCGGCCTCGCTCAAGCGCTAATCCATGATCCCAGGCTTGTGGTACTCGATGAGCCCACCGCCGGTGTCGATCCGGCAGGCTCACGAGAAATTCGCGATTTGATCCTCAATCTCAAAGAGCGCGGAATTACCGTACTGCTCTCTTCGCATTTGCTCGCACAAGCACAGGAAATTTGCGATCGCGTCGGTATTCTCGCGGATGGCGTGCTGGTGCGCGAAGGACATTTGCAGGAATTGATCGCGATCGAAAATCAAACCGAGCTTGTCGTTGCCGATGCCTCCGACGAGCTTGTGCGGGATATCGAATCGCTCCTAAGCCGGTCAAACGCGAAATTGATCGAGCGGCGAAAATCGACCACCACACTGGAGAGATTGTTTCTGGAAGCGACCAAGAATGACGAAGGAACGACGAAGCAAAAATGACGAACAGGGAAAACGCTTCAACGCTTCAACAGTTCGACGCTTCAACGCGCGCGAAGCGATATCGTGCTCTTTCTCTGTCGCGGATCCTCACCATTACCAGGAACACGCTAATCGAGTTGACACGCCTGAAGGTGTTCTATGTACTGCTTGTGTTTGCGCTTCTTTTGATCGGCAGCTCGATCTTCATGGCGCAGTTTTCTTTTCAGCAGGAATTCCAGATCCTGAAAGATGTATCCCTTGGCGCGATTTCGATTTTTACGTCGCTGCTGGCAATCGTTGCTACTGCGCGGCTGCTTCCACAGGACATGGAGGACCGCATAGTTTACACAATCCTAGCGAAGCCGGTGCCGCGCTTCGATTATGTGGTGGGGAAAATTGCGGGAGTTCTTTTATTGTTGGCGATCAGCACACTCGTAATGGGTGCCGCGTTCCTGATTGTGCTCTACATGCGCGAGCAGGCGGCGCTACACGCGACAATGAGACAACTGTCTGGCGCACCACCTGATCAACTTGCCGATGCTCTACGCGCGGTACGATCTTCTGCTTTCGACGCCGATCTGTTTCCCGGAATTGCGATCATTTACCTAAAAGCCTGCCTGCTCGCGGCGCTGACGCTGTTTGTCTCCACATTCGCCACATCAACCATTTTCACCGTGGTGGTTATGGCTTTCATTTATTTTATCGGACATTTGCAAGCTACTGCCCGCGAGTATTGGCTCCAGGAACATGGCAACGCCCTGATTACTCGCGTTTTTCTCGCGGTGGTCACGCTGTTATTTCCCGACTTGCAGGCGTTCAATTTGGTGGATGACATCGTCGCCGGCACCGCCATTTCGCTCGCGGTTTTTGCCAAGACTGCCGTGCTTGGCATTTTCTACACCACGATCTACACGCTGTTGGCTGCCTTCGTGTTTTACGGGAAAGAATTATGATGCGAGCCGTCGTGGCGCTGGCAGTGCTGATCGGGCTCGGGCTCCTCAAATTGCCAATTGAACGCAATCTGGCGGCCCTTCATCGACAGGAGCATTTCCGCGGCGTCGAATTTAATCTCGACCTTCGGGAAAAAATCGGGCAACTCGGGTTCATTGCGGCGTTGAGCGGGTTTCGAGCGATCGTTGCCGACGCTCTATATATCCAGGCGCATGCCGCGTGGGAAAACACCGAATGGGGCCGAATGTTGTTATTGTTCCGCCACATCACGACGCTCCAACCACGAGTGCTGTTGTTTTGGGACACAGCTGCCTGGCACATGGCGTGGAACGCGAGCGTGGCGGCGATGAATGATCAAAAGCAGCCGCGCCTGGCGCTGCGAGTCAAAGCTCAGCGTGAATATTTTGCGCTAGGCAAGGACTTCCTCGAACGCGGCATAAAAAACAATCCCGATCGACCGGACCTCTATGAAGCGCTTGCCCGGCTATACACGGAGAAATACAAAGACCATGAGCGTGCAACGGAATATTACGCAAAGGCAGCGACCTTGCCCGGAGCGCCGACATTCGACAGGCGTTTCTCGGCCTACGAGCTTTCCTACTGCGAGGGACGTGAACGGGAGGCTTACGAGCGTCTGCGCGGACTCTATGACGAGGGAGCGCAGGAACGGCTGCCTACTTTGATCAAGCGGCTGAAGTTCCTGGAAGAAAAACTTGGTATCCAAGAAAACCAACGAATTCCGGACAAGGAAAACAAAACCGTTAAATAGCGAAATCGTTTGATCGGTGCGTTCTTGGCGGCGACCGACTGCCGCCATTGTAACGTTTTAACCTTTTAACGGTTTAACTTTTGATGATGCGTTTCGCAATTTTAAGTGATATCCATGCTAACCTCGAGGCGCTCGAAGCGGTACTGGCGGACGCGCGTGAGCGTAGATGCACTCATTTTTTGTGTCTGGGCGACGTGGTAGGTTATAATGCGAACCCGCGAGAATGCATTGAACGTGTTCGGGAACTCGATTGCCCCGTGGTGAAAGGCAATCACGACGAGGAGGCAACGCTTTCCACATCTTCGGAACGGTTCAACGAATTGGCCGAGCATGCCATCCAGTGGACCCGCGACAATTTGACGGATCAGGACAAGGAATGGCTGCGGAACTTGCCGTTACAGAAACGAGTACACGATTTTACAATCGTGCATGCCACACTCGATACCCCTGGCCAATGGGGCTATGTCTTTAGCAATCTCGATGCTGTCGCTAGTTTCACGTATCAGCGTACTGCGGTCTGTTTTTTCGGCCACACGCATGTACCCATGGTGTTTCTTCGGGACCAGGGTGTTCGACAGGAAAGGATCGAACACGTCCGCATCGAGCCAGCCAAAAAGTATTTCATCAACGCAGGCAGCGTCGGCCAGCCTCGCGACGGAAACTGGCGCGCGGCATACTGCATTTATGATATTGAAAACAATCTGGTCGAACTGGTGCGCGTAAAATACGATCTGGCGACCGCACAAAAGAAGATTTCTAAAGCCGGTCTGCCACAGCTCCTCGCCGAGCGGCTTTCAATGGGCCGCTGACGCTGCGCCTTTGACGACAGGCAACGTCAATTCGCGACAGAGTCCATCCGTTGTTTCAGAACAAATTCAGCAAGCGCCAAATCTCGTGGATAAGTAATTTTGAAATTAAAATCATCGTTGAGAACGAGAGCGATTTTGCGGCCGAGCCGCTCGACTGCTGAAACCTCGTCCGTTACAGAGATATTTTCTGCATAAACCACGCGATACGCCTCCTCGATCAATTGACGTTCGAAAATTTGCGGCGTTTGCATCGCATACAGCTGATCTCGATCCACTGAACCGCTGACCAGAAGATCGCTACCTGCTCGTTTCAATGTGTCCTTAATGGGTTCTGCCAAAGCGGCAGCGCCACGCCTTGTGCATTGCTGGAACACGCGCTCGATCTGCTCCGGAGTAATCAGCGGCCGCGCAGCATCGTGCACTGCGATCCACCGCGTACCTGAATCCAGATGATTCATCCCGGCTTGTACAGAATCCTGCCGGTGTTTCCCACCCGGAATGATCGACCACACCTTTTCGAACTTTTCTTCGCGAACGATCGCCTTGATACCATCGTGCCGGTCTTCGCGTGTGACGACGACAATGCCTTCGACTGACTTCGCACGCTGAAATGCACTTATCGTGTGCGCGATGATTGGTTTGCCGGCAACCACCGCAAACAATTTATCAAAGCCCATGCGGCGACTATCGCCCGCGGCGACGATGATGGCTGTGAGCATAGTTAAAACCGTTAGAAGAGTTACAGCGTTACAAGGGTCGGCAACCTCAAGAAGTTTCGTTTTGACCTGCAACTCTTGTAACTTTTTAACCGCTCAACTGCTTTTGCACTTCCGCGCTCAGCGTTTTGCCGTCCACGCGACCGGCGACTTTCACCTGCAATGCTTTCATCACCGCGCCCATTTGCGCTTTCGATGTCGCGCCGACTTCGACGATGGTTTCCCGCACAATTCCTGCCACCTCGCCTGCGCTCATTCCCTGCGGCAAATACCCGTTCAGGATCGACAACTCTTCTTTTTCCTTGTCAGCCAGATCCGCGCGTCCGCCTTTCTCAAAGCTCTCGATGGAATCCTGGCGTTGCTTTGCCTGCTTGCGAATCACCTGCGCGGCGTCGGCGTCGCTTAGCTCCGTTTCTGCGCCTGATTTTGCAATCGCTGCGTATTTCAAGGCCGATTTTAACATGCGCAGAACGCCCCGCTTTGTGGTGTCTTTAGCACGCATCGCTTCCTTAAGGTCCGAATCGACGCGTTCGATGACAGTCATGTACTGAAGTTATGTAGCCGAAGACGGTTGTCGACGTTGTAGCCACGGCTTTGTGAGCTACCCGATTCCACCACCCCGGGAGACTCTCGTTTTGACCGCGCGCAGGGCAGTGGTTAACAGCGCCTTGGCACACTTGCGAACCGATTCGGCGTCACTCACCGAGATCACACCCATGTCTTTGCGACTGCGTCGCAACAAACCAGCCAGCACACCGCCCGGTCCCAGTTCGATAAAAAAATCGCAGCCGAGGTCGACCAGCCGCTCCGTGCAATCCAGCCAGCGCACCGTCCCCGTGACCTGGTCCTGCAATGTGCGGCGGATTTCAACAGGGGTCGCCACTTCCATGCCGGTCACGTTGCTGATTACAGGAAAACGCGGCGGTTGTATTGGAACATGCTCAAGCACCGCGCCAAGCTTTTCATAGGCGCTCTCCATCAAACGCGAGTGATATGCACCGGCTACGTTTAACATCATCGCGCGCCCAATGCCGTATTCTTTCGCCACACCGACAGCCGCCTCGACTTTCGCCAGCTCACCCGTAATGACGATTTGGCCAGGCGCATTGATATTGGCGACATCGACATCTTCATCCGCGGCAAGCCGACGGACGTCGTTCTCCATGCCGCCAATCATTGCCGCCATGCCACCAAGAGTAGCCGCGCACGCTTCCTCCATGAATTGCGCGCGCAGCTGCACAAGCTTCAGGCCGGTTGCAAAATCGAATGTGCCTGCCGCTGCGTGCGCAGTTATTTCCCCTAACGACAAGCCCGCCGCGCCGCCGACGGGAAAATTGCCGCCTATCTCGCGCAACGCTGCCAGACACGCCAGCCCATGAACGTAAAGCGCAGGCTGACAATTTAACGTCTTGGTCAACTCCTCGATTGGGCCGTTCCACGCAATGCCACTCAACTTTCGGCCGAGAATTTCGTCGGCCTCGCGGAATAAGTCCGCTGCAACAGGAAATTCCCCAGCGAGATCGCGTCCCATCCCAACGGTTTGCGCGCCCTGTCCAGCAAAGAGCAGCGCATTTTTTTCCGGCATGATATTTTAGTTAATCGCGTTTCGTCATAGGCGCGAGCGCGATTGTGCGTTTTCGAGAGCACCACGCGCCAGCCTGTCCGGAAAGATTCGCCCGGCGAAATTGCTTGCGCGCGCTGGTTCACTCGCCAGCGTAAAACCTTTAACATTGTAACTCTTCCCATGCCTTTCACCGTCCGCGAAATCGAATCGCCAGATGCGGTCACCCGGGTGGCGGCAGCCGACGCTGCGTTGCGACCACCGGAGGACGATATCGGCGAGAAAATGGTGCTTAACATGGGGCCTTCGCATCCTGCTACGCACGGCGTTTTGCGGCTCGTGCTGGAACTCGATGGCGAGATTATTACCAAGGCCACACCCGACATTGGTTTTCTGCATCGTGGTGACGAAAAAATCGCGGAGAACATGCAGTACAATCAGTTTGTCCCTTACACAGACCGGCTCGATTATCTCGCGCCACTTTCAAACAATGTGGCCTACGCGTTGGCGGTGGAAAAACTGATGGACTGGGAGGTTCCAGCGCGTGGAAAGGCGATTCGCACCATTTGCTGTGAAACGTCACGCATCTCTTCACATCTGATGGGTCTTGGCGCGATGGCGCTCGATCTCGGAGCGATGACGGTATTTCTCTACACTTTCACCGAGCGCGAAAAACTTTACGATCTTTTCGAGTTGCTTACCGGTGCCCGCTTTACCACCTCGTACACTCGCGTCGGCGGCCAAATCCGCGATCTGCCCGAGCGCTTCATTCCCCAACTGAACAAATTCCTCGACGATTTCGGGCCGAGCCTGAACGAGTGCGACAGATTGCTGACTCGCAACAAAATTTTTGTCGATCGAACCAAAGACATCGGCGTCATATCGAAGGAACACGCGATTGCGTATGCTCTCTCCGGCCCAAACCTGCGCGGCAGCGGGATTGATCACGATTTACGGCGCAAACATCCGTACCTCGATTACGACAAATACGAGTTCGATGTAGTGATCGGCAGCGCGGGCGATTGTTATGATCGTTATCTCGTGCGGATCGAGGAGATGCGCCAAAGCGTGAGGATTTTGCGGCAGGTGATCGATAAACTGCCAGGCGGCCCGATCAACGTCCCGGACTGGAAGAACATGACTCCCCCGAAATCGCGCGTGATGACAAAAATGGAAGAGCTAATCCATCATTTCATCGTGGTGACCGAAGGACTTGATGCGCCGCCTGGCGAAGTCTATTTCGCAGCGGAAAATCCCAAGGGTGAGCTTGGCTTTTATATTAACAGCAGAGGCGGCGGTGTGCCATATCGATTGAAAATTCGAGCGCCGTCATTTGTGAATCTCAGCATCCTCCCTGAGCTTTTGCCAGGCTGCATGGTAAGCGATGTGCCGGCAGTACTGGGCAGTCTGGACTTCGTCATGGGCGAATGCGACAGATGATGGGAGAATGACGAATGTCGAATGTCCAATGACGAAGAAAATCCAAATGACGAACGAGCAAACGACCAAGGAGCATCGCCGCGGGATTTCGGCATTCGTGCTTCGTCATTCCTTGGTTATTCGTCGTTCGTCATTCGTCATTTTTACGCGCTTCGTCCTCATACTCCTGCTTGTGCTCGCCATGTCCTGTTCCGGCAAACGCATCACAAGGGCGAATGTCGATCAAGTAGCGGAAGGGATGTCGAAAAAGCAGGTGGAATCGATCCTGGGTCCGCCCAGTTCCCTTACTACTGAGGATTTCGTGATCACGAAAAAGACGACTTACGTTTACCGGCAGGGCAAAGACACAGTCACAATCGTTTTTAAGGATGACAAGGTGCAGTCGAAAGACAGCACGTTGTCCAATTAATCTGCTGTAGCGGATTACTCTCCCAAGTGACAGACTCGACGAGCATACGCGTTCCCGCCGAGCTGGAGCGGAAAATGGATGAGGCGATTGCGCGTTATCCGAGTGATCACAGGAGAAGCGCGGCCATGCCGCTATTGCATCTGTGGCAGGAACATTTTGGGTTCATCGGCGACGAGGCCATGCTGTGGATCGCGACAAAGCTCGGTTTGCAGCCGATCAACATTCTCGAGCTGGTCACCTTCTATCCAATGTTTCGACAACACCCGCCGGGCAAAACCCACATTCGCGTCTGCCGCACACTTAGCTGCGCGATGGCCGGCGGCTTTGAGGTGATGGAAAACTTATGCACGGCGTTTGGAATTCCACCTCCGCCTGACCGCGAGGGATTGCACAATCCGATCACGGTCAGCGCCGACGGAAATTACAGCGTCGAGTTCGTTGAGTGTCTCGCCAGCTGCCACACCGCGCCGGTATGCATGGTGGGCGAACAGTTGCACGAGAACGTCGATCCAACTTCTGCGGCAGACCTTGTACGACACCGGCAGTCCGCGAGAAGTTCACCCGCGGCGACGGGGAATCCTCATTCATACCCCCCTCATCCCCTGGAACACCGTCTGATTTTCCAAAATATCGGACGCCCGGATTGGACAATCGATATCGACTGTTACTTACGCGACGGCGGTTACGAACAGTTGAAGCAAGCGGTAACCATGTCGCGAAGCGACATCGTCAACAAAGTTAAAAACTCCGGTCTGCGCGGCCGCGGTGGGGCCGGCTTTTCCTGCGGCTTGAAATGGAGCTTTATCAAGCTGGACGAAAAACGGCCGGTCTATTTGATTTGCAACGCAGACGAATCTGAGCCGGGCACGTTTAAGGATCGCTACATCATCCACGAAGATCCGCACCAACTGCTCGAAGGAATCTTGATTTCGTGTTACGCGCTCAACGCGCGCACAGCGTACGTCTACATACGCGGCGAATTCCCGGAAGGCGCGAAAATTCTCGAACGCGCCATTGAAGAAGCGCGCACGCACAATTTTCTTGGGAAAAATATTCTCGGCTCCGGATTCGACACAGAGGTTTACGTTCATCGCGGAGCCGGCGCTTACATTTGCGGAGAAGAAACTGGCTTAATCGAGTCGCTCGAGGGCAAGCGCGGTTATCCGCGAATCAAGCCACCTTACTTTCCAGCAGTGCTCGGCCTGTACATGTGCCCGACAATCGTCAACAACGTCGAAACGCTGTGCCATATAAGGCACATTATTGCCATAGGCGGCGCGGAATATGCCCGCCTCGGCCGCCCTAACAACACGGGAACGCGAATCGTGTGTGTGAGCGGGGACGTGCAGCGGCCAGGCTACTTCGAAATTGAAGTCGGTGCGGTGACGATGGGCCAGTTGATCTACGAAATGGCGGGCGGGTTAAAGCCAGGCCGAAAATTGAAGGCAGTCATTCCGGGCGGAAGCTCTGCAAAAGTTTTACGTGCCGATGAGCGGTTTAAGCTCAAGCAGAGACAAGCCGATGGCTCAACGATCGAAGTAGAATCGTCCATCGACGACATCCCGATGGATTTCGATTCACTGACAGCGGCCGGTTCGATGGCCGGTTCTGGCGGCGTGATCGTGCTTGATGATTCCCGCGACATGGTCTGGGTACTGAACAATATCAATGAGTTTTACGCGCACGAGAGCTGCGGCCAATGCACACCGTGCCGGGAAGGCTCTCTTTGGATGAAGAAAATCACCGACCGCATGTTGCGTGGCGGCGGAGTTGTGGAAGATCCGAAAACACTCAAGACCATCGGCGATAACATTGCCGGCCGCACCATTTGCGCATTTGGCGAAGCATGCGCCTGGCCGACGCAAAGTTTCGTTGAGAAATTTCCAGAGGAATTTGCGGCACGCGCGCAGAAACCAGTCCCCCCGCCGCTTCCGCCCGAGTACACGCCCGAAGAGTTGATTGAGGAAGAACTGATTCCCACCGTTCCCATGGCACACGATCCCGGATGGGAAACAGCCGGCGCTAAAGGAACAATTTAGAGTATGTCTGAGGAAAGCAGGAATGCAGGAAAAGCATTGAGGGATTCAGAAATCACTGAGTCAATCATCGCAGCGGCGATCGCGGTACATCGCGAGCTTGGGCCAGGATTTCTGGAAACGGTATACGAACAGGCACTGGCTGTTGAGTTTGCGATCCGCGGGATTGCCTTTGTACGACAAAAATCGATCCCTCTTTTTTATCGGGATCATCAAATCGGCGAGCACAGAATTGATTTTCTGGTTGAAGACAAAATTGTTGTTGAACTAAAGGCAGTCGAGGCGTTGGAGAAAGTGCACTTCGCCATCGTCCGTAGCTATCTGAAAGCCGCGGGATTGTCCGACGACCTGATCCTGAATTTTTCTTCAATGCCTTTGACGATGAAGCGAGTTCGTCGAGAGCGAGGCTTCGAAGGGATCGACCTACAATTATAAGAGATTTCCTGCGTTCCTGCTTTCCTTAGATATGCCTGATCCGAGTACCCCAATGTTCAATGTCCAGATTGATGGCGCATGGCATCAGTTTCCCAAGGGCACACGCGTGATCGAGGCGTGCGCGCAGGTCGGTGTTTTCGTCCCGCGCTACTGTTACCACAAGAAGCTCAGTTCGCCCGGTAATTGCCGGATGTGTTTGATCGAAATGGGATTCCCGCGCCTCGGCCCGGATCGCAAGCCGGAGCTCGGCGCGGATGGCAAACCGATCACCAATTGGATGCCGCGTCCGCAAATTTCCTGCGCTCAGGATGTATCCGAAGGCATGGCTGTTCGCACCAACTCGCCGCTGGTGAAGGAATGTCAGCGCGGCGTCATGGAATTTCTCCTCATCAATCATCCGCTCGATTGTCCGATTTGCGATCAGGCTGGCGAGTGCCGTTTGCAGGAATTCAGCGTCGATTTCGGTAACTCGAAATCGCGTTTTCTCGAGCACAAAGTCAAGAAACCGAAAAATGTGTTGATCGGTCCGCGCGTGACACTGGATGACGAGCGTTGCATTCTTTGTTCGCGCTGCATCCGTTTTTGCCAGGAAATCGCACACGATGACGTCCTCGGGTTCGTTGACCGTGGCAGTTACACGGTGCTGACAGCGCATCCAGGCAAGCGGCTGGAGAATAATTACTCTCTCAACACCGTCGACATCTGTCCGGTAGGCGCGCTCACGTCAACGGATTTTCGCTTCAAAATGCGCGTTTGGTTCCTGAAAGAAACGAAGAGCATCTGCACGAGTTGCGCTACCGGTTGCAACACCATCATCGGCAGTCGTGAGGACGTGATCTATCGGCAAACACCGCGAGATAACGATCACGTCAATTCCTCCTGGATGTGCGATTATGGCCGGCTCAACTTCAAATATCTTGAAGCTGAAAACCGTCTGCTCGAACCGCGGATACGTTCCGGTGGGAGACTTTTCGCGGTGGATTGGCCGACGGCGATCGAGCAGGCGGCGCTTCAACTAAAGCAGTTTTCGGGCGCTGAGATTGCCATCATCGCCTCCGGCCGCATGACGAACGAGGAGCTGTGGCTGACGTTGCAATTGGCGAAGTCCTTAGGCGTGCAGATGATCGATATCGTCCCCAGACGTGGCCCCGGTGACGACATTTTGCTGAGCGAAGATCGCAATCCAAACACCAACGGTGCGCGACTCATTCTTGGCTCCGAGTCTGAACCTGGCGCGAAACTCATGTCGATTGCTGACGCGGTAAGGTCCGGACAAATCAAAGCGCTGGCGATCTTCAAAGAAAACGCGATGCACTTGGGCATACCGGTCGAACAACTCGCCCAGCTCCCTGCATTGATCGCCATGAATATTTTGCCGAATGATGCGACCGAAAAAGCGACTGTTGTTCTACCCGCGTGTGGTTTTGCCGAAAAACGAGGCTCAATGGTAAACGGCAAAGGACGATTGCAGCGATTGAATCGTGCCGTGCGTCCGCCCGGCAATGCGCGCGATGATTGGGAAATTTTACGAGATCTGCTCCAGGCGGTTGGCGGAGGCGACTCGCTTCTTTCCATCGAGGATGTTTTTCGCCAGATCAGCGAGACGGTTCCGCAGTTCGCCGGGTTAAGCTTGAGCAAGATCGGCGACCTGGGGGTGCACATTCTACAAATGGAAGAGTTGCCGCCAATGCATCCCAGCGACGAAGCAAAGATCGAGGAAGCGGTCGCCGTTCAGGCCTTACGCCGCGCCGTCCGCTCGCACTGAGATGGATTCTGTTTTCCTCATCACGTCCCTGCTGAAAATCATCGGCATGTTGTTTCTTGTGATTCTGCCGATGGTGTCCTACGCCGTGTACGCCGAACGGCGCGTGAGCGCGTTTATTCAAGATCGCCTAGGACCGAATCGCGTCGGGCCAGCCGGTCTATTCCAGCCCATTGCGGACATGTTCAAATTGCTGCTGAAAGAAGATTTCACGCCCGCCAACGTGAACACTTTTTATTACTGGCTCGCACCGTGCCTCGCCGTGATGCCGGCCATCATCACAATCGCGGTCGTTCCCTTCGGCAGCACACTTTTCGGTGTTCCGATGGTGATTGCGGATGTAAACGTAGGAATTCTTTTCGTGTTCGCTATCGCGTCGCTTGGCGTTTACGGAATCGTGATCGGCGGCTGGGCATCCAATTCCAAATACCCATTCCTCGGCGGTATCCGTTCGAGCGCGCAAATGCTCTCCTACGAACTTTCGCTTGGCCTGGCAGTTATCCCGGTTTTTCTCCTGGTTGGAAATTTACGCCTGACCAGCGTGGTGAGTTATCAGATTGAGCATGGCTGGTTCATCGCGCCGTTTGTTGGCGACTGGACGAACCCGTGGAAATGGCTGCTCACTGTTCCCATGGTGATTTCCTTCCTTGTGTTTATGATTGCCATTTTCGCAGAGACAAATCGCCTGCCATTTGATCTGCCGGAAGCTGAACAGGAGCTCGCCGGCGGCTATAACATCGAATATAGTTCGATGAAGTTCGCCTTGTATTTTCTCGGCGAATACGCCGCCATGATCACCGGCTCGGCTGTGATCGTCACATTATTTTTCGGAGGCTGGCATTTCCCCGGGATTCCCGACGGCTCACACGGCTGGATCTTTGGACTAATCAATATCGCAGTCTTCTTCGCCAAGGTGACCATCATGATCTTCATTTTCATGTGGGTGCGCTGGACGCTACCCCGTTTCCGGTGGGACCAGCTCATGCGGCTTGGTTGGGTTTTCTTTTTCGAAATTGCGTTGGTAAACATTTTCATTGTCGCGGCAATTTTGCCTTTCATTCGCCCCTAATCTTCCTCTTCCTCTTCCTCTCCCTCTTAATCTCAATCCAAACCTGATCTTACTTCCTATGGGGTTCCATCACGAGAAGCTGACTGTCTATCAACGAGCATTAGAATTCGCGACTTGGTCGCAAGATCTGATCGAATCGGCAACGAAAAAGACATCTACCCGCGATCACTTGGAGCGATCAGGCGACAGCGTTGCCCTGAATATCGCTGAAGGAAATGGAAAGTTCTCCCGGAAAGACCGCGCTCGCTTTTTCCAAATTGCGCATGGTTCGGCCTTGGAGGCTGCAGCGTGCCTCGATCTATTGGTCGCACGGCACTGCTGCGCTGCGGATGCGATTGTAAAAGGAAAGACAATCCTCGAAGAAATCGTAAGAATGCTTTTTGTAATGCTCGATCAATTGGATTGCCGGATCGCCGAAGATTCAGCCGAATACGGAGAGATAGCAGACGAAAAGGAAGAGGTAGAGGAAGATTAGAAATGGCTACCGTCACCGTTCCACGACCGAGATTGAACTGGCGCGAGCGACTATATCTACCTGCGATCGTCGCCGGTCTTACCATCACGCTTAAGCATTTTAAGAACATGCTGTTCGGCCGCACCAAAGTCACCATGCAGTATCCGGAGGAAAAATGGGACAGCAGCCTGCCTGATCATTATCGCGGCGCGCCTGCCCTGGTGCGGGATGAGGATGGCCGCGTGCGTTGTGTCGCGTGTCAACTCTGCGAATTCATTTGTCCGCCACGCGCGATCAAGATTATTCCTGGTGAGATTCCTTCAACGGATCGCTTCGCCAAGGTGGAGAAATATCCGGAGGCATTCGATATAGACATGATCCGCTGCATTTTCTGCGGGATGTGCGAGGAGGTTTGTCCCGAGCAGGCGATTTTTCTGCGCAAAGACTATGCCATCACCGGATTCACGCGCGCGGAAATGGTGCACCACAAGGAGAAGCTGCTCGAAATCGGCGGAGTAATGCATGGCGTTGTCTTGAAATGGAACGAGAAAAAATAGTGATGTTTTCTTTCCGCAATCCGCAGCCGAGGCGAGGGATCGCCGAGACAGAAGGCAAAGCCGCGATGGGTAGCGGCGAGCGAGCGATGGAAGCGACCGAGTTTCAATCCCCAATCGGCAATCGATAATGTCGTCATTTTTATTTTGGGTCTTTGCGCTGATGACGTTGATTTTTGGCGCAGCTGTTGTCATCAATCGCAATCCTGTGGCAAGCGCGCTCAGTCTCGTTGTTTCGTTCCTAGGACTCGCTGCGCTATTCATGTCACTCAACGCCTATTTTGTCGGCATCATTCAGGTTCTGGTTTATGCGGGCGCCGTAATGGTGCTTTTTCTTTTCATTATCATGCTCCTTAACCTGCAGGCCGAAGAACGACGTCGAATCAATTGGCTCGCTGCCGCGGGCGGGATCGCCGTGGCGGTCATTTTGCTCATTGAGATTTTCCTCACGATCGGGCGCTTCGAGGCCGCGCGACAGACTTTTCCGTCGCTTTCGGAATCGACGACTGACGATGTGCGGAGCATCGGCGCGGCGCTCTTTCGCAATTACAATCTGCCGTTTCAAATCGTAGGAGTTCTCGTGCTGGTGGCGACCATTGGCGTGGTGCTCTTAAGCAAACGCGAGCCTCGATAAAGATGGTCACGCTCGGCGATTATCTCCTCGTAAGCGGCATTCTTTTTTCAATTGGGTTTGCCGGCGTGATGTTACGACGCAATCTCATCATCATTCTCATGTCATTGGAGTTGATGTTGAACGCGGCGAATCTGTCACTCGTTGCGTTTTCGCGATTCCGTGTCGATTCAAGCGGCCTGCCAAATTACAACGCGCAGGTATTTGTCTTTTTCATCATCACCGTGGCGGCTGCAGAAGTTGCCGTGGGTCTCGCGATTCTCGTCGCGCTCTACCGGGTGCGCCAAACAACGGACGTCAAAGATATCAGGCAACTAAGATTTTGATCCCGCGAATCACGCGAATGAACACGAATAGCTAGACGAATGTCGCGTGACTCGCGGGCACTAATTGTATGAACTCACTCTTGCCATGGATCGTTCTGCTCGCGCCGCTGGTTAGCGCCGCCGTAATCACGCTGTTCACCCGTCGATGGAAAATGTTGAGCAGTTCGATCTCTATTGCTGCAGTGCTCGTAAGCTTCATCTGCAGTTGTTTCATATTTGCGCATGGGACTCAAGGGGCCGCTGAGTTCATGTGGATCAGCATTAGTGGTGTCTTTCAAGTCCCCTTAGGCCTGACGCTGGATCAGTTGAGCAGGACAATGGCTGTCCTGGTTTCGGGCGTTGGAGCGGCCATCCACATTTATTCGCTGGGTTACATGCGAGACGACGAAGGCAAGGCCCGTTATTTCGCAGCGCTGTCGCTCTTCATGTTCGCGATGCTCGGCATCGTTTTGGCGAATAATTTCGTCATGCTTTTCATCTTTTGGGAACTAGTCGGCTTTACCTCTTATGTCTTGATCGGCCACTGGTTCTATCGGGATGCCGCTGCGGATGCGGCCAACAAAGCATTCATCACAACGCGCATTGGCGATTTCGGATTCATGATTGGAATCCTGATGCTCTGGATGGCGACTGGCTCCGTTGTTTTCACTGAGGTTGCGCCGCAGATGTCGACATTAACGGGGCATCCGATGTTTCTGACAGTTGTCGCCCTCTTGATTTTCTGCGGTGCGATTGGCAAGTCGGCCCAGTTTCCGCTGCACGTCTGGTTGCCAGACGCGATGGAAGGCCCGACGCCAATTTCCGCGTTGATTCACGCCGCGACGATGGTCGCAGCAGGTGTTTACATGCTGGTCCGCGTTGCGTTCATCATCCAAGGGTCCCAGACGGCGCTGCTAGTGATTGCTTGGATCGGCACAATCACGGCAGTGATGGCTGCGTTAATCGCAACGCAGCAGAACGACATTAAGCGAATTCTCGCATACTCCACGTTATCACAGCTCGGTTACATGGTGATGGCCGTCGGTCTTGCTTCGAACGACGCAGCCATGTTTCACCTGTTCACACATGCGTTCTTCAAAGCGCTTCTGTTCCTCGCCGCCGGCTCAGTCATTGTGATGCTTCACCACGAGCAGAACATCTGGCAAATGGGAGGCCTTTCCCGGAAACTCCCGATCACATTTATTACCTTCGTTGTCGGTGCGCTGGCGTTGATCGGCTGTCCGCCGTTTAGCGGCTTCTTCAGCAAAGACGCAATTCTTGCGCTCGCCTACGAACGCAACACGCCGATTTTCGCCGTGGCGTTGTTCACGGCGTTCCTGACCGCTTTCTACGTGATCCGCATGCTCGTGATTGTCTTCTTCGGCAGACCACGCAGCGACATAGCGCGTAACAGCCGCGAATCACCACCGGTAATGACTGTGCCGTTAATCGCGCTCGCGCTCCTGGCGACTTTTGGTGGATTTTCGTTCTTTGCGCGAAAGTTCCTCGCACTCCCAGTGGAAAGGGAAGTTGCAATCGTTGTTCCCGCGCTTGCGATCGTCGCCCTGATAGCGGGAACCGGGCTGGCGATTGCTCTTTACGGCAATCGAGCCACTGAACCCCTGAAGGACTTGGAGCTGGTGCGCCACAAATTCTATTTCGACGAGTTCTACAACTGGCTGATTTACTGGACGCAGGAACTCCTCGCGCCCGTGTCAGCCTTTGTTGATCGATGGATCATCGACGCATGCGCGGTGGGCGGGAGTAGCCGCGGAACATGGGGAATCGGCGCTCTTTTGCGGCTGGTTCAAGTGGGAAATCTGCAAGGTTACGTCTTTGTCTTCGGGCTTGGTGTTGTTGCCGTCATTTACTTCGCTGTGTTTCGTTAAATGACCGTGAAAGCAATGCCGAATGACGAATGTCTAATGACGAAGGAATGACAAAATCCGAATACAGGACACGAATGCCGGGCGCGATTTCGTCATTTGAGCATTCGGGCTTCTTTCGTCATTCGTCATTCGTGCTTCGTCATTCTCCTTGTCCGCGTGTTTTCGTGTGTTTCGTGAGCAATAAGCTTTAACCCGTTTGTCTTTCACTAATGGTCCTTTTCATCATTTTCTGTCCGATCATTGCGGCCATTTTGATCATGGTCGGCATGCCCGCCCGTAAGACGGCGTTAGCCGCGTCAGTTTTGACGTTTTTAGCGGCGGGCTTTCTCCTTGCCTCATTCGGACACGGCCAGAGCGGTTTTCAACACGTCACCTCATTTACCATCTCTCGCGAGTGGCGACTCAGCTTCACGACGGGCATCGACGGCTTGAGCCTGATAATGGTGCTGCTTGCCACTATTGTTACGGTGGCTGCGGTCTGGTTTGCCGGCGCTATCGAGAGATATGAAAATGCATTCTATGCCTGCCTTTTATTTATCTCCGGTGGCGCGATCGGCGCATTTGCTTCAATCGACCTATTCTTCTTCTATGCATTTCACGAGCTAGCGTTGATTCCTACATTTTTGTTGATTGGAATCTGGGGAAGCGGAAATCGGGTCGCGGCGGCATGGAAAATTACAATCTACCTGGCGATCGGAAGTTTTATTTTGCTGCTTGGCTTGATCCTGCTGTATCAAAGCGTTCCGGCAGCATCACGCAGCTTTGACATTCGCGCGTTGCAGACTGCTGCGAGCGCGGGACAAATCACAGCAGACGCACAACGCCACATCTACCTGCTGTTGCTTATCGGCTTCGGAATTCTCGTTTCGCTCTTTCCATTTCACACATGGGCGCCGGAAGCCTACGCTTCGGCCCCGGCGCCAGCAGCGATGTTGCACGCCGGAGTGTTAAAAAAATTTGGGCTGTACGGACTTTTGCGTCTCGCCGTTCCGCTGCTGCCGGAAGGCGCGCGTCACTGGACGAATCTGCTCGTGATCTTGCTGCTCGGTAACATCATTTATGTAGGGCTGGTTACAATCGCCCAGAAGCGGCTCGATTGGATGCTCGGTTACTCGAGCGTGATGCACATGGGCTACATTTTTCTCGGGATTGCCAGCGCCGGCATTCTTGGTGTGACCGGTGCCGCTGTTTTGATGTTCGCTCATGGTCTTTCAATTGCGCTGCTATTTGCGCTCGCAGGTGAATTACGACAGCGGACAGGCACATTGGTCTTCGATGAACTTGGCGGCCTTGCCAAGGTGATGCCCTTCGCTGGGCTTGCGTTTGGATTTGGCGCTTTTGCTGCGGTCGGTCTTCCCGGCCTGGCGAACTTTGCCGGCGAAATCATGATCTTCTTCGGCGCCTTCAAGAACGGCTGGGTTATGGATAGCTTTCATATTTTTCAAATCGCGACCGTGCTTGCGCTTTGGGGAGTGGTGATTTCGACGGTTTACATGCTGCGCGCCTATCGCAAAATGTTTATGGGCACGGTAAGTGAGCGGTGGAAGCAACTGCTCGATCTTCGTCTGGCGTTGCGCGTGCCAGTTGCCCTGCTGGTGGGCGCGCTTCTTTGCTACGGATTCTTTCCACAATCCTTCGTGCGAGTGGTGGCGCCCAGGTTCCGGACTTATCTCAGCGCAAACAGATGATGAGGATCACAGCGCCAGAACTTGAGATTGCGGTGCTGGTGCTGGGAATGGTGATCCTGCTGGTCGAAACATTTGCCACGAAAATTGATAAGCGAATTCTGGCCTTCGCTGCAATTGCTGGTCTGGCGATAGTTCTTCTCGCCAGTTTCTTCGTGGCTCCATCTCCCTCGCCGGACCAAGCGACAGGTTTCTGGAGTTTTTACACCGCAGATCGCCTGTCGATCTTCTTCAAGCAATTCGCACTGGTGACCACGATCTTCGTGCTGATCATGATGGCGGATTACGCCCCGGTAGTCCGCCGTTCCTTTCCCGGCGCGGCGCCGCAGTCAGGTCTCGGCGAATTTCTTACGCTGCCTATTTTCACGTGCCTCGGACTGATGTACCTGGTATCGGCAATTGATTTCGTCTTTATCTTTGTCTCGCTCGAGTTGGTTACGATTTCGTTTTACGTGCTGGTCAGCTTTACCCGGCGCAACCCGATCACTCTGGAAGCGGGCACGAAGTATCTGGTGCTCAGCGCACTCTCCACAGCGTTTCTTGTGTATGGAATCGCCTGGATCTTCGGCGTGACCGGCCAGACAAATTTGTATAGGCTCACTGAGGCGCTGGCAAATCCGGCTATTAACCACAACGCAGCGTTATTGGGGATGGGTTTCGTTCTGGTCGCCCTCGGCTTTAAGATCGCAGCTGTCCCATTTCAAATCTGGGTGCCGGATGTTTATCAAGGTGCACCCACGCCGGTAACTGCGTATCTCTCCGTTGGTTCGAAGGCGGCGGGGTTTGTGGTGCTGCTCCGTGTGTTACAGCCGTTCCTGGTGCTGCCGGAAACGCAGCGGCTGGTCGTTCTGATCGCGCTGCTCACGCTGATCTACGGAAATCTTGCAGCGCTGCCGCAGGCGAACCTAAAACGGCTGCTCGCGTATTCCAGCATCGCGCATGCGGGCTATCTGCTTATCGGTGTGGTCTGTTTCGATGTTCGCGCCGTATCTTTCTATCTCGTCGCCTACTTGCTGATGACGCTCCTCAGTTTCGCTGTCTTGATAATTGTTGCTCAGCAAACTGGCGAAGAAATTTCCGATTTCGATGGTCTTGCCAGACGTTCGCCCTTTCTCGCCTTCGCGATGCTGATCGGGATGGTCTCGCTTGCTGGGGTCCCTTTCACGGCGGGATTTTTGGGGAAGTTCTATATCTTTTACGCAGCAGTTCTGCAGCGTCAGGTCGCGCTGGTCGTTGTGGGCGTGCTCACGGTAGGCTGCGGATTTTATTATTATCTCAAAGTCGTTCGCGCGATGTATTGGCAATCCACGACAAACATTGCCAAAATACCTGTGAACGGGCTGTCGCGTCTGGCAATTAGCGCGCTGATTCTCTGTACGATCTGGTTCGGTATTTACCCGCAACCGATCTTGGACGCGTTGAAGCGATAACCAGTTAGAGCGATGAAGCGGCGGCTCCGCTTTAACGGTTCAACCCTTCAACGAATCACGGGCGAATTGAGCGATGCTAATCACTCAATTCCACATTCCAATACGCGAGGTCGACAAAGTGCTTCCAGAGATCGTGCTGTGGAGCAGAGAACGTAATCTGGACGAACGGCCGCCATTTTGGCCGTTTTGGTTTGCGGATCAAACTCATGTGCGCTTCGCGCGGAAGCCGGTTGCCCTTGCGCGTGTTGCACCCGATGCATGAGCAAACTACGTTTTCCCACGTGGTCGTTCCGCCGCGGTCGCGCGGCACGACGTGATCGAGATTGAGTTCGCTCCGATCGAAAAGTTCACCGCAGTATTGACACGTGTTCTTGTCGCGCTCGAAGACATTATGGCGGGTAAATTTTACCTCCTTCTTCGGAAGCCGATCGAATACCAGCAGGACGATCACCCGCGGGATCCGAATCTTGAACGAAATAGTCGTGACTACTTCGTGGTCCGGCGCGTTCGCGGATAGATCGCGCCAGTTTTCGAAATCGTGGGTCAAGAAATTGTTAGCGTCATCGGACGATACAATCTGAGCGTGACCGGCATACACCAGCGAGAACGCGCGGCGGGCGCTGCAGATATTCACCGCCTGCCAGAGCCGGTTCAGCACCAAAACCTGACTGTTTAACGATGTATGCAAGTCTCTATAATCAGCTGCGGTATAACCCGCCTTTTGCGGACTTCCGCGTAAATTTGCGCGACGGTACCACTGACATTTTTGGCTGTCAACGTGCCGGGCATTTCACGTCACGGGCATTAGCCAGTGGATGTAAATTTCCCTGGCACGGGTGATCCATCTGTGGTTCATCCTCGACACGGCTCTTTTCAAGCCGCCGAAATAGGGTGTTGTAGGGCGTTTCTGTGAAACGCCGGTAAATCCTTTTGGCGTCTCACACAGACGCCCTACAGTTCGAAAGCCGAACAATGAAAGCGCAATTTCCAGCCGAGCAATCCGATTCGGGAGAATTTCAACGCCAGGAAGACGCATTCCGTGAATGGATCTCGGCCGATGGATCGACATCGTATCCCGCTGTCGCGGGTCGTTATCATCTTTATGTTTCGCTGGCGTGCCCATGGGCCAGTCGCACGATCATTTTTCGAAAGTTGAAAGGACTCGAAGAAGCGATCGGTATGACAGTTGTCGATCCTATTCGGGATGAGAAAGGCTGGGCGTTTCGCGATCCATCCGGCAAGATATCGCCCGGTGCACCTTTTGATTCCACGGATACGGTCAATGGCTTCCATTTTTTGAGCGAAGCTTACAAAGCAACCGCACCAGATTATGACGAGCGCGTCACTGTGCCAGTGCTCTGGGACAAGCAAACGAACAAAATCGTCAATAACTGCGAGGACGACATCTGTCGGATGTTCAACGACGTCTTCAACGACTTTGCCGAGCATAAAGATCGCGATTTTTTCCCGAAAGACATCGAAACCGAGCACGCGAAGCTCTCGGATTTTCTGTACGACAACATCAACAATGGCGTTTACAGAGCGGGTTTTGCAACGCGCCAGCAACCCTACGAAAGAGCGTGCCGCAGAGTTTTTGAAGCGTTCGATCGACTAGAAGAGCGCTTATCAAGAAGCCGCTTCCTTTTCGACAACCGTATCGTCGAGGCGGACTGGCGACTTTTTTGCACGCTTATTCGCTTCGACGCCGTCTATCACGGCCATTTCAAATGCAACCTGCGCCGTATCATCGACTATCCAAATTTGCAGGCTTATTTGATGGATTTGTATCAGCAGCCTGGCATTGCCGACACCGTCAATTTCGATCACATCAAGCGTCATTACTACATGACGCACACCGAAATTAATCCCACACGCATCGTTCCCATCGGACCGGTTCTCGATCTGGAGAAACGGCACAATCGCGAACGGCTAACCTAGTGTGGTAACAGCTACACTTCGTTGCTTTACATCAGCGCGTTAATCTCGCCTCTCTCTTGCCAAGGGAGAGCGCAGGGTGAGGGTTTGCGACTTTGGGTTTCTGTGTTCCTCGCATGCCCCCACCTCAATCCTCTCCCCTACAGCAAGAGGAGAGGCGAGCAGAACGCAGCGATTTTATCGGAGCCTTTATATGCAACGTAACTTGTGGCGCACTATACCAAGAGCTTCAATTGGGCATCTGGCGATGGCGACGATCCGTTCTCCAGAATGCTTCGATCTCTTCCAACGTGCGGCCTTTCGTTTCCGGAGCCAGATAATAGGCAAAGAGCCACGACGCCACTGACGCAAACGCATAAAGCAGAAACGTTGAGCTCGCGCCGAGTTTCTCGACCAACGTCAGAAACGTGAGTGAGACCAACAGGTTCGAGCCCCAGTTGAATGTGGCAGCCATCCCCTCGGCCAACCCGCGAATTTTTAGTGGATAAATCTCGGCGATCATGAGCCAGAAGATTGGCCCGAGGCTAATTGCAAACGAAGCTACGTAGCCCATCAGGCAAATCACAGCAATCCAGGCGAGCTGTACCGATTGGTTTGAAATGCGAAAACTCAAACCGAGCATGCCGAGCGTGACGATCATTCCGGCGATACCGACCAGTAACAGTGGCCGGCGCCCGGCGCGGTCAACCAAGAACATCGCGATAATTGTCATGCTGACATTTACGACACCGACGCCGGCGGTCGCGAGAATTGCACCCGAAGCGGAATTGAATCCAGCGGCCTGAAGAATTTTTGGCGCGTAATAAATGACCGTGTTGATGCCGGTAATCTGTTGAAAGATGGCGAGGCCTAATCCAACAATGAGAGCAGGGCGCACTTGCTGGCTCAGCAAATCGACCCAGCGTCCGCTTTCAGTCTGTTGGGCCAGGCTCGCCTTGATCTCTTCGATTTCCACATCGACATCGGCAAGTTCGCGGATGCGAATGAGCACCCGGTGCGCGACTTCATGTTGCCCGCCACGAATGAGCCATCGCGGCGTTTCCGGCAGAAAAAACATGCCAGCGCCGAAGACCAGTGCCGGAACGACGGCCAGGCCTAGCATCCATCTCCAGCCTTCCATGCCAGCGAAGGCGTAATCGGTCAGATACGCAATGACGATGCCGATGGTCACGGCGAGTTGAAAGAGCGATACGACCCAGCCGCGCGCACGCGCAGGCGCAACTTCGGAGAGATAAACCGGAACGTTCGTTGAGGCGAGACCGATCGCCAATCCGAGAACGACGCGGCTAACGATCAGGATCGCAGGTGATGGCGCTATCGCGCTGGTGAGCGCGCCGATACCGAAGATTGCCGCAGTCACAAGCAAGACCCTTCGTCTCCCGAAAAAATCGGCGGCTTTTCCACCAATGATCGCGCCGATGGTGGCGCCTAGCAGAACGCCGCTGACAACAATTTCCTCGGCTGCCGTCGTTAGGCCAAATTCGCGTTTGATAAAAATGAGCGCACCCGAGATGACGCCTGTGTCGTAGCCGAACAGAAGCCCGCCCAATGCCGCAAACAATGCTGCGATGAAAACGAACCTCGGGCCGCGGAGATGCGCCTCGGCTAATGTGGCAATCCTGGTGCCGGCCATAATTTTCGATCTTACTCAGCCATAGGGCCGTGAGAAAATCCGATAATCGAAATTCGGGTTTCAAAGTTTCCTAGCACGCGAACTGTGCCGCGCAAAGACGGCAAATAGCCTTTGCCAGCGCGGCAATTCTTCATAGAGTCGTGCGCTTCAACTCCGACGCGATGATGAATTTTCTGGCCTTAAATATTCTCAACGCAGGGGTGCCACTGTCGATGGTCTGCGCCGCGATCGGTCTGGCATTTGCGTTCTTTTTGATCGCAGCAGTGAGCCGGGCTCCTTCGGGAAACGAGCGGATGCGAGAGATCGCGGGTGCTGTGCAGGAGGGCGCCAGGGCTTATTTGAATCGGCAAGTCAAAACGATCAGCGTGATTGCAGTCGTGATTTTTATTTTGCTCTTCATATTCAAAGATCACTCGACGGCGATTGGATTTGTAATCGGCGCCTTTTGTTCGCTAGCGGCAGGTTTCATCGGCATGCGTGTGGCTGTGCTGGCAAATGTTCGCACGGCGCAGGCCGCCACAGTCGCGCGACTCAATGCGTTACGGATGGCGTTCAACGGTGGCTCGGTGACTGGTTTGCTTGTAGTTGGGCTGGCGCTTCTCTCGGTCTCGATCTTCTACATGATCGCGGCAAAGCTCATCGGAAGCGACGCGGCCGTTCGCAGCCTGGTTGGACTCGCGCTGGGTGGCAGTCTCATTAGCGTTTTCGCGCGATTGGGCGGCGGCATTTACACAAAAGCTGCTGACGTAGGCGCCGATCTGGTCGGCAAGATCGAGAGCGGTCTTGAAGAAGACGACCCGCGCAACCCCGCAGTAATCGCCGATAATGTCGGAGACAATGTCGGCGACTGCGCCGGCATGGCTGCGGACGTTTTTGAAACTTACGCCGTCAGTTTGGTCGGCGCGATCTTGGCCGGTCTGTTGACACTTTCCGGAAATCCAGCGGCCATCGTTTATCCGTTCGTCCTCGGTGGAATTTCCGTGCTGGGCGCGATTTGCGGAATTTTATTTGTAAACGTAGCGCGCGGTAAACCGGCAGCCGTCTTGATGGGTGCGGTCATGATCAACGCGCTGATCTCTGCAATTTTGTTCTGGCCGGCCACGCGCAGCCTCTTCCCAGGCGGAGTAACAATCGACGGCATCTTGCGCTCTCCCGCTCAGCTCTATTTTGCTTCGCTGGTCGGTCTGATAATGACTCCGGTCATCGTCGCGCTCACAAATTACTACACATCGTCCCATTTCCGGCCGGTTAAAAAAATCGCATACGCATCCGAGACCGGTCACGCCACGAATATCATTGCTGGGTTGGCGGCCGGAGAACACGCCACTGCGCTGCCTGTGCTATTCATCGGAGCAGCAATCCTGGTTACTTTTCATTTCGCCGGGCTCTATGGAATTGCGATTGCGGTGATGTCGATGCTGTCCATGGCGGGCGTCATCATCTCCCTCGATTCATTTGGTCCAATCACAGATAACGCCGGTGGCGTGGCGGTAATGGCCAAATTGCCGAGGGAAGTTCGCGTTGTGACGGATGACTTGGATGCAGTTGGGAACACCATGAAAGCTGTCACAAAAGGTTATGCGATCACTTCAGCGGGACTGGCTGCGCTGGTTTTATTTGGCTCGTATGTGGAGGAATTGCGCGGACATATCAACGCTAGCGGCGGAGTGTTTTCGTATCAATTCTCCCTCAGCGACCCGAAAGTGATCATCGGACTTTTCATCGGTGGACTCCTGCCATTCACGTTCACGGCATTTAGCATGGACGCGGTAGGCAAAGCAGCCGGCGCGGTCGTGCGCGAAGTGCGTCGGCAATTGCAACTGAAGCCGGGAATCCTGACCGGACATGACAGGCCCGAATACGGGACATGCGTGGACATTGTAACCAAGGCGGCTTTGCGAGAAATGATCGTTCCCGCATTGTTGCCGCTGGTCGCAGTCATCCTGGTGGCGATCATTAAACCGCTGGGACCGGTCGTCCTGGGCGGGCTGCTGGTTGGCACGATCGTGACCGGATTATTCATCGCCATCGCGATGACATCGGGCGGGGCCGCATGGGATAACGCGAAGAAATTTATCGAGGAAGGAAATCTCGGTGGCAAAGGCTCTTTCGCTCATGCCGCAGCAGTCACTGGTGATACGGTGGGCGATCCTTATAAAGACACCGCCGGGCCTGCAATCAATCCGATGATCAAAGTCGTCAATATTCTGGCGATCTTGATCATCCCTATCTTTTTTTAGGTAGAGGCGACTTACCTCAATCGCCCGGACGGTTCGCGTGAACCGCTGTACCAAATCATCAAATCGCTTGGTTTAATTAAAAACGCGTGGCAGAATCCACGCTCTCTTGTCCATGCGTAGCGTTTCAGTATCGCCCGCACGAATCAAATTTTGGGGGACGCGCGGCTCCATAGGAGTGCCCGGCGTCGGCACCGTCCGTTACGGCGGCAATACCACTTGTGTAGAGGTGCGGGCAGACGGCGAAATCATCGTGCTTGATGCCGGGTCCGGGATCCGTCCGCTCGGGAGTACATTGCACAGGGAATTCGGCGCGAAACCGATCAAGCTCTCGCTGTTAATAACCCATGCGCATTGGGACCACATTCAGGGACTGCCTTTCTTTTCGCCGGTATACGACAAGAAAAATGAGATCCGCGTGCTTGGCTACAACGGTATCGATACAAGCTTTAGCGAAATTCTCGCTGAACCGATGAAAGCGCCATTCTTCCCGGTAGCGATGCGCGAGCTCTCCGGCACCGTGGACATCAAAGCGCTGACCGAAATGGAGTTCACTATTGGTAAGGTGCAGGTGCGCGCCATGTTCGTAAATCATCCAGGCGTTTGCGCCGGCTATCGCCTTCTCACCAGTGCTGGTTCAATCGCTTTCCTGCCTGATCACGAGCCGTACGATTTTCTGCATTCCGCCCGCGGAAATCAGATGAGTGCGGAACAGGCGAAGAAAATTGGCGCGGAAGAGCGGGCCAGCCTGATTCAATTTCTCCATGGCAGCGATATCTTGATTCTTGATGCGCAATACACCGACGAGGAGTATCAACGGCACATTGGATGGGGACACGGTTCGGTCTCAAGTGTCGTTTCGCTCGCCCTCGACGCGGAAGTCCACAGGCTTCTGCTTTTCCATCACGACCCTGGCCATGACGATCAGATGGTAGAGAAAATGGTGAAATGCGCGCGCGAGCTCGTAGCAAAAAGCGGAAAACCCTTGGAAGTCGAAGCTGCTCAAGAAGGCGCTGAGATCCTGCTCGAGCGGACGATCGCGGTGACATAAATCATCCGCGAGCGCGACTGCGCACGTTTGCAGGCCGCCTTATCTCTTTTAGTTTTCTTCTCTCGTTGCCTCGTGGTGTAACGGTAGCACTAGAGACTCTGGATCTCTCTGTCTAGGTTCGAATCCTAGCGAGGCAG
>Ga0209156_10000194_pt1 | contig 48909 bp, 36 predicted proteins | sample GraSoiAngelo_124_FD_185881 | JGI IMG/M metagenome (GOLD analysis project Ga0209156, IMG submission 185881) | Grasslands soil microbial communities from the Angelo Coastal Reserve, California, USA - 14_0927_05_20cm (SPAdes) (version 2) | ecosystem: Environmental > Terrestrial > Soil > Grasslands... | reverse complement strand
CGAGGATCGCCGGCATGCGTTGCTTGCCGTTGTGAACCTCGGCCAGCAGACGGTTGGCAGGCACCGTGATCAGCGTGCAGGAGAAGACGTACGATCCGTCCTGCCGCCGCGAGCGATCCCACAGGCCTGCGACGCCGAACACCTCGCGATCGGCGAGCTGCACGAAAAAGGGATCGCGCGTACCGTCCGCATTCACGTGCGGCTCGTAGAAGCCGCCCATGACCAGCATGCATCGCTGGCCGCGATGCCACGGATCCTTGTAACTCGGAGCACTCGCGATGCGCTCCACGGTGGCATTGATGGTGGAGGCCTTGAGCGGCACCCCGTATGCCCAGTACGGGATCAGGCCCCAGCGCATCATCGCCGCTTCGCGCTCGCCGGACTCTGCGACGGCCACCGGCACCTGCTCCGTCGGCAGCACCCGGTAGCTCAACGGATATTCCCAGCGCCCGCGCCGGATCCCCATCGCACGCTCGGCCTTGGCGGCTTGCGCAAGGATGTACTTGCCGCACATAGGTTTGGCCCCAAACAGTATCGCCGGCACTGTAGCACTGTGTGGACGGGCGCCGGCGGCGTTGCCCACACTCGCGCCATGCTCCCGTGGAATGTGGTCGAGAGGCTGCGCGATCACTTCGGTGACTACGTCATCCTCGTCACCTGCCGCAGCTGCCGGCACACACGCGAGATGACGCCCGCGTTTCTCGCGCGTCATTGCCGCAGCGGTTGGGACGAGCCGCTCGCCGACATCATCACGAGATTCAGGTGCCGGTGCGGCAAGAAGCTGGTCGAGGTGCAGGTGGGATTCAACCGCCGGCCGCGCGGCTGGGTTAAAAACCCCTCGTGAGGATCCGCGAGTTGGCCGCACCGCCTTAGCTACCGCGCGGCACTTGCCTTGGCACTCACCCCCGGGGCGTTGGGCCCCCAGAAATCACGCTGGATGACCTTGTACAGCTCTCCGGTAAAGCGCTCCGCGTCCGAGTGTTTGATGTGCGACCACTCGGGCAACTCGTAGCCCTGCAATTCCGGATAGTCTGCGAAGTAGATTCCCGGTACGCCGCTGGCGGCCAGCAACGCGTCCCAGGTGCGGGCGCGCGGGTACTTGCGGTTTTCGAATTCGAGATACGCTCCGTCGCTGGGCATACGCACGAACAACACCTTCACTCCCCGCGCGCGCAACTTCGCAACCGCCTGCGCGGTACGCTCGATCTGTTCCTTTTCGTTCTTGAGCGCGACCGCCGGCGGCGGCTCGTCGTCCCAGCGCTGCATGTGGTTGAGCCAAATCTTGCGGACAATGGTCCGGTATTCTGGATCAGTCTCGAGTTTGCTCCAGAGATACGTGTTGCGATCGCTCTCGGTCATGGCCAGCTTGCGAACCGGCAGGCGCTGGTGCACACGCACCAGCCACGGCTGGCGCGCGAGCACGGTCTGCAGCGCATAGTCGGGGTCATCGAATGCAAAGTAAGGCTCGATGAAGTGCATCGATAACCATTGACCGATGCGCTGCGAGGGCGACTCCTTGTGCGCATAACCGACCGCGGCAGCACGGAACTTGAAGCCGGAGAAGAACACATCGGGCGCGACACCAATGAGCAGCCGGCCGGTGAACTTCGGATCCGCGGCGAGGTCCTCGAGCGCCGGGAGCGGCGCAGTACCCTCAAATGAAAGCTGGATCGGACGCCGGCCATCGAGTCGCTCCCACACCGGCAGGTGAATATCGAAATACAGGCGCGAGTCGCCCAGGAGCACCGTCGCAGCTCCCTCGCCGGCATCAATACGCCGGCGCTGCATCGACCAGAGGCCGAAGGTATTGGCGATGCTCGGTCGTACGCCGTACGCGCGCCAGTATTCCTCCCAGCCGGCAACCAGCAGCACCAGCAGCAACACCGTGCCGAGGAGGATCCTGCCCCAGGGCTGCGCGGGCACCGGACGCATCGGCACCGGCTGCGCGACTCCCGGCCGGTCCGCCGCCGTCTGGCGCGCATCGCGATCCGGCATGCCCGCCCGCGCGTCGCGCTCCGCCAGGTCGCGCAGGCCGTCAGAACTGGAAGTAGATGAAGGCACTTCCAGCTCCCTGGGCAATGATGATGGCAAAGGCCATCAACGCCCAGATCATGGACACCGCCGCCGCCGGGGCGCGCGCGATGACCGACTCGAGGGTGCGCGCACGCATCAGCCAGTGCGTGAGCAGGATCCCGCCCACGATCGCAGCGACCGAGAAGAGACTGAAGGTTGCCAGGATCGGCTTGGCGGCATCGTTCTGGCCCGCCATGCCACGCAGCACGATCCACGCCTTGCCGAAGGTCTTGGCACGAAAGAACACCCAGGTCACGTTCACCAGCGTGTAGGTGAGCAGGCCGAGCGCCACGAAAGCCAGCGGCCCGGGACGGTAGTTAGCGAAGCGCGCGCGCAGCACGCGCTCGGCGGCGAGGTACACACCATGCAGGCCGCCCCAGGCGACGAAGGTCCAGTTCGCGCCGTGCCACAGGCCCCCGAGCAACATGGTGGTCATGAGCGCGGCATAGGTGCGCCGCGCACCGTGACGATTGCCGCCGAGCGGAATGTAGAGGTAATCGCGCAGCCACGAGGACAGTGTGATATGCCAGCGGCGCCAGAAGTCCGAGAACCCCACCGCCGCGTAGGGGAAGCGGAAGTTGTCCGGCATGGCAAATCCCAGGCACAGCGCCGCGCCGATCGCGGTGGTCGAATAGCCGGCGAAGTCGCAGAAGATCTGACCGCTGAACGCCAGCGTCGCCGCCCAGGCGTCGAGTGCCCCCGGGATCTTGTCGCTGTCGTAGACACGCTCCGCGGCGCTCGCGAGGAAACTGTCGGCGAGCACGATCTTGTTGAAGAGGCCGAGGGTCATGAGCGCCAGCCCGAAGCGCAGCTGCTCCCCGGTGGCGCGGCGCGGCTGCGCGAACTGCGGCACCAGCTCCGTCGGGCGCATGATCGGACCGGCCACCAGGTGCGGAAAGAAGGTCACGAACAGCGCGTAATCGAGCAGGTTCTGTGCCGGCGCCGCGCGCCGCAGGTACACGTCCAGGGTGTACGACATGGTCGCGAACGTATAGAAGGAGATGCCCACCGGCAGGACGATGTCGTAGTGGGCCGGGTGATAGGCGACGCCGACCGCCGAGATGAGGGAGGTGAAGTTATCGAGCAGGAACTGTCCGTACTTGAAATACCCCAGCATGCCGAGGTTCGCGATCACCGACAGCAGCATCCAGGCGTGGCGGCTGGTGGGCCGTTTTGCTTTCACGAGGCCCTGCGCGGCATACCAGTCGACCACGGTCGACACCCACAGCAGGATCACGAACGGCGGATTCCACGCCGCGTAGAACAGGTAACTCGCCACAGCTAAGTTGATTTTCTTCGTGGTCCAGGGCAGGGGCAGCGCGTGAAGCGCAAGCACGCAAGCGAAGAACACGACGAACGTGAGCGAGTTGAAAACCATGATGGTCCGCCGTCCGCCTGCAGGCGGCCCGGCAGCCTCCCCCCAGAGCCCCGTTCAGGGCTTTCATTCATCATGCAGGAGCGCGGCCGCATTACGCAACACCGCCATCGGCGGCGCACGGTGGCACGTGCACACGGCCGGGGCAGGGCCGCTCGAGATCCCGCGCGGCCCTGCCGCTTCAGAACATCAGACGAGTGAGCTCAGGATGCGGAAGGCGCCGATGATTTCATGGCGGCTTCGGCCCGGCGCCGCATTTCCTCGGGCGGGACGTCTTCAACGTGCGTCGCGACCGTCCAGACGTGACCGAACGGGTCCTCGAGCGTCCCCGAGCGGTCGCCGTAGAACTGATCCGCCACCGGTCGCTGCGCCTTCGCCCCGGCCTTGAGGGCGCGTTCGAACACGGCGTCCACATCCTCCAGGTACAGCAGGATGCTCACGCTCGATCCGCCGAGCGAGCGCGGCCCGCGGTAGCCCATGGCCGGGTGCTCGTCGGCCAGCATGATCACGGAGTCACCGATCTTGATCTCGGCGTGACCCACCCTGCCCTGCGGGTCGGCCATGCGCAACAGCTCCGCGGCGCCGAAGGCGCGTTTGTAGAACTCGATCGCTTCCGCTGCCCCCTTGATGATCAGGTACGGCGTCGCGGTGCGGTATCCGTCGGGAATTGGTTTGGTGGCCATGCGTCCAGCTCCTTCATTTCTACTTGCCGAGCTTACTCCCCCGCAGGTGGCAAGTTAATGACGCGCGCAAGGCAGTGACATCCGCCCAGTGCTCAGGCGGTGCCGGCACTGGATACGGCGCGGCGCACGTGCTGTCGGTGCCAGATCCAGTACGCCGCGCTCAGGAAGGCCAGAAACGGCAGCCCGAAGAAGAGTGTCATTCGGAATGCGTCGGTGAATGCCGTCGTCAGCAGAACCGCTGCCATGAGCGCAGCACCCAGCAGTGTCGTGGCGGGAAAGCCAACCATGCGAAAGCGCAACGGTGCAGCCCCCGTCCGCGCATGCACGCGGCGAAAGCGATAGTGGGTGATGAAAATCATCATCCAGGTAAACATGGCGCCAAAGGCGGAGATCGACACCATGAGAATGAACGCCGACTTCGGCGCCACGATGCTGAGCACGGTCGCAAGCGCGATGCCGATGCTCGAGAACAACAGCGCCTGCACCGGTACGCCGCGCCGGTTGAGGAGGCCGAAGCGCCGCGGCGCCTGATGCGCCCGTGACAGGCTGAACATCATGCGCGTGGTGATGTAGAGCTGACTGTTCATCGCCGACAGCGCCGCGACCAGGATGACGAGGTTGAAAATGCCAGCGGCCGCCGGCACCCGCAGCGCTCGCATGACCTTCACGAACGGGCTCTCCTCGATGCCCGCCGCGGTCCACGGCACGATCGCCAGCACCAGGGCGAGCGTCAGCAGATAGAACAGGATCAGCCGGAACACCGTCGAGCGAAAAGCGCGCGTGATGGCAATCTCGGGTTGCGCGGCCTCCCCCGCCGCGACGGCGATCATCTCGATGCTCAGGTAGCTGAATATGGCGACGATCACCGCCACCCACGCGCCCCACACGCCCCTGGGCAGGAAGCCGCCGTGGGCGGTGTAGTTCCGAAAGCCGATCGCAGCCGCGCCGCCGCGCGCGCTCACATCCGCGGCCGCAGCCGGCACCGCAGACGGTGCGCGCCACACGATATAACTCGCGAGCACGATGAAGACCACAATGGCCGTCACCTTGACCGCCGAGAACCAGTACTCGACCGCGCCAAAGACGTTCACGCTGCGGGCGTTCACCCCGATCAGGAGCCCGGAGAAGGCCACGATCCACAGCCAGCCGGGGAGCGTGGGAAACCAGAAGCGCATGTAGAGCGCGACCGCCGTGACTTCGGTTCCCACCGCCAGCACGATGCAGGTCCAGTACGCGTAGCGCACCAGAAAACCGGCCAGGGGACCGAGGTAGTACTCCGCGTAGACGCCAAAGGATCCCGAGGTCGGGTGCGCGACGGTCATTTCCGCCAGGCATCCCATGAGCAGCAGGGCGATCAGCGCGCCGAAGGCGTAACTCACGAGTACCCCCGGTCCCGCGAGACTGATCGCAAAGCCGCTGCCGAGGAACAGCCCGGTGCCGATCGCCCCGCCGATGGCGATCATGGTCAGGCGGCGGGCGCTCAGCTCCCGCCGCAACCCGCGCTCACGCTCGATGATGTTATCGAAGCTCGTCTCGCTCATTCGCGCGGTCCCAGGCCTTGTTGGCGTACTGATGGGCTTTGCCGGCCGGGGAGTCTACACTGCGCCCCTGCTCAGATGAGCGCCTCCTCCGGGACCTGACATGATTCGAACCGCCGTCCGGCATCGCGTGCCGCTGTTCACCGCACTCGCGCTCACAGCGCTCGGCACTGCGTTCGCAGCTTCTGCCGCGCTCGATGCGCTCAGTTCCAGGGACGCCGCCGGCGGATTGCGCGCCGCCCTGTCGAGGGGTATCGACGTGGCGGTGGCGCAGCTCGGCACCAACAATGGCTTTCTCAACGACCCCAGGGTGGCGATCCCGCTGCCGTCGGCGCTGGAGAAGGCGGACCGCGCGCTGAGTCTCGTCGGCATGGGCGGGCAGGCCGATGAGCTCAAGGCGACCCTGAATCATGCGGCCGAGAAGGCCGTGGCACAGGCGAAGCCGGTCTTCAAGCAGGCGCTGCAGCACATGACGGTGTCGGATGCCAAGGGCATCCTCATCGGCGGTGATGACGCCGGCACGCAGTACTTCCGGCGCGCCACGAGCGCCCAGCTGACCGGGAAGTTCAAGCCGATCGTCGCGAGCGAAACCGCGAAGCTCGGCCTGACCGCGAAATACAACGAGTACGCCGGCCAGGCGGCGCAACTCGGGCTGCTGTCGTCCCAGGATGCGAATCTCAACGACTACGTGACCGCCAAGGCGCTCGACGCCCTCTTCAGCCGCATCGCAGACGAGGAACATGAGATCCGCAAGGATCCCCTCGGGCAGACGAGCTCGCTCATCAAGAAGGTGTTCGGCACGCTTTGAGGCCCTGCGGCTTGCCTCAGCTGCGCAGTCGCAGTCCCTGCGGATCGTACAGCGGTTCCAGCCGCACCGTGGCGGGACGCATCTCGCCCAGGATGTCGATCTCGAAGCGCGCGCCATCGCGCGCCAGCGTGGCCGCTACGTAGCCCGCGGCGAGGCTCTTGCCGACGCAGTGTCCGTAGGCGCCCGAGGTCACATAGCCGACCGCCGCGCCGTCCTTCATGATCGATTCGTAGCCGACCACTTCGGCGTCGGCGTCCGCCACCTCCATGACGACGAACCGGCGCTTGGGGCCTGCCGCGCGTTCGGCCAGTGCCGCCGCACGACCGGTGAAATCGGGCTTGGAGAAGTCGACGAAGCGATCGAGGCCGGTCTCAGCCGGGGTGTAGTCGGGGCGGAAGTCCTTGTTGAACGAGCCGTAGGCCTTCTCCAGCCGCAGCGACGACAGAGCGCGCCCGCCGAAGTGCACGAGCCCCAGCTCCCGCCCCGCGTCCCACAGGTCATCGTAGAGCGAGGCGAAATAGTCGGGTGTCGTCCAGATCTCGTAGCCGAGCTCACCGGTGAACCCGGCGCGCGTCAGGATGGCCGGCGCGAAGCCGACGGCCGTCTCCCTGACCTGGAACAGCTTGAACGCGGAAGGCGACAGATCGTCCCGCACCAGATGCTGCACCAGCTCCCGCGACCTCGGGCCCGCGATCGACACGCCGTTGAGCGTCGAGGCGGCCGAGCGCACCGACACATCCGCAGGTGGCTCCGAGGCCCAGAACCAGCGCAGGTGGAACTCCTCGGCAAAGCCCGACCCCACGATGAGGAAGCGGTCCTGCGCGAGACACGCAATCGACAGGTCCCCCATGATCCGGCCGGCGGGATTGAGCATGGGGGCGAGCGCGAAGCGCCCGGGCCTGGGTATGCGCGAGGCAAAGACCCGATCGAGCCAGGCGCGCGCTCCGCGCCCGGCGACCTCGTACTTGCCATAGTTGGTGGTCTCGTACAGGCCTACCGTCCTGCGGACCGCCTGACACTCGGCCCGCACGACGGGGAAGGCTTCCGAGCGCCGATAGGTCGGGGTCTCGGTCGGCGCGACGCCCTGCGGTGCGAACCACAGGGCGTTCTCGAGCCCGAAATTCGCGCCCATGACCGCGCCGGCCGCCCGCAGCCGGTCGTAGATCGGTGAGCGGCGCACCGGACGGGCCGCGGGCAGCTCCTCGTTCGGATAGGCGAGTCGGAAGCGGCGCGAGTAGTTCTCGGGGACCTTGAGGGAGGTGTATTTCGGCGTCGCGAACGCACCGAAGCGCGCGAGGTCCATGGAAATGATGTCCTGGCCCGGATCGCCCTCCGCCATCCAGCGCGACAGCACGAGTCCTATGCCCCCACCCTGGCTGAACCCGGCCATGACGGCGCAGGCAACCCAGAAGTTCCTCACACCCCGGACCGGTCCGACCAGTGGATTGCCGTCGGGCGCGAAGGTGAACGGACCGTTCACCGCCTTCCTGATACCGACACGACCGAGCGCCGGGAAGTGCCTGAAGCCGACCTCGAAGTACGGCGCCAGCCGCTCGAAGTCCTCGGGCAGCAGCTGCATCGAGAAGTCGTCCGGCGTCCTCACCGGCGACCAGACGATGCCGTGGGGTTCGTACGTACCGATGAGCACGCCACTGCGCTCCTGGCGCAGGTAGATCTCGCCGGCGTAGTCGGTGGTGTTCACGATCTCCTTCTCCCGGCCTGCGAGCTCCGGGATGTCCTCGGTCAGCAGATAGTGGTGCTCCATCGCCAGCACCGGCAGCTCGATGCCGACCATGTGGCCGACCTCGCGTGCCCACAGGCCCGCGCAGTTCACCACGTGCTCGGCGTGCACCGTGCCCTTGTCGGTCACGACGTCCCAGGTGCCGTCACGGCGCTGCCCGAGCGACAACACGCGGGTGAAGCGTTCCACCGAGGCACCGAGCGCTCGCGCCGCCTTGACGTAGGCGTGGGTGGTGCCGGAGGGATCGCAATGCCCACCGTCCGCGCGCCACAGCGCGCCGATGAAGTGGCTGGTATCGATCAGGGGATTGAGGCTGCGCGCCTGCTCGAGCGAGATCATCTCGGTTTCCATCCCCAGGTAACGCGCCCGTGAGCAGATGAGCTTCAGACTGTCGAGCTCGCCCGCGGTCGCCGCCAGCATCAGGCCACCGTTCGGGTGCAGCCCGCAGGACTGCCCGGAGGCCGCCTCGATCTCGCGATACAAGTCGATGGTGTATTTCTGCAGCCGCGAGATGTTGGCCTCGCCGTTGAACGTGTGCATGCCCCCGGCCGCATGCCAGGTCGAGCCCGAGGTCAATTCACTCTTCTCCAGCAGCAGCACGTCGGTCCAGCCGATCCTGGCGAGGTGATAGAGCACACTGGCGCCCACCACGCCGCCACCGATGACCACGGCTCTCGCGGAAGTCTTCATGTCGCTTGATCTCCGGACAGTCCGCCAACAGTAACATCCGCCTCGGACACGAGCCCGAAGGGCTTCGCCGTGGAGCTGAGCCATTCGCGCAAATGCCGCGCGGTGCTCGTGGGGGTGAGCAGCAGCAGCCCCGATGGCAGCACCGCGAGGATCACCGCCACCTGCGCCATGACGGTGGCGGCCGCGCTGCCTGCCGGGAAGACCTGCGGATCCAGGTCCAGGCGACAGGCCCTGGCGAGCGCGTCCCGGACCTGCGGCCCGGCGAGGCGCCACGCCGCGAGCCCCGACGACAGGTCAACCGCCCCGCCGGCGCGCCCACAGGCGGCCTGCCAGTGCGCCGCGGTCGCACCCGGGTGCGCCGGCGGGGCGAGCAGCAGCCAGCGCGCCGGGCGTACGCAAAGCGCCAGTTGATCGCTCGCCACCGCCACCCGTCCCAACACCGGCAGCTCGAGCCCCCGGGCGCCCGCGAGGTTCTCGAGCTCAGGCGCGCGCCCGTGGAACGCGGCGATCTCGACAATATCCGCCGCGCAGGATGCGAGCCGGATGCCGGGAATCTCGCGCGGCATCGACTGCGACTCAGGCGCGGACACGAAGGTTCTCCGGATCGAGCATGTGGGGGCTCACGATCTCGATCTCGACGGTCTCGTCGTGAACCGGCGATGTGCCGATCAGCCGCTCACCCAATCGCCGGCGGCCGCCCGCCACCAGCGCCAGGCCCACCCAGCCGTCGCTCTCGACCGAGGGGGTCGAGGAGGTCACGTAGCCGAGACTCGTGGCGCGCGCCTGCGGCGTGACCAGCTGTAAGCCGTTGCGCAGGCGATGCCGGCGCTCGAGGGACCGCACGCCGACGAGCTGCAGGCGATCGGGCGCCGTCAGCCCGGGGCGCTGCGACAGCGTGCGGCCGATGAAATCCCCGTGCTTCTTCAGCATCCGCTGCAAGCCGAGATCATCGGCGCTGGTGTTGCCGTTCAGCTCCGCGGCGGTCACGTGGCCCTTCTCGATGCGCAGCGTGTTGAGCGCATCGAGGCCGTAGGGCGCAATGCCGAAGGGCTTGCCCGCCTCGAGCACCGCCGACCACACCGCCAGGGCGTGACCGGCGGGTACTGCGAGCTCGTAGGCCAGCTCGCCCGAAAACGAGATGCGGAACACCCGACCCGCAACGCCGGCGATGGTGGCGACGCTCGCCGCCATGAACGGAAAGGCCTCGTTGGACAGATCGAGGCCCGCGACCACCGCCGCCACGACCTCGCGCGAGCGCGGACCGGCGACCGCGAACTGCGCCCACTGATCGCCGACATCGGTCAGCAGCACATCCAGCCGCGGCCACACGGCCTGCAGATGGAATTCCAGGTGCTCGAGCGTCGCCGTCGCGTTCGCCGTCGTGGTGGTGACGAGGAAGTGCTCGGGAGCGAGCCGCGCGGTCGTACCGTCGTCGAGCAGCATCCCGTCCTCGCGCAACATGATGCCGTAGCGGGCGCGACCGACCGCGAGGGTGGAAAACGAGTTCGCGTAGATGAAGTCCAGGAACCGCGCGGCATCCGGCCCCTGCACGTCGATCTTGCCGAGGGTCGACACGTCGGTGATGCCGACCGAGCGGCGCACGGCGCGGGCCTCGTTCAGCACCGCCTCCCACCCCTGTCGACGCGAGTAGACGAGCGGCCGCAGCCACAGCCCCGTGGGCACGAAGGTCGCGCCGGCGGCCTCGTGCCAGTCGTGCAGCGGCAGCCGGCGCTTGGGTCTGTAATGCTCGCGGACTTCACCGCCGGCGAGTGCCGCGAAGGGAACCGGCTGGGCGAACGGCCGGGGCCTGGTCTGTCCGACCTGCCACAGCGGCACGCCGCGCGCCTGCGCCAGCACCGCGCTGCCGACCAGTCCCCCGAGGCGGCCCTGGTCGCTCGCCATGCCATGGGTGGTGAAGCGCTTCATGTGCTCGACGTGCTCGTAGCCCTCGCGAAAGCTCAGTCGCACGTCGGCGGCGGTCACATCGTTCTGCAGATCGACAAAAGCCTTGGCCGGTCCGCGCACCTCCCACAGCGCGGCGATCGGTGTGGCGTCGGCATCGGGCGGCAGATCCACGCCCGGGTCCGCGGCGCCGACCGGCCGGGCGAGTTGCGCCGCGAGCGTGCGCGCCGCACTCTCGCCGTCACGTGCGGCGGCCGTGAGTCCGAAGACACCGCGCGCCGCGCCGGCGATCTGCCCGATGGCGGGTGCCAGATCGGCGGTAAAGGCTGCGATCGGCTCCTGCCACGTGAGCCGTGCGCCGAGCTGGCTCGCCAGCGTGGTCGCCGGGGAATACCCTCCGGACATGAGCAGACAATCGGCCGCGAGCTCGCGCCGCGCGTGCCCCTTCTCCACGACCCTGACGGTGCGGACCCCGTCGCGCCCGCACGCCCCCTCGACCACCGCGCCGCCGTGCACCTCGACACCGAGCGCGCGCGCGCGCCCGGCGGCGAGCGAGCTCTCGCGCACGTCGATCACGGCGCAGTCGATGCCGGCGCCGCTCAAGGCGAATACCGCCTCGTAGGCCTCGTCGCTGTTGAGGAAGAACACCGGACGGCGGCCCACGGCCACCCCGTAGCGTCTCAGATACTGATGTGCGGCACCCGCAAGCATCACGCCCGGCAGGTCGTTGCCCGGGAAGGCGATCAGCCGCTCGAGCGCCCCGGTGGCGAACACCACGCGCCGGGCGCGGATGATCCGCAGCCGCTCCCGCAGGCCATCGAAACGGGCGGCCTCGGCGGGTGAGAGGGTCTCGAGCGCCCCGAACACGCCGTGGCCGTAGGCGCCGAGCACCGTGGTGCGGGGCAGGCAGCGCACCGTCGCCAGGCCGGCGAGCCGGGTACACATGCTCACGCGCCAGGCGCTCCAGCGCGCATCGAGCAGCGAGCCGCCGCCCAGTACGACATCCTGGTCGGTGAGCATCACCTTGAGGCCGCTCGTGCCCAGACGATGCGCGGCGGCGAGCCCCGCGGTGCCCGCGCCGACCACCAGCACATCGGCGTGATCGTGCACGGTCTCGGCGGGCGCCGCGTGATCGCCGACGATCGGCTCGAGCCTTCCCAAGCCTGCGGCCCGGCGGATGAGGGGCTCGTAGAGCCGCTCCCAGGCCCAGCCCGGCGCCATGAAAGTCTTGTAGTAGAAACCCGCCGGCAGGAACCGGGCTATCAGATCGTTGAGCGCCAGCACATCAAACCGCAGCGACGGCCAGCGGTTCTGGCTTTCGGCCACGAGGCCCTCGTGCAGCGGGAGCGTCGTGGCGAGCCGGTTAGGCTCGCGCCCGTTGGCGCCGATCACGTCGACGAGCGCACAGGGCTCCTCCGGACCTGCCGTCACGATGCCGCGCGGCCGGTGGTACTTGAAGCTGCGTGCAACGAGGCGCCGGCCGTTGGCGAGCAGCGCCGAGGCGAGCGTGTCGCCCGTAAGGCCCTGCATGCTGCGCCCGTCGAAGCGAAAGCCGACCGGCCGATCGGGGTCGGTCAGCAGACCGCGGGCGATACGCCCGGGACCGCGCATCAGCGCGTGAGTCCCGGCGGGGGGGACAATTGGTCCTCGGGGCCGCCGACCGCGTGAAGCTCGTGACTGAGCGTGTGGCGGACGACCTTCAGGAGCTTGCGGCAACCGCCCACGTGCAACCACCACTCCAGATGCCAACCGCAGCGGTTGTCCCGTTCGTAGACATAGGCGGTGAACGCCGCAAGTCCCGCATCGGCGGCGGGCCGCACCTTGCTGGCGTCGCCCCGATAGCGAAACTCGGTTTCGTCGCGTTCACCGCACCACGGGCAGGGGATGCGAAGCATGGGCGGTGAGTTTCAGTGAGCGTAGGGGAACGGCCCGGCACCGCGCTCGTCGACGGTGCGCCCGGCGGCGAAGCGCTCGAGATCCAGGTGAGCGGCGAGCGGGTGCGGCGCATGGCGCGCGATGAGGTGCGCCGTCGCGAGGCCCCCGGCCGGGATCGCCTTGAAGCCGCCGTAGCACCAGCCGCCATTCACGATCAGGCCCTCGAGCGGCGTCGCGGAGATGATCGGGGAACCGTCCATGCTCATGTCCATGACACCGCCCCATTGCCGCAGCACCTTGAGGCGCGCAAGCCCCGGCAGCAGCGTCACGGCCGCCGCGGCCACTTCTTCCGCCATCGGCAGCGTGCCGCGCTGGCCGTAGCTGTTGTAGCCGTCGATGGCGCCGCCGAACACCAGTCCGCCCTTGTCCGACTGGCTGACGTAGAAATGTCCGGCACCGTAGGTCAGGACGACATCGAGCACCGGCTTGATGCCTTCGCTCACGAAGGCCTGCAGCACGTGGCTCTCGAGCGGGAGCGTGAGGCCCGCCATCGCGGCGAGTCGCGACGAATGCCCGGCGACGGCCAGGCACACCGTGTCGGCCGCAATGTGCCCGCGGGTGGTCTCGACTCCGGTCACCCGTGATCCGTCGCGGGCGATGCCGGTGACCTCGCAGTCCTCGACGATGTCGACACCGGCCTCGGATGCCGCCCGCGCATAACCCCAGGCGACCGCATCGTGGCGAACCGTGCCGCCACGGCGCTGCAGGAACCCGCCGAGCACGGGGTAGCGGCCGTTGTCGAGATCAACGAGCGGCACCAGCGCCTTCACCGCCTCGCGGCTCAACGGCTCCGCATCCACCCCGAGCAGGCGCATCATGTTGGCGCGCCGCGTGAACAGATCGCGCTGCGCCTCGGTGTGAAACAGGTTGAGGGTGCCGCGCTGGCTCACCATCGCATTGAAATTCAGCGTGCGCTCGAGCTTTTCCCACAGCTTGAGCGAGTACTCGTAGAAGCGGATATTCTCCGGGTGGAAGTAGTTGGAACGGATGATGGTCGTGTTGCGCCCGACGTTGCCCAGCCCGATCGGGCCCTTCTCCAGCACCGCCACGTCGCTGATGCCGTACTCGGTGGCGAGGTAGAAGGCGCTCGCGAGTCCATGACCGCCGCCGCCGACGACCACCACGCGGTAGCGCTCGCGCGGTGTCGCCTTCGCCCAGGCGCGCGACCAGCCGCGCTGGCCGGTGAGTCCTTCGAGAAACACTCGCCCGAGCGAATAGCGACCGCTCGATACACGCTGCGCACGCGCAGGTGTCGCGTGGGATTTCGGTAACGGATTCATCGCTGCCCCCCATGATAAAGCGCAGTGCGGGCCGGCACACGCGCTTGCGCTGCCCTTGACGTGCGCAGCGACAACCGACAGTGTGCGGCGCTGCGCGACCGTCGGCCCCGAGCGGTCGGCAGGGGGTGACGGGTGGCGAACATTCTGAAGTCGCTGTGCGTGGCGGTCCTGGCGCTCAGCGTGTCGTCCCCGCTGCCGGCCGCGGTCGTGGTTTCCTCGAAGCTGTCGAGCGAGTCGGCGATGATCGGAGAGATGATCCGCCTGCTGCTGAGCGCGCATGGGATCCAGACGGTCGACCGCACCAAGATCGGTGCGACGCCGGTCGTTCGCAAGGCGCTGCTCTCCGGCGAGGTCGATCTCTACGTCGAATACACCGGCAATGCAGGGTTCTTTTTCAACCTGGCGTCCAACCCCGCCTGGAAGGACCTGCAGCAGGGCTATGAGCTCGGCGCCAGACTCGATTACGCTGCCAACCACATCGTGTGGCTCACACCCGCGAAGGCGAGCAACGCCTGGGCGCTCGCGGTGCGCCGCGACGTGGCCCTGGCGAACAACCTCAAGACCATGAGCGACTTCGGCAGATGGGTGGCGGGCGGCGGCAAGGTGGTGCTCGCCTGTTCGGCCGAGTTCGCCAATGCCGGGACCCTGCGCTCGCTGGAGAAGACCTATGGGTTCACGCTGCGCTCCGACCAGTTGATCGTGCTCGCCGGAGGGGAGACCTCGGCGACCATCGGGGCCGCGGCCGCGCGCACCAACGGCGCGAACACGGCCATGGTGTACGGTACCGACGGTGGCATCGTCGCCGCGAGCCTCCAGATCCTCGAGGACGACCGGCACGACCAGCCGGTGTACGCGCCGGTGCCGATCGTTCGCGAGGCGGTCCTCAAGTCGACCCCGCAGATCGCCGCGATCGTGAAGCCGCTCATGGAGAGTTTCAGTCGCGAGACGCTGCAACAGCTGAATGCGCGCGTGCAGATCGACGGCGAATCGGAAGGCTCGGTCGCCGAGGACTACCTGAAGGCGAAGGGCTTTCTCAAGTGAGTACGCGCACGGCGCTGACAGTGCCGCGGCTGCGCAGACTCGACCCCCTCGGTGCGCTGCTCGCGGCTGCCGGGGCCGTGGCCGCCGTGTTCCTGCCGTTCGTGGTCTTAAAGTCCAACCGGATCGTGCCGGGCGACCCGCGCGCGCTCCTCGAGGTGCTGCCGGCGTGGGGAGCGCTCGGCTGCCAGGTCATCCTGATCTGCGCGGCGCTCGCAGCTCTCAGGGTATCCAACCCCCGCGTACGGCTCGGCGCAGCGCTCCTGGGGGTCGTCGCCGTAGCGCTCGCCGTGGCCGCGGCCGGGGATGCGCTCACACCCGCCGGCAACAAGGTGGTGCGCGTTTCACCCGGCGCCGGTTTCTGGGTGCTGCTCGTGTGTCTCGGCCTGATGGCGACCGATGCCACCACGCGCATGCGCCCGGGGCCGGGCCTGCGCGTGCTGCTCCTGGCTGTGTCCATCGCCGTTGCCGGACTCGCCCTGGCGCACGGCACGTTCGACCATCTCTCCGTGATGCGCGAGTACGCGGTCAACGCCGATCGCTTCGCGCGCGAGGCGCGCCAGCACGTTTGGCTCGCCCTGGGATCGCTCGCCGCGGCCGTCCTGGTGGCGCTGCCGACCGGCATTCTGTGCCACCGCGTCCCGCGGCTGCGCTCGGGCGTGCTGGGGACGCTCAACGTGATCCAGACGATTCCGGCGATCGCGCTGTTCGGCATTCTGATGGCACCGCTCGGGGCGCTGGCAGCCGCCGTGCCGCTGGCCGCGGCGCTCGGGATCCGTGGCATCGGTGCCGCACCGGCCGCGGTCGCCCTGTTTCTGTATTCGCTGCTGCCGATCGCCGCGAATACGGTCGCGGGCCTGAAGCGGGTGCCGCGGGCTGCGGTCGAAGCCGCGCGCGGCATGGGCATGACGAGCTGGCAGATCCTGACGGGCATCGAGCTCATTCTGGCGCTGCCGGTCATTCTCACCGGCATTCGCATCGTGCTGGTGCAGAACATCGGCATGGTGACCGTCGCCGCCCTCATCGGCGGCGGCGGACTCGGGACCTTCGTCTTTCAGGGCATCGGGCAGACGGCGATCGACCTGGTGCTGCTCGGGGCGATTCCGATCGTGACACTGGCCTTTTCCGCCGCCGTGGTGCTCGATGCGCTGGCGGAGGTCCTGGATCGGGCACGGCAATGATCAGCGTCGAGAACCTCAGCAAGCAGTACGGGGCGACGACGGTCGTCGACGGCGTGTCCATGGTCATCGAGCGCAACTCGATCACGGTGATCGTGGGCACCTCCGGCTCGGGGAAATCGACTCTGCTGCGCATGATCAATCGCCTCATCGAGCCGACCCGCGGTCGGGTGCTGATCGACGGCAACGACACGACCGGCGAGCCTGCGCACCTGCTGCGGCGCCGGATCGGCTATGTGATCCAGGGACACGGCCTGTTCCCGCACCGCACGGTGGCGGAGAACATCGCGACCGTGCCGCGCCTGCTCGGCTGGGACGAGGCTCGCATTCGCGCCCGTGTCGAGGAGCTGCTCGCGGTGTTCCAGCTCGATCAGGGCGCCTACGCGGGAGCCTTCCCGCATCAGCTCTCCGGTGGACAGCAGCAGCGCGTCGGTGTGGCGCGGGCGCTCGCCGCCGAGCCGGCGGTGCTGCTGATGGACGAACCGTTCGGCGCCCTCGATCCCATCATCCGCGCGAAGGCGCAGGATGACCTGCTCGACATTCAGCGACGCTTCGGCACGACCATCGTGCTCGTGACCCACGACATGGACGAGGCCTTCCGTCTGGGTGATCACGTCGCGGTCATGAGCCACGGCCGGCTGTTGCAGTACGATCGCCCCGCGGTGCTGCTCACGCACCCCGCGGATCCCTTCGTGTCGCGCATGACCGGCGTCTCGGACCGAGCCATGAGACTGCTGTCGCTCACCACGGCGGGCGAGGCGGCGCTGCCGGGCGTCTCGGACGGGCCGGCCGTTGCAGCCTCCGCGTCGCTCCGCGAGGTACTCTCCGAGCTCCTGTGGCGCGGCGCCGAGTCGGCCGCGGTCATGGACGCGGACGGCACGCGGCGCGGCTACCTCACGATCGCGGCCATCCTCGAGCGCGGGCGGCCGGGCTGATGCCGGGCGTGGCTGCCATCCTGCGATTCGCGGCGCTCGCCCTGCTGCTGGCGTTCCTGTTGATGCCCCAGAGCTTCGCGCCGCTGTTCGCGCCGCTCACGCAGTATGGCGCGCCGCCGATCTACGATCAGGGCAACCTGCTGACACTCGCGCTCGCGCATCTCGGCCTGGTGTGCTGCGCGGCCGCCGCGAGCACTATCGTGGCCGTCGGGCTCGGCATTGTGGTGACGCGCCCGAGCGGCGCGCAGTTCCTGCCGCTGTCGCGCACGCTCGTCAACATCGGTCAGACTTTTCCGCCGGTGGCGGTGCTGGCGGTGACTGTGCCGCTGGTCGGCTTCGGCGAGAAGCCGACGCTGATCGCGCTCTTTGCCTATGGCCTCCTGCCCATCTTCGAGAACACGATCGTCGCACTGCAGACCTGTCCGCCGCAGGTTCTGGAGGCCGCGAGCGGCATGGGGATGAGCGCCCGCCAGCGCCTGCTGTCCGTGGAGCTGCCGCTGGCGTTACCGCTGATTCTGGAGGGCATCCGGCTGTCCCTGGTCATCAACATCGGCACGGCGACGATCGGATCCACGGTGGCCGCCAAGGGACTCGGCGAGGTGATCATCGCTGGACTCCTCTCCAACAACAACGCCTTCATCCTGCAGGGGGGACTCGTGACCGGCCTGATGGCGATCCTGCTCTATGACGCCCTCGCCGGGCTCGAGCGGCGCATCTGCAGGACCGCGCACCTCGAGTGAGACTCGGGCAGCCCCTCGCCCCCGGAGCCGGAGTCTGCCGGTCCGGAGGCGGCGAAGCGTGTGCACTAACCGATCAGTCGTCCAGAGGCAGTAGCAGCGCCTCGCTCCCGCCGCTCGTGGGGTTCTCGAGCGATACGACCATCTGGCCAAGCGCCGGTGTCCGCCGGAATTCCGTCCGGTTGATCGACAGGGGCACGCTCGCGCTCGTCCCCCGCGGGAGCGTGGCGAACGCGCCGGTGCTGATCGAGCTGTTGTAGGCGTTGAAGCGTGCGCCGGTCGTGATCGCATCGACGTTGCCGGTCAGCAGGTCGGCCGTCTGGGCGGTGTAGCTGAACCGCGGGTGGGTGGCGGTGATGCCTGCGTCGGCAGCCACCACAGGCATCAGCACGGTCGTACCGTCGGTAGGCGCGGTGGCGAGGAACTCGAGCACGCCCGAGCCGGTCGCCAGGTTGAACACCGCGACCGCCATCTCTCCCGTCACACCGGCGCCGGTGAAGCTGCCGAGATCGGCGGCCTCGATGTCGTAGTCCGGCACGCCATCGTTGTTGACGTCTACGAACACATCATAAACGCTCGTCACCGGATTCGACGTGCGCCCGAAGGTGTTCACCGCGAACACCAGGATCTGGCCGAGGGTCGGATCGGTCAGGGACTGCACGCCGACCGCCCGCAGCCCGGTTGTGATGCCGGAATTGGAGCCGCGCAGCCCCCAGGCGTAGAAGTCCGCCGTGCCGGTTACCGCAGTCGACCGGTTGTTGAGTGCGACCGAGAGCGCCGACCCGGAACCGGTAAGCTGCGCCTGAACCAGCGAGCGGGCGCGCGGCACCAGGTAGTACGGCACGCTCAAGATGACGCCGTTGTTGCCGTTGCGCGGGGTCATGACCACCCGGCCCTGCACCTGGCGGAAGGCGCTGGAATCACCGACCGTCGCAGCCGGTACCGCGAGCCTCACGTCCACCGTTTGGCTCTGGTGTGCCGCGAGTGTGATCGAGGTCGGCGAGACGCTGGCCGTGTGGGCGGCGCCCGGCCCCTGCACGACCGAGAGCGCAAAGTTCGCCGGTGTGCTGCCCCGATTCTCGACCACGATGTACCCGTTACCGCTGAAGTCGCTCGTGAGCTCCGCCACGCCGAAACTGACGCTCGGCGTATCGTCCACCGCGTGCGCAATCACGGACGTCCGCGTCGCACCAAAGGGCTGCACCAGCCCATTGCCACCGAGGCGCGCCGAGTAGCCGGCGACCTTGGTCGCATCCGCGGTGTTGACGACGGCAGCGGCCACGTCGGCCGCGCCCCAGGCGGGATGCGCCTGTATGGCGAGCGCGGCGCTGCCCGCCACGTGCGGGGCCGCCATCGAGGTCCCCGACATGAACACGCCCTGGTTGCCGCTGCCCATCCCCGTGGAGAAGATGCTGATGCCTGGCGCGGAGACGTCCGGCTTCAGGTGGCCGTCGCCTCCGCGCGGCCCGGCGGAGCTGAACGACGCGAAATGCCTGAAGGTCGGATTGGCGACCGTCGTGGTGGTGAGCGTCGCCCCGGTGGAAGCGGCAAGGGTCGCCCCGTCGGTGTTCGTGGCGGTTGGGCCCTGCACGCCGAGGAACGGTATCGTCACCGTGTACGCCATGCCGGTGTCCGGATTCGAGTTGATCGGCCCTTCGTAGGGTGGATAGCCCGGCGCGTTGTTGATCATCGCAACCGCCGCGGCGCCGGCCTGCTGGCCGTAGACCGCCCGCGCCACGCGCGCGCAGGTGCCGCGAACCGTGACCACGAGCTTGCCGGCGACTCCCGCGGCCGTGTACTCGGCGGGGTCGCAGCCGAGCGACACGCCGCCCGAACCCGTGCCGTTGGTATCGGGCAGCACGATCACCGGGAGCGAGCTGCCATTGGCCGCGGCGATGCCGTCGGAGTCCAGTGCTGTGATTGCACCCGTTGGTGCGAGTGCCAGCGCTTCGCCCGGATAGGAAGCGTGTGAATCGACCGCGGCGACGCTGATCGCCTTCTCACCCGTGCTCGGATCACCCACGACGTACGGGATTGGCCCCGCATTCCCGGCCGAGGCGACCACCACGATGCCGGCGTTGACCGCGTTCTCGGACGCCTCGGCATCCGCATCGTCCTCGTTGCCGAAGTCCGAGCCGAGCGACATGCTGATCACCTGCATGTTGTGGGCGACCGCCCAGTCGATCCCGTCGACGACGACGTTGCTCGAGCCTGCGCAGCCGAATACGCGCACGGCGTACAGATCCGCAAGCGGCGCGACACCGGGACCGATGCTGAACGATTGACCGGGTGTACTCGCGTCGTAGGAGCCGTTGAAGGTGGTGCCCGCGGAGGTCACGCCGAAACCAGTGGCCGTCCCCGAGGTGTGGCTGCCGTGCCCGAAGCAATCGAGCGGATTCGGGTCGGGCATCGGCACGCTGGTCGGGTCGTTCGCGTTGTAGGCATCACCGACCAGGTCCGTGCCGCCCTTGACCTTGGGCGCGTTGGGGCCGAACAGCGTCGGATCGGCCGGCTGAGTGCTGGTCGCGAAGGCGGCCTTCCAGGCGGCGACCGTGCCGGGCCCGCCGAAGTTGGCGTGCGTGTAGTCGACTCCGGTGTCAATGACCGCGATGCGGATGTGCTCGCCATGCAGCCCGCGCGGGCCCTGCCACGCCTGCGGCGCGCCGATGAAGGGCACGCTTTGCGCATTGACGACGTGGTAGGTGCGAACCGCTTTGACTGCGACGACGCCCGGCAGCGCGGCAAGCGCCCTGATCTGCTCGGGCGTGCCGCGCACCTTGATGCCGTTGATGGCGTGCTGGAACTGCCCCAACACGGTGCCGCCCATTCTCTGAATCGAAGGCGTGATCGCGTCCTGCCGGCTGCGCAGGTCGCGCTCGATCGACTGCCGCTGCGCCTCGGCAAGCTGTTTGCCCGGCACGCGGCTGCGCACGACGGCGACCGGATCGCCCGCCATCTTCAGTACCACCGTGCGCGGGCGTTGCGTGAGCGGTCCGCCTGGAATTTCGGTTCCAGTGAGGCGCTGAAGTGCATGCCGGCCACTGGACTGTGCGGTGACCGAGAGCGGAATCAAGGCGATGACTGCACATGCAGCCAGGCCGCGGCAAATGAATCGAAAGGCTCGCGTTGGAGTCGTCACGTCTCGTCTCCCCTTAAATTGTTCGGACCGGCGTCCTTGAATTTGTCGTGGACGGCGGGTTACGGATTGCGCAATGACTTGGCCAAAGGGTAGGCGTTGTGAGAACGCCCGACCAATACCTATTTTCCCCCATGAGCCGATTACCGCTCTCGTGCCAGTCGTGCGTCGCGATGCACCACCACGCGGTTCACACATACCGCGCGGTTACCCGAGAGGCTTCGGGCCGCCGGAACGCGCCGACCGCCCGTCCCCGTCGGGCGCAAGCGGTGCCTTTGCCAAAGCGCCCGCATCGGCCGTGAGACTCAGTTCCCGGAAGCGCAAGCCTCGACGGCGCGGCGGGGCGACTTTAGGTAGAATTACGCCGTTTTCCGACAGCACGTAGCAGGTTGCCCAGCTCGCCGACTTCCGTGCTACCGGAAGGGGCTCTTGTCGGATGACGCTAAACCACCTCGCCGTGACTGCCACCCAAGCGGATGCGCCCGGCGCAGGCGCCGCGCGCCACACGCGCCGCGTGGTGGTGGAACTGCCGACGCTGCTCATCGCCCTGGTTAGCTATGGCGGCTGGCTCGCGATTACCTTTGCTCACGGCCACTGGCCGCTCGCGATCGTGGCCCCCATCGCGGCGGTGTTGATCACGCTGCACGGCTCGCTGCAGCATGAGATCGTGCACGGGCACCCGACCCGCTGGGACGGCGTCAACCGGCTGATCGCCATCGTGCCCTTGTCACTGTGGCTGCCATTCGAGCGTTACCGGCAGAGTCACCGGGCGCACCACATCGACGAGCGAATCACCGACCCGCTCGATGACCCGGAGTCCTACTACTGGACACCGGAGGACTGGGCGCACCTCAACCCCCTCGCGCGCCTGATCGTGCACCTGCAACAGACTCTCGCCGGTCGGGTCACAGTGGGCGCCTTCTGGGCCATCGGCCGCTTTCTCGGTGCCGAAGCGCGCGCACTGATCCGCAACGCGGACGGGGTGCGGGCGGTGTGGCTCGAGCACCTGCTGTGGTGCATCCCGGTCATCGTCTGGGTGAAGATCGTCTGCGGGATGCCGCTGTGGCTTTACTTTCTCACCATGGCAGTCCCGGGAACCAGCATCACGCTGATCCGCTCCTTTGCCGAGCATCGCGCACGGCCGCAGGTGCGCGCGCGGATCGCCATCGTCGAGGGCTCCTGGATCCTCGGTCCGCTTTATCTGTTCAACAATCTGCACGCGCTGCACCACGAAGCGCCCGCGATTCCGTGGTACGAGTACCCCGCCCGCTACCGTCTGATTCGCGAGCGCCTGATCGCGGAAAACGGCGGGCTCGTCTATCGCACTTACTTCGACGTGGCGCGCCGCTTCCTGTTTCGGCCGCACGATACGCCTCAGCACCCGAGCGGCCGGGTGCCCGTGCTCCCCGCCTGAGCGCGGGTCCGGCGACGAGTGGCCCGCCGATCGGTCAGGCCGGCAGACCGAACCCGGCCGCCTGCGCTTCCGCGTCCCATTGCAGCAGCGGCGCGAACGCCGCCGCGCTCGCCTCCGCAAAGCCCTCGAGCAGCAGAAGATCGGCGAACGGACCGAACCACGGCCGTTGAGCGGCGCGTGTGAACGCCGCGCGCAGTCGCGCCACCATGTCCGCGGGAGCGGCCGCGGCGGCGACGAACGCGGGCATCGGTGTCACGGGTGTCGAGGTGAGCACCCGAATGCCCGCCGTCAGGTGCGGCGCGTGACGGGCGATCAGCAGGTGCCAGTAGGCATCGAGCGGTCCGACGTCGATGCGTCCCTCGCGCACGGCGTCAAGGACGTTGCGCGCGGTCAGCAGATTTCCGACCATCTCGGCGTAGAGCGCCGGCCGCTGCGGCGTGCGGTAGGCGAGCAGATGGTGCCTGAAAGCGTTGAATCCGGACTGGGAGTGCTCGACCGTCCAGCCCGCGCGAGCGCCGAAGGTGTCCTCGAGCGCGAGGTAAGGGGCGTCCTGCCGCACGATCAGGTCCGAGCGATACACGGCACGATGAGCCGCCCAACGGGCGCGCGGGATGGGAGCTGCGATCGGGGTCACTGCTGCGAGCCCGAGTGCGATCGGGTACCCACACATGAACACCGACCCCAGATCGCCTCGCGCCCACAGCTGCTCGAGCGGCTGCGGCGCCGGATAAGGCACATAGGTGAGCGGCACGCGCGCCTCCTGCGTGATGTGCTCGAGGAGCGCGCGCCAACCGGCCTCCACCGCCGGGGTGACCGCGTACATGCGGGCGTTCATGATCCATTCGCTCACGCGGGTACCGTGTCCCCGAGCTCACGCGTCCTGCGAGCCACGTACGCGTCGATCGCCTCCTTGACGGCGGGATCGAGGGGCGGCGGCAGATACTCCGCGAGCATCTTCTTCCAGATGCCGGTGGCGCGCTCGCTGGCATTGCGGGCGCCGGCGTCGCTCCAGTTCTCGAAGTTCGACCAGTCCGAGAGCAGCGGGCGATAGAACGCGGACTCGTAGCGGGCGAGTGTGTGCGATGAGCCGAAGAAGTGCCCGCCTACCGCTACATCCTTGATGGCCTCCACTGCGAGGTCGTCGTCGCTGAAACTGACCGGCTTGAGCATCTCGGCCCAGTTGCGCAGCAGTTCCGCGTCGACGACGATCTTCTCGAGCGAGGCCGACAATCCGCCTTCCAGCCAACCGGCCGCATGGTTGATCAGGTGGCTGTGACTGAGGATCGCCGCCTGCAGCGAGAACGCGGTTTCGTAGGTCGACTGCGCGTCCACCACCGGCGCGGCATTCACCGCGCTCGTGCGCACCGGGATCCTGAGGCGGCGGCCGATCTGTGCGCTCGCCAGTACCGCGTTGCAATATTCCGGCGTGCCGAACGCGGGCGAGCCGGTGCGCATGTCGACGTTGGAGGTAAAGCCTCCGATCACACACGGGGTGCCGGGGCGCAGCATCTGGCACAACGTGACGACGCCCAAGGCCTCGGCCGTCTGTTGCGCCAGCGCGCCGGCCAGCGTGACCGGTGCCATCGCCCCCATGAGCGTGAAGGGCGTGATGACCACGCATTGGCCATGGCGGGCCATCACCATGATGTTGTCGAGAATCTCCTCATCCACCCGGCGCGGTGAGTTGACGTTGGTCACCGTCATCAGCGTCGGACGCGCCGCCAGCTCCTCGACCGTGCAGCCGTGCTCGATGGCCGACATGGCGATCGCGTCCTGCGCCTGCACGCCGCCGATGCCGCGCGCCGCCCACACGATATCCGCGCACTCGATGTGAGCCTGATAGGTGAGCAGATGCCGGACCGCCACCGGAACGTCCACCGGCTCGACCACAATGCCCCCCTGCCAGTGCAGGATTCCAAGCTTGTGGGTGAGTTTGAGGATGTTGCGAAACCCCTCGAGGTCGCCGTAGCGGCGTCCGCCCTCGAGATCGCGGATGTGCGGGGCGCCGGTGACGGGTCCGAAATTGACCACATTGTCGCCGACGTGCAGATGCCGCTCGGGATTGCGGGCATGGAGCACAAAGCGCTCGGGCGCATGGGCCAGGTGCGCCTCGACCATGTCGCGCCCCAGCCGGACCATCTGGGTCGACTCGTCCACCAGGGCGCCGGCGCGGCGGTAGGCCTCGCGTGCCGCGGGGCTGCGGATCTCGAGGCCCGCCTGCTCGAGAACCTGGAAAGCCGCGACCAGAATGCGTTCCACCTGCTCGGCGGTCAGGATTTCCAGCGGCGCCCAGCGATTGGTGAGCCGCGGCAGGGGCGCGAGCGAGGGACCGGTGGAGCGCTGGGCGCGCCCGCGGTCGCGGCGGCGGGACGTTGCCGGAACTTCGCTCATGGCTTGGCCTTGCTATACCTGCGCCTATGGCTCTGACAGGGCCGTGCTGCCGTTCCAGCCGCCAGGCGATGCGCGGGTGTCGATTTCGAGCGCTCTCGTTCGTCTATCTGCTGTACGCGATGACTACCCGATCGAGGAGCCGCAGATGCCATCTGTCGTGAGGAGCGTGGGGGCGAGCTGGGAGTTGGCGCGCAGGTTGGGTCCGTATCTCATGCTGGAGATCCTGCTGCCCGGAGGCACGCTGCTGGCGCTGCTCCTGCTCCTGTACCGACGCCGACAGTTGCCGGGCGTCACAGAGATTTCAGGAACTCGACGATCGCCTGCTGATCGGCCTGGTTCAGCCTTTGAAAGCGCTCCGTCACCTCGCTGGCTTCACCGCGATGGCGGAGGATGGCCTCGCGGAACGTCATCGACGCGCCGTCATGCATCAGCATCGGATGCGTACGCACACCCCAGAGGGGAGCCGTGCGCATGCGGTTGGCGGTGGAGCGATGGGCCTCAAGCGACAGATCCTTCCACTTGATCTCGTACATGTGCTTGCCGTAGTGCTCTACCATGGCGATACCGATGCCATCACCGGTGCCGACGTCGTGCAACAGGAAGTCGCTGTAGGGATGGAATGCCTTGTTGCCGAGTGCCTCGGGAATGGCGAATTTCCCGCCGTTCACGACGGTGCCCGCGGGCGCGGTGGTGAGCGTCGGGACGTGGCAGATGTCGCAGCCGACCTTGGCGAACAGCGTCTCGCCTTTCCTGGCCGCAGCCGTCGCTGCCTGCCGGGCGTCGCGCGCCGGAGCCTTGGTCGCGCGCAGGAAACGTGCGAAGTGATCGATGTCGGCGAGGCCGTCCTCTTCGGGCTTGTTGTTCGGTTCGGCCACGGTGTTGCACAGGTCGGTCACTTCGTCCGGAAAGAGTGCGTTGGTGAGTCCCATCTCATTGATGTAGGCATCGCCGGAGAATGAAAGCAGGCTGGCGTGCTGGTTCTTCCAACCGAACCGCCCGACCCGCGTCGCGCCCGGGGACTCCACGACGGGGACGTAGAGAATCAGGCCGCATATCCTGCCGTGGTCCTGTTTGCATTGTTTCCTGGAAATCTCGATCAGGGTCGAATCGTCGACTGCCTCCACGAATCCGTCGCCGAGAAGATTCACTGAAGTGCGGAAGGTGTGAATAGTTTCCGACTCCGGCACGCGCTCCTGTATGTCGGTCGTGGGGAAGGCGGCGTTGGGGCAGATGGCGCGCTGGTTCACCAGCGTGCGCCCCTTGATGACCACGGAACCGCCGTTGATCGGAATTTCCGGGTTCTGAAAGCTGCCGTCGCGGCCCTTGTGTCCGACACGCAGCTCCAGGATCTGGCTGCTGCCGCCAGTGACCGGGTTCTGGTGGCACTCGCGGCAGGACTGCGCATTGAAGAGCGGACCGAGGCCATCCGGGATGGCCTCGAATTCCTCGAACTTCGCCTGGTCTGCCTGGTGCGTCGCATCGTCTGCGACGCCGTTACTCTTGTCGTCGAAGCCGGTTGGCGCCGGCGGAGCCGTCGATGGTCCGGAGGTTGGCGGGCCCGCCGAACACGCGGTGGCAACCAGGCTGAGGCCGAAAGCAGCAACCCCAATCAAAGTGTTCATGGCTCCCTCCGGGGCTTCCTGCGAATCCGCGAATCTATGCCTGTCACGGCGGTACCGTCAAACCCGCAGGAGCGAGCCTGCTCATCGAATCGGCAACGGCACAACATGTGCATCCCGCGCATCCCGCGGCCGCGAAGTTGGCGCCTCCCGGTCCTTCGGAAGGCGTAGACTCGCAACCCCGGGGAGCACCAGAGCACCATCATGTCGGCACGATCTGTCGTGATCCTGGCCGTGCTGGGCACCGCCTTGCCTGGCCCCACGCCGATTCATGCGCAACAGACACCCGCGGCCAATCCCCTGGATGTCGTGCCTGACAAGATGCCGTTCGACATTCCCTATGGCGCACCCATATCGCTCGAGCACGCCGAGGCTGCCATTGCCGCGACTGTCGCCGAAGCGAGGAAGCATGATTGGAAGTTGAACGTCGCGGTGGTGGACTCGGCAGGCAACCTGGTCGCCTTCCAGCGCATGGACGGGGCACAGCTCGCGTCAATCCAGATCGCCGAGCACAAGGCGCGCACCGCCGCGAGCTTCCGTCGCGAAACCAAGGTGTTCGAGAACGCCATTCAGCAGAGCAATTTCCACTATGTAATGACGCTCGATGGGGTCATCGCCTCGCGCGGCGGGATCCCGCTGGTGCAGGCTGGCAAGCTCATCGGTGCGATCGGCTGCTCCGGAGGGACCGGCTCACAGGATGAGGTCGCCTGCCGGGTCGGCGCCGCGACCGTCAAGTAGGCCTGGAGATTTGCGAACAGCCACCGAGTCAAGGTCCCGTCGCAGCTTGCGAAGGGTCAGGTCGACGGCCACGAAGCCGAAGGCCCCACCGTCCGCCCGGGCGGGAAACGCATTGATCGACGTCAGACGCGGCGCTGAGGCGGCTCCGCCGGCACATCGGCGGCCGGCTGCGGGAGATCCGCGAGCTGGGGCCAGCTTGTGACGCTGGGTCCCGGCGAAGCGTCACCGGCAGTCGCGGCGGTAGAGCGTTGGACGACAACGTCTCTGCTTGGGTGTGCTTCACAGATGAGGATTGTAGCGGAGCGGCCGTAGTCCGGAATAACATCGGTGCAATGGTGGCTAACCCCTTCCGGACGCTGACGCGCGCGCAATTCCACGCGTACATTGCCGCGCTCGGTGGGTGGTCGCTGGACGCGTTCGACTTCTTCGTTTTCGTCTTCTGCCTGAAGGCGATCAGCGGCGAGTTCCACACTGGCGTGAAGTCGGTGGCCGAAGGGATCTTCCTCACCCTGGCGTTCCGTCCGGTCGGGGCACTGGTGTTCGGCTGGCTGGCCGAGAAGTATGGCCGACGGCCGATCCTGATGCTGAACGTCGCCAGCTACTCGGCGGTGCAACTCGCGACAGCCTTCGCGCCTAATCTTGCATCCCTGCTCGCGCTGCGTGCGCTGTTCGGCTTCGCCATGGGCGGTGAGTGGGGCGTGGGTGCCGCACTGGCACTCGAAACACTACCCGCCAAGGGCCGCGGCTTTTTCTCCGGACTGCTCCAGGAAGGCTACGTGATCGGCTATCTGCTGGCCTCGGTCGTGTTTGCGTACCTGTTCGTTCACGTCGGTTGGCGCGGCATGTTCATCGTCAGCGCGGCTTCGGCGCTGCTGGTGCTGTACATCCGCTACCGAGTCGAGGAATCCCCGGCCTGGGTGGCGGGGGTCGCGCCGCGGCGCGCGTCAGCCGCCATCCTCTGGGCCGCGGTGAAAGGCTACTTCCCGACGCTGTGCTATCTGGTCCTGTTGATGGCCTGCTTCAACGCCTTCTCGCACGGCTCGCAGGATCTGTATCCGACCTTCCTGCAGGTGCAGCACGGTTTCTCCGCCGCGAGAACCGGTAACATCGCCCTGGTCATGAACCTGGGCGCGCTGGCGGGCGGGATCTGTTTCGGGGCGCTGTCCGAGCGGCTAGGTCGCAGACGCGCGATCGCGCTGGCGGCTGCGCTCGCGCTGCCCATGATCCCGCTATGGGCCTACTCCCACACTGCGGTCATGCTGGCGGTCGGCGGGTTCCTCATGCAGTTCATGGTCCAGGGCGCGTGGGGCATCGTGCCCGCCCATCTCAACGAGCTGTCACCGCCCTCGGTGCGCGCCATCCTGCCGGGCTTCGCCTACCAACTCGGCAACCTGGCAATGGCCCGGATGGCGCCGTTTCAGGCCGGCTTCGCCGAGTCGCACGGCGGTGACTACGCGTACATTCTCGCGTGGACGCTGGCAGTCGTCGCGCTCGCGCTCATCCTGGTCACGTCGCTCGGTCCCGAGGCGCGAGCGGCGCACCTGAGAGTCGGGTCGTAGGGAGTCCGCATCCGCTGAGGCGGGGATTTGCGACTTGAACCAGGAAGTCGTGTCGCGTCTGGCACTCGATCGGTCGACTTCCGGTAGATGAACAGGGATGCCATGAAAACCAGCCTGCCCACCACGCTCGTCGCCCTGCTCCTCGCCGCCAGCAGCGGCCTATGCGCCGACGATGCGCCCAAGCCCCTTTACCCGCAGTACCCCAGCGAAACTCCGACCAACTTCACTCCCGTCAGCGACACCTGGGACTACGAGCTTCGCGACGTCATGATCCCCATGCGCGATGGCGTGAAGCTCCACACTGTCATCCTGGTGCCCAAAGGGGCATCGCATGCCGGCATGCTGCTCACGCGCACACCGTATGAGGCCAAGACACTTACCAGCCACACGCACAGCGGGCACCTGGGCCCGATGCTTCAGGGCTACGACAACGCCACCGATGTGATTCTCGAGGACGGCTACATCCGCGTGGTGCAGGACGTGCGCGGAAAATACGGTTCGGAGGGCGACTACGTGATGAACCGCCCGGTGCACGGTCCACAGAACCCGACGCCAGTGGACGATGCCACCGACACCTACGACACCATCGACTGGCTGGTGAAAAACGTGCGCGAGAGTAACGGCAAGGTGGGGACGCTGGGCATTTCCTATGACGGCTTCGAGCCGCTGATGGCCCTGATCAGTCCGCACCCGGCGCTGAAAGTCTCCGTGCCCATGAACCCGATGGTGGATGGCTGGATGGGCGATGACTGGTTTCACTTCGGCGCCTTCCGCCAGCAGAACGCGCAGTACATCTACGAGCAGGTGGCGAGCCGCGACAACAGCATCAAGTGGTGGTCGAGCTATCACGACGACTACGACCTGTTTCTGCAGGCGGGTTCGGCCGGCGGGCTGGGGCGCAGCCGTGGTATGCAGCAGATCGGCTTCTGGAACAAGATCGTGGCGCATCCCGACTACGATGCCTTCTGGAGCGACCAGGCCGTGGACAAGCTCCTGGCAACACAGCCGCTCAGGGTCCCGGTAATGCTGGTTCACAGTTTGTGGGATGCCGAGGACAGCTACGGCGCAATCGCTGTGTACAAGGCAATCAAGCCCAAGGACGTGAACGGCAGCATGGTCAAGCTGGTGTTGGGGCCGTGGTATCACGGCCAGGCCATCGATGAGGGCAGCAGCCTAGGGAATCTGCGCTTCGGCAGCGACACCTCGCGCTGGTTCCGCGAGCACGTGCTGCGGCCGTTCCTGGCACAATATCTCAAGGACGGGGCGCCCGCCGCGGATGTGGCCGCGGTGACGGCGTTCGAGACCGGCACCAATGAGTGGCGCCGCCTCGACCGCTGGCCGGTCAGCTGCGAGTCCGGCTGTGTCCACTCCGCCAAAGCACTGTACCTGCAGGCAGGCAACAGGCTCGGGTTCGAGGCGCCAGCCGGGGCGCAGGCCTTCACCGAATACGTCTCGGATCCCGCGCGACCCGTGCCCTTCCGCGCACGGCCCATTCAGCAGATCGGCTACGCGCCGGGGCAGACCTGGCGGCAATGGCTGACGGATGATCAGCGCGAGGCATCGGGCCGCACCGATGTCATCACTTTCACCTCCGCCGTGCTGACCCAGCCCCTCAAGATCAGCGGCCAGCCGGTGGTGCACCTGGTGGCTTCCACCAGCGGCACGGACAGCGACTGGGTGGTCAAGCTCATCGATGTGTATCCGGACGAGGTGTACGCGCAACCGGAGATGGGCGGCTACCAGCTCGCCGTGGGCATGGACATTCTGCGTGGGCGCTATCGGGAAGGCTTCGAAGCGCCCAAGCCCATCAAGGCCAACAAGCCCCTCGCCTATGAATTCAAGCTCCCGCCGAACAATCACGTGTTTCTGCCGGGCCACCGCCTGATGGTGCAGGTGCAGTCGAGCTGGTTCCCGCTCTACGACCGCAATCCGCAGACCTTTGTGCCCAACATTTTCCTGGCCAAGCCTGAGGACTACCGCAAGGCCACGCAGCGCGTGTATCACTCGGCCAAGGAAGCCTCCTTCATCACGCTGCCCGTGATGGAGAACTGAAGTGCACGCTCGCCGACGTCACCGGGTCTGCCGAACGCCTACCAGATGCCGCCGAGAGCCACGGTGATCGCCTCGCCGTTGACGCCCCCGGCGGCATCGCTGCACAGGAACGCGATCACCTGCGCGACCTCGCGCGGCTCCAGCACCCGGTTTTGCGGGTAGATGGCGGCGCGCTCGCGCCAGACCTGCTCGGCGCTGATGCCGCGCCGTTCGGCCTCCGCTTGCGCCGAGCGCTCGGCCATTGCCGTTCGCACCCAGCCAGGCAGCACCGCGTTGGATGTGACTCCGAACGGCCCAGCGTCCTGGGCGACCGCGCGTGCGAGCCCGATAATTCCATGCTTGGAGGCGGTATACGCGCTGCCGGAGCGTTCCGCTTTCTCGCCGGCGGTCGAGCTGGTGAAAACGAGCCGGCCGAAGCCGCGCTTGCACATGCCGCCTACCGTCAGCCGCGCGAGCTCGAACGGACCGTCGAGATTGATGCGCATGGTCTCGCGCCAGACCTCCGGGTCCTGCTCCCACACGAGCCGCTCGTGGGCCGAGCCGATACCGTGGTTCACGACCAGCACGTCAATCGGCCCCAGTCGTCGCTCGGTCTCGGCGACGGCCAGCGCGCAGCCCTCGGCGGTGCCGAGGTCGGCCGCGAAGTATTCGAGGCCAACGGCCGCCAGTTCCGTCGCGCTGCGCGCCACGATCATCACGCGTGCTCCCGCTGCCGACAGCAGCAGCGCCGCCTCGCGCCCGATCCCCCGGCCGCCGCCCGTGACCAGCGCCACACGTCGGTTCATCCCTCAGCTCCCGTATTCGGGTTCGCGGAATCGTCCCACCGTATGCTGACACGCACATCGTTCGAGTGCACCCGCCTCCTCCTCAGGCAGTTTTGAGTTCTCGAGAGTTCCTCCTCAGCCCTCGGCGCGGCTGAGGCGGCGCAGGCGTTGGGTCGGGCTGCCCTCGAATTTCTCGCGGGCGCGTTCGAGCAGCAGGCGCGCCTCGCTGGCCGGCAAAGCGCGGCTCAGCAGGAACCCCTGGCAGTGCGCACACTGGTGCTCCTGCAGGAAGCGGAACTGCGCGAACGACTCGACCCCTTCCGCGACCACTTCCACCTCAAGCGCCCGCGCCATCGCCAGGATGGCCGCGGCAATCGCGCGATCGCCGCTGTCGCTGCCCAGATCTCGAATAAAGGAGCGATCCAGCTTGAGCCGGTCGATCGCCATGCGGCGCAACCGCTGGAAGTTGGAGTAGCCGGTGCCGAAGTCATCGATCGCGATCGATACGCCGATGGTGTGCAGTTCCCCGAGCACGCGCGCCGCCCGCGCCTCCTCCAGCATCAGCATCGATTCGGTAATCTCGAGCTCCAGCAGCGTAGACGTGAGTCCGGTCTCAGCGAGGATCGTTGCGACCTGAGCGGGGAAATTGTGCATGGCGAACTGTGGAGCGGCAACGTTGACCGCGATGCGCGGACTCGCGAGGCCCTCGTCATGCCACTTCTTGGCCTGCTGGCACGCGGTCCGCAGCACCCATTCACCGATCGGAACGATCAGCCCGGTCGCCTCGGCGATCGGAATGAACTCGGCCGGCGGCACGGAACCCAGTTCTGGATGGCTCCAGCGCAACAACGCTTCCATCCCTGTCACGTCACCCGTGCGCATGTTGATCTGCGGCTGATAGTGCAAGGACAATTCACCGCGCTCGAGCGCGCCGCGCAATTTGCTCTCGATCGTGTACCGTTGCAGGACGCCTTCGTTCATCGAGGCGTCGAAGAAGGCATAGGTGCCCGGCGCACGGCGCTTGCAGAAGTACATCGCGAGATCGGCATGACGCAGCAGCAAGCCAGCGTCGGTGCCGTCGGTCGGCGCGACCGCAATCCCGATACTCGGCGTGATCACGATGGTGTGACGCGCGAGCTGCATGGGCTCGTGCAGTGCGGCGATCAGCCTTTCGGCCACACGCGCGGCATCGTCGCTACTGCCGATCTCGGTCAGCACCACCATGAACTCGTCGCCGCCCAAGCGGGCGAGAGTGCCGGACCGGGCGGTCGAGAGCTCATCGGGGCTGCGTTCCCCGCCGCTGCGCAGCGCCTTACGCAGCCGCTCGGTCGCCGTAATCAGGACTTCGTCCCCGATGCTGTGGCCGAGGGTGTCATTGATGCGCTTGAAATTGTCCAGATCGATATACATGAGCGCCAGCAGGCGTCCAGGTTGCGAATCGGCGAGCGCTGCGCGCAGATGGCGGTGCGCCTGGTCGCGATTCGGCAGCCCTGTCAACGAATCGCAATAGGCGAGCCGCACGACGTGCGCCACCATACGATCGAACTCGCGCGCCAGGACCGCGATTTCATCCGTCCCCTTGAAATCGAGCCGGATTGTCGGATCCGCGCCCTCACCGATCGCGACCGCATGGCGAGTGACTCGAGCGAGTGGATTCAAGACCGTGCGATTCAAGAGAATGACCAACAATACGACGATCATCACGGCGACAATCATGAGGTACGCGAACGCGTAGTACACCGCTGCATAGCCCCGTTGTGTGATCTCCCGCGGTACGTCGACTCGCAGCGTCAAGATGGGATGACCGTAAATGTCATCATAGGCGTGGTAGACCTGTATGAAACGCTCCGTTTCGACCTGCCGATTCGCACCACGCGAGTTGGAAGGCGGCAACATCGAAACGTGCGCCTGTGCCTGAGCACCAATCGCCGCGACCTCCTGAGGCGATATCACCCTGCCCATGATCACCATGCCGCGCGGCGGCCCATGCGCAAAGCCGTCCAGCACCGGCCCCGCGGCCAGCAGCAGGATTCCACGATTGGTTTGCAGAAAGCCATGAGCCGGTCGCCCAGCGTCTAAATTGCCGCGCCATGGGAAGTCCTGCGGCAGCGTCTGGCGAGCCGCCAAGTCCAGATCGAGCGACCTGTCGGTTTGCAAGTCAAGAGCCGCGCCCGCGATAAAACGCCCATTCAGATCGGTGAATATCAGCGTGCTGACGTTGAGCTGTTTGAGGCCTGCGAGGGTAATCTGTTCAGTGATGAATGTCTGGTTGTGGTCTTGCGCGAAGCGCCAGGCGTCGGTCCAGTTTCCCCAGCTACCTGCGGAAAGCTCGAGCTGTGCGAACGTCCGATCCAGGGCGAATTGAATGCGCCGCATCGCGACGTCGGCCTCGGTATGCTCGAGTGCGGCAAAGCTCGGCATCAGCACATAGCTGGCGACAAAGATTGCCGTTACGCCCAGGGCGGCGAACAACGTGGCGATCAGCGTCGCGACCTTCGAACGGATCTTCACGTTCAACTTTTAGAGCAGACTGACGACATTCATAAGTGTCGGTGTCAAAATTGAACCATCGGTCTGCGGGTGCCTCGCGGAAACTGTGACGGTGATCACGGTTGAACGCGCGGCGATGCGTCAGGTGCTTTGGCAGCGGAAGCCTGTTCCGGGACGGGCCAACTTCGATCAGCCTCCGACCGAAGACGTCTGGGGCCACATACACGACGGGTGAACCGTAGCTTCCCGCTACAGTCGGTGAGCAGTCGCGGCTCTCAGACGGGCTGCAGCGTACCGTCTGCGCCATGCGGATGAGGGCTGATCCGGGCGGCCTGCTTGCCGACCTTGTCCTTGGCCTTCTCCAGATCGAAGTGCGCCTGCAAATTGATCCAATAGCCGTCTGATGTCCCAAAATACGCCGAAAGCAGCGCGGCCATTTCCGGCGAGATAGAGCGCTTCTCGCGCACGATGTCGTTTACGCGAGGCAACGGAACGCCAAGAGCTTTAGCCAACGCATACGCACTCAGGCCTACTGGCTCGATGAATTCCTCCCGGAGAATCTTGCCCGGGTGAGTAAGCTTGATCTTTCGCGCTGCCATAACCCTATTCCCGCCTAGTGATAATCGACGATCTCGACGTCAAACGCGTGACCGTCACGCCACCTAAAACAAATCCGCCAGTGCTTGTTGATCCGGATGCTGTACTCGCCCTTTCGATCGCCCTTCAGAGCCTCAAGCCGGTTCGAGCTAGGAATCGAATGATCCTTCAGGTCTCCAGCCGCATTCAGCTGCTGCAGCTTCATCAGCGCCCGCTCTTGAAGGTGCGGCCGTACCGAATTGGCGATTGCCCCCGCCGGTCTGCCGTTCGCCGCGGACCGTCTAGGAGACGGGTTGACGGTAGAATTCCGGTAGACGTCAGCGCCGATCACGCCCTGGATTTTTCTGCGGAAACACTCAGGGTCTGAGTCAGAACGCCGCTAACCGTGCGACTTCCTGTCGGAACCCTCGGCGAACCGTCGCCTAGGCCTTCTCCCCCACCGGTAACTCCGCGGATTTGAAGGGGACCCCGCACCCCCCGATCCCGCAGTAGCCATCCGGATTCTTCGCGAGATACTGCTGGTGATAGTCCTCGGCGTAGAAAAACTCGGGCGCGTCGCGAATCTCCGTGGTGATCGCGCCCCGCCCTGCGGCCGTGAGGCGCGCCTGGTACGCGCGCTGCGACCCCGCGGCCGACTCGCGCTGCTTCGGGTCCGACACGTAGATCACCGAGCGATATTGGGTGCCGACGTCGTGCCCCTGCCGCATGCCCTGCGTAGGATCGTGCGACTCCCAGAACGTCTTGAGCAGATCCTCGTATGCGAGCTGCTGCGGGTCGTAGATCACGCGTACCACTTCCGCATGACCGGTCTCACCGGTGCAGACCTCCTCGTACGTGGGATGGGGCGTGAAGCCACCCGCGTAGCCCACCGCGCTCGAGTACACCCCGGGAAGCTCCCAGAACAGCCGTTCTGCGCCCCAGAAGCACCCCATGCCGAAAACCGCCTCCCGCATGCCGGCCGGGAACGGCGGCACGATGCGATGACCGTTCACGAAATGCGTCTCCACCACCTTGAGCGGCGTGCTGCGTCCGGGCAAAGCGGCCTCCCGTGTCGGCATCGTTGATTTCTTGGACAGCGCCATGGCGTGAGCCTCCTGCCTGAGGGGCATATCAGTGTGGGGACGCTCATGGATTGACTCAAGCCCCGGGGTGCTCCACAGGCGGCTTGCGGCCCCCGCGCACCGCACCGTAAGCTCCCGGGCGGATGGGCATCAGTCAACCGCAGAACCTTCGCTCCCAGCCGATCGAGAGGCTGCGTCCCTACGGGATCCGCGTGAGCCTGCCGCTGGGGGATCCATTCCGCAAGCTCCTGGGACCGGACTGGCAGCGGCAGCACTGGTACCCCACCCCGGCAGAGCGTGACGCCGCGCTGGCCGAAATGAGCCGCCGGCATGAGTACTCGCGCGCCGGTGACAGGCCCGCGCTTCTGTTCCAGAAAATCGAAAAGCTCGCTGAGAGTCGCGGGCTGTAGATGACGCCATGACCGACCCCGCAGACTATCCCTACGCCACGCACCTCGACGTCAAGTTCGCTCCCTTGAGCGTCGTGGACGTGCCCGCGCTCGTGGCTCAGTGCAAGGACCGCTGGTACAACCAGACTCTGTGCAAGGTCAACGACTCGGTCATCCGGCTCGGTGTCATGCAGGGCGAATACCATTGGCACAAGCACGAGCATGACGATGAGTTCTTCTTCGTTCTCGAAGGTCACTTCATCATCGACCTGGAGGACCGGACCATCGATCTGCAGCCGCTGGAGGGATTCGTCGTGCCGAAGGGCGTGGTGCACCGCACGCGCGCGCCCGAGCGCGCGGTGATTCTGATGGCGGAGACCTCCGCCATCATTCCGACCGGCGACAGCTGAGCGCCCGACGCTGACATTCGCTGGCTGCGAAGCGCGCGCCTTTGGCTGCGCGGCGCCAAACGCGCGGCGCTAGAAAGTCCGCCCCAGGAACAGATAGAACGCCTGGTCGCCGTGCTGGTCGAAGCCAGTGGCCAGATACACCGGACCCAGGAACGTATCCATTCCCAGAAATACGCTGGCGTCCTTCTCGGTGTTGCCGAATCGCGCGTCGCTGCGCTTCTGCCACACGTTGCCCGCCTCGAGCGACAGGCCCAGGTAGGTCGGCACGTCCAGGTACCCGGGGCCACCGCGGCCGATCTGCCGGTAGTACAAGACGCGGGCAATGCCGAAATCCGGCCCGGTGAGCGAGTTTGCCCTGAGCCCGGAGAGATTGAGGAAGCCCCCGAGCGGGAACAACAGGTTGATGTCTGTGAGCCTGGATTGCAGCGTCATGCCTCCGGACACCGAGAGCGCCAGCGTATCGCCCCCGAAGGAGTGGGCGCCGAGATAGTTGAGCGTCACCTGGTCGGAGGTCTGCTCCGCGCCGGTCGCATTGCGTACCCCGCTCCACTGCAGGATCGCCCGCTGGCCGCGGTGCGGGAAGTTGATATCGTCGAGCCGGTCGTAGGTGAAGCGCACGAAGTAGTCGCGTGTGTCGAAGGGCGCGAAGCTCTGTTGCGGCAGATTCGGATCCGCAGGGTCGCCGATCTTGAGGCGGAAATGCCCCTGTTCGAGCTGCGCGCCGGCGCGGATCTCTCCCCAGTTGCCGAACTGCCGCCCGAAATCCAGACCGTAGGCGAATGTGTGCACGCGGTACTCGGCCATCAGGTTCTGTCCCTGCAGCACGTCCACGTCGCGGCTCTGGTCCGACGCATGCGGCATGACGAACCAGCCGGAGAACTGCGCCAGCGGCAGGAACAGCTCGGTCGAGATCTGCGAGAGGTTGCCGATCTGCAGGTCCGTGACCCATTCCCCGGCATTGCGGGTGATATCCGCCATCACAAAGCGCATGGCGGCGTTGTAAGTGGAGTTGCCCTGGAAGTCGTCCTGCAGGCTGAGCCCGAAACGCAGGTAGTTCGGACCCTGGGAATCCGGGCGCGCATCGAGCGCCAGCCCGTAGCGGCTCTCGTCCCCGATCACGTGGTAGTCGAGCGTATCGAGGCCGCCGCGCCCATAGAGCTCGGTCACGCGGCGCGCGATCGTATCCGGATCGAGCGGTTTGCCGGTCAGGTCGTGGAACAGGCTGCGCGCAGCGGGGCCATAGTGCTCCGACCCCGGGTCGACGCGCACGAAGTCGATGCGCGGCGGCGGCGCGCGTGCCGACTCACGACGCTGCACGTAGCGCTGCATATCCTGCTCACTCACGCTGAGCGCGGCGAGCTGCTCGGCCTTGCCGCGCGCCGCGGCCTCGCCCACATCGATCACGCGCCGGACGATGGCGAAGTCGAACGACGACGCGTTACCGAGCGCCGGCTGGATGAGAATGTCCTGCGGCGTGAGCGTGGCGAGCTGCGCCTGGGCATTGCGCCGGATGAGAATCGCCAGCATCTGACTGGAGATCACCGGGGCGCTGCTCAACTGCTGGCGCGGCAGCAGCGGAAAGCCGACATCCACCACTATGGCCACGTCCACACCCATGGCGCGCGCAATATCGACCGGGACGTTGTCGGTGATGCCGCCGTCGACCAGCAGACGCCCCGCGCGCTCCACGGGCGCAAATACGCCGGGCGCCGACAGGCTGGCGCGCATCGCGCTGGTCAGATCGCCCGAGCCCATGACCACCGCGTCACCACTCTCGAGGTCGGTGGCCACGGCGCGAAACGGCGTCGGCAGCTGATCGAAGTCGCTCAGGCGCGCCACCGGCAGTGTCAGCCGCCGCAGCATCTGCGTGAGCCCCTGACCCTGGATCAACCCCTTCGGCAGCAGGATACGGCCGGCGCGCACGCCGAGCGGAAATTTCACCAGGAAGCTCTCGTCCTCCTGCTTGCGCCGCAGCGTCAGATCCTCGCGTGGTGGCCGGTCGCGGAACGCGTCCTGCCAGTTGATCGAGGTCATGATCTTCTCGACGTCGCGCGCCGACAGGCCGCTCGCGTACAGGCCACCGACGACCGCGCCCATGCTGGTGCCGGCGATCGCATCGATCGGTACGCGCATCTGCTCCAGGATCTTCAGCACGCCGATGTGCGCCGCTCCGCGCGCCCCACCGCCGGAAAGGACCAGGCCGACACGCGGCCGGTGGGCGGTGAGCTGCGCGGCGCCGGGCTGATCGGCGGCACTGCGGGCGTTGTTGATGGCGGGAGCCGCGAGCGACTGAACTGCGAGAATGAGACTCAGTACCCCGAGACGGGGCGTGACCGCCCGTGTTGAACTCACGTGGCCAAGAATACCAGCATGCGGGGGCGGGCGCGCTTGAGGCTCGCAGTGGACGCGCGGCATCGCGGATAATGCCCGCCATGATGCGGTCCCGCGGTGTTGCCGGCGCGCGTGGCGGCGCCACGTCTCCCGCACGTCTGGCCGGCAGGCTGTGCGTGACGGCGCTGTGTATCGCCGCGGCGCGCGCCGCGCTCACGCAGTCGCCGGCTGCCAGCGACTGGGGCTTCTACGGCGGTGATGCGTTTGGCCAGCGCTTCTCGAGCCTCGATGAGATCAACCGCACCAATGTGTCCAGGCTGTCGGTCGCCTGGACCTATCGCACCGCTGAGCTGGGCGCGGGGCTGGCGCGCGCCGGCAAGCTCACTTTCGAAGCCACCCCGGTGCTCGCGTTCGGTCGCTTGTATCTCGAGACCGGCACGAACATCGTGATCGCACTCGATCCGGAGTCCGGAGCCGTGCGCTGGCGCTTCGATGCGCGCATCGATCGCTCCCGGCGCTACGCCGAAGTCAGTTCCCGCGGCGTCAGTGTCTGGGAGGGCGGCGACGCCCGGCAGGCCGGTCCGTGCCGGCGGCGGCTGTTCACCGGCACGCTGGACGCACGCCTGCTGGCACTCGATGCCGAAACCGGTCGCCCGTGCGCCGACTTCGGCGATCGCGGCCAGGTCGATCTGACGCGCGGTGTGCGCATTCGCGACCCGGGCGCGTACCTGGTGACCTCCCCGCCGGCCGTCTACGGCAATGCGGTGATAGTGGGTTCCGCGATCGGCGACAACCGCGCCACCGACGTGGAGCGCGGTGTCATCCGCGCCTACGACGCCCAGAGCGGCGCGCAGTTGTGGTCCTTCGATCCACTGCCGGATTCGCCCTCGCACCCGGCGGCGTCCGAGTGGAACCTCGCACAGGCCGCGGGCACCGGCGCCGGCAACGCCTGGGGCGTGATGTCGGTCGACGAGGAGCACGGACTGGTGCTGGTCCCGACCGGTTCGGCGAGCCCCGATTTCTACGGCGGCATGCGTCTGGGTAGCAATCGTTTTGCCGACTCGCTGCTGGCGCTCGATGCCAGGAGCGGCCGGCTCGTGTGGCAGCAGCAGCTCATCCACCACGACCTGTGGGATTACGACGTCGCGGCGCAGCCGGTGCTGGGGGACATCGAGGTGCAGGGAGTGCCCGTACCCGCGGTCATCCAGGCGACCAAGACCGGCATGTTGTACGTGTTCGAACGCACCGGCGGGCAACCACTGTTCCCGATCATCGAAAGACCCGTGCCCACGAGCCATGTCCCGGGCGAGCAGACGTGGTCGACGCAGCCGTTCTCGTCGCTCCCCGCGCTGACCTCCCAGCGCTCGGTGCAACCCGGCGATGCCTGGGGCCTCACGTTCTGGGATCGCGGCAAATGCCGCGAGCTCATCGCCTCGCTGCGCAACGAAGGCATCTTCACCCCGCCGGACACGCGCGGCACGCTCCTGTCACCCGGTTACATCGGCGGCGTGAACTGGGGCGGCATCGTGTTCGACGAGCAGCGCGAGCGCGTCATCGCGGCCGTCAATCATTTGCCGATGGTGGTCACCCTCATCTCACCACAGGACTTCGAGCGTGACGCGCGCTCGGACCGTTTTCCGCACTCCGAGTTCGCCCGCCAGGCGGGCACGCCCTATGCCATGCGCCGCGAGCCGCTGCTCTCGCCCTGGGACCTGCCGTGCACCACGCCGCCCTGGGGTACGCTGGTGAGCGTCGACCTGCGCCATTCGCGCATCGTCTGGCAGGTGCCGCTCGGCTCGACCGAAGGGCTCACGCCCTGGTTCGTGCCCTCACGCGACTTCGGCATGCCGAACGTGGGCGGACCGATTGCGACCGCCGGCGACCTGGTGTTTGTCGCCGCGGCCCTGGACAGCTACCTGCGTGCTTTCGACATCGAGACCGGACGCGAGCTGTGGAAGTACAAGCTGCCCGCCGGCGGTCAGGCCACGCCCATGACCTACCGGGTGGGTCGCAACCAGCGTCAATATCTCGTCATCAGTGCCGGCGGCCACGGCCCGCTCGGCACGCCACGTGGCGACTACGTCATCGCCTTCGCGCTGCCACCCGCAGCGGCGGCGCACCCCTAGATTGCGGAGACAAAGGGAATGTCGGTTCTGATTCTGTCGATCCTCGTCCAGGTGGCGCTCATCATCCATGTCGTCAAGACCGGACGGAACCAGATCTGGATCTGGGTGCTCGCGCTGCTGTCACTGCCGGGAGCGATTGCCTACATCGCGGTGGAGATTCTTCCCGAACTGCTCCGCAGTCGCCCCGCGCAACGCACCGCGCGCGGCTTGCGCCAGGCCATGGATCCGGGCCGGGAGCTGCGCCGTTACGAGAACGAGACGCGTGTCGCCGGCAACGTCGCGAGCCGCCAGCGCTACGCGGAGGAACTCGTGCGCCACCAACGCTACGACGAGGCGATCGGTCAGTACCGCGAGGCACTCACGGGACTGTATGAACACGACCCCAATCTCATGCTCGGACTCGCGCAGGCGCAGTTCGGCAAGGGCGACGCATCGGCGGCGCGCGCTACGCTCGATGAGCTCATCCGGCAGAACCCGGATTTTCGCTCACCGGCAGGGCATCTCCTGTACGCCCGCGCGCTCGAGGCGGAAGGCAACATATCGAAGGCACTCGAGGAGTACGCGGTGCTGGCGCCCTCCTACCCCGGCGCCGAAGCCTCGGTGCGTTACGCGCAGCTGCTGCAGGCCCAGGGTCGGCGCGCCGAGGCGCAGAAGGTGGCGCGCGAGTTGCTCGAGCAGGCGCGCATCGCGCCGGGTCACTACCGGCGGGCGCAGCGCCCCTGGCTGGATGCCGCCCAGCGGCTGCTGTAATGTCTGAATGGCCCCCGCGCCAGGCCGGCGAGCGCGAGCGCCACCAGGCTTGCCACATCCAGCGCGCCGCCCCCGCCGCCGCCCGAGCTGGGCGGCGCGGTGATCGTCACTTGGGCCGTCGATGACTGCCCGGGGTCAGCGACCGACACGGCGGAGACCGTGACCGTCCCGGGAGTGGGCACGTTCGCCGGAGGCATGTAGACACCCGACGTCGAGATGGTCCCGACGGTCGCGTTGCCGCCGATCACTCCGTTGACCTCCCAGGTGACGGACGTGTTTGCCGTGTTGCCAAGCGTCGCCGTGAACGTTTGCGCGGCGCCCCCGACCTGGACGCTATCGGTCGTCGGACAGACCGCCACCTGTATCGTCGCCGGTGCAAGCGAGCAAGCGCCCACGGCGGAAACACTGGCCGGTGCCGTGGTGGTTGCGGCGGTGGGGCTGATTACGACGTCGGCCGTATCCTGACGATTCAGGTCATCCGTCACCGTGAGTCGCACGGTGCCTATACCGCAGGAGGGGGCGGTGACCGTCGCGGTTGGCGTCGTCCCGCCCTGAAGCGAGAGATTCTGAGCGCCGATGCTCGCCCACTGATACGTGGTGATCGTGTGAGGGGGCACCGCAGCACTGGCGCCGGCCTGCAGCATGACGCCCTGCCCCGCAGTGACCGTGGCTGAGACCGTGACGGCTGCGACGGGTCGCACCGCCGCCTTGAGCGCTCCGGACGCGTTGGCCATCCCTGCTCCGCAGGTCTTGCCGTCCAGGGTGCAGATGCATTCGGTCCCCTGGACGTCATTCGCGCCCGCCGGAACGTGACACATGGTGCTGGACGTCGTCGAAGTCTGCGGGAACGGGAGCGCGCCCTCCCTCAACCTCGAGATCAGACGGCACGAATTGAGAGTGCCGTTCATGGCCGCCATCAGCGCGCCGATTCCCGAGACCAGCGGCGCCGAGAAACTCGTGCCGAGGTTCGGGTTGTTGACCTGGTCCGTGTAGGCGGGGTCGTTCGCAACAGGCCCCATGGTGCCCGTGTTGAAGGTCGTCGTGATCGGATACAGGCACGTTGATCCCGGTGCCGTGTTGACGCAGTTTCCGGCCGGCGCGCTCAACGCGACCTCGGGTCCGAGACTGCTGTAGCCCACCTTCGTCCCGACATGCCGGGTGCCTGCCACAGCCGCGGCTCCGGCACAGTTCGCCGGCGAATCCACCGGGCCGCCCTCGTTGCCCGCGGACACGACGACCAACACCCCTTGGGCCGCAACCTGACTGACCGCGTCCGCCTCGGTTTGCGTGCACGAGCCAGTGGCGCCGAGGCTCATGTTGATGACCTTCGCCGGTTGCGTATTGGCGGGTGCGCCGGCAACCGTAATGCCTGCCGCCCAGAGCATTGCGGTAGCGATATCCGAATCAAAGCCACCACACTTGCCGAGCACGCGAACCGGAAGAATCTGAGTCTGCCAGGTCACCCCGGCAATGCCAGTCATGTTGTTGGTGATCGCCCCCAGGAGCCCGGCGGTCCGCGTGCCGTGCCAGGAGCTGTTGCCAGCCGTCACGCCGCTGCACTCCTGCGGATGTTGAGTCACCTCCGTCGAGGTAACCCAGTCGCCCGGGTCCGAGGCGTCGGCCCCCGGGCAGGTGCCGCCGTTGGCCGTGAATGCATCCGAGATGAAGCAGTAGCCCGGCAGCAGGCGACCGCCCGCTGAAGTGGCAAGCAGGTCCGGATGGTCATAGCGAACCCCCGTATCGAGGTCCGCGATCACTAGCGTGGCACTTCCTGTCGTGGTACCCCACGCGGTGATCGCGTCGATCGCCGAGGGCGTCGTGGGCGAGTTCTGCAGGTACCACTGCTGGGTCGCGAACAGAGGATCGTTCGGTGGCGCATGCGCGTAACGACGCTGATCGACCTCGGCGTATTCAACTTCCGGGTCCGCCCGCAGGGCTTCGAGGGTGGTAGCGAGCGTTTCGGCGGCAAGCACCGACTCCAGGTGCATCACATGCATCCTGGCCGTGATGGCGCGGGTGTTCTTCAGCATCAGGCCATAGCGCCCGGCCAGCACAGCCACGCGCTGGCGGCCCGCCTCGATCTGCGCTTCCTCGGGTGTAACTGCAGCAGCCGTGATCGGGGCGCCCGTGGCTGCAGCAGCGCCGGCGGGCTCTCGCAGCTTGATGATGAGGCGCTCAGCGGCGGCGGCTTTCGCCGTGCCATGCGGGTGCGTGCGCACCGGGTTGAACTCGCCGCTCAGGCCGGCGGCGCCAGCCCCGACTGCGATCGCCAGCAACATCGTCCACGGTAACCAACGCATGCTGACTCCTTGGCGGCGTCTCGTTTCATGTGTCACTGAGTGAAGTCAGCGCCCTGCAGCGCAGGGGACCTGGGTGCTCCAAGGTGTCAGGCGACAGCCGCAGCGCGTGCGAGGTGCGTCACGAACGATACCGCAAGTTTTCGTTCCCACGGTGATGTCGCTCGGGACCGACGGGGCCTGTGCCTGCCGTTAACTTAACTGCGGTGTCGGCACACCACCCGTCAGCCGGCGCCAGCGCGCACCGGCCGTCGTTGACGCCTCGGCCCGGCGGGAATCTGCTGTGTGATGCAGTGGATGCTGCCGCCGCCCAGGAGGATCTCGCGCGCCGGCACGCCCACCACGCGGCGCGCCGGGAACAGGCTCTTCAGGCGTCGCGCCGCGGTGCGGTCGGTGCGTGCATCCAGCAGCGGCATGATGATGCCGCCGTTGGCGATGTAGAAGTTCACATAGCTCGCCGCGAGACGCTCCCCGGCGACACGCCCCCGGGTGCCCTCGCGGGCGACGACCCCGGCGGCCTCACGGGCGCGCAGGCTGAGCGGGCCGGGCATCGGCAGGCGCTGCACCTTGAGCCGCCGCCCGCGGGCATCGCGCGCCTCATGCAAGCGCTCCCAGGCGTCGAATGAGATCGCGTGCTGGGGATCGCGGCGGCGGTCGGTCCATGTCAGACACACCTCGCCGGGGCGCACGAAGCAGGCGAGATTGTCGATGTGCCCGTCGGTCTCGTCGTTGAACACTCCCCTGCCGAGCCAGATCATGTGGCTCACCCCGAGGTAGTCGCGCAGGCAGCGCTCGATGTCCTCGCGCGCCAGCCGCGGATTGCGATTGGCGTTGAGCAGGCATTCCTCGGTGACCATCGCCGTACCGTCGCCGTCGACGTGGATGGCGCCACCTTCGTTCACCAACGCCGCACGGTAGCGGTCCAGCCGCTCGATCTCGAGCACCTTGCGCGCCACGAGATCGTCCTGGTCCCAGGGAAAGTACAGTCCGCCCGCGAGTCCGCCCCAGGCGTTGAAGCGCCAGTCGACCCCGCGCACCGTGCCGCGGCCGTCGACCACGCAGGTCGGCCCGACGTCGCGCATCCAGGCATCATCGTGCGCCATCTCCACCACGCGCACGTCCGCGGGGAGCAATGCACGCGCGGCCGTGTAGTGCGGGTTCGATACCCCGACCGTCACCGGCTCGAATCGCGCGATCGCGGCGGCCACCTGCGCGAAGGCCAGCTGCGCCGGCCGCGCCGCCTCGCGCCAGTTGTCCGGCCGCTCCGGCCACAGCATCCAGCAGCCCGCATGCGGCTCGAATTCGCCCGGCATGCGGAAGCCGTCAGCGGCGGGCGTACTCGCCAGGGTGCGCGTCATTTGCGCAGGCGGCTGTGCCGGAATCCGTAGAAGGCGTAGATGGACATGCCGATGGCGGTCCAGATGACCAGCCGCATCCAGGTCGCAAATGACAGCGTCAGCGTCAGGCCGAGGCAAAAGAGCGTGCCGAGCACGCAGGTGAACGGTGCCCAGGGTACGCGGAACGGCCGATGCGCATCGGGCCGTGTGTAACGCAGCACCAGTACCCCGAGACACACCACCGCGAACGCCAGCAGGATGCCCATGGAAATGAGATCCGCCAGCACGTCCAGCGGGAAGATCGCGGCGATCAGCGCTGCGCCCACACCCGTGACGAGCGTGGACACGTGCGGGGTCTTGAAGCGCGGATGGCAGCGGCTCATGGCCGCCGGCAGCAGGCCATCATCCGCCATCGAAAGCAGTATGCGCGGTTGCCCGAGGAGCGAGGTGAGGATGACGGATGTCATCCCGGCGATGACGCCCACCTTGAGAATCCACGAGAGCCAGGCGAGCTGCGCGTGGGCGTTGAGGGCCACCGCCACCGGCGCGTCGGTGTTGAGTCTCTGGAACGGCACCATGCCGGTGAGGACGGTCGCCATCGCGACATACAGCACAGCCGAAATCACCAGGGCGCCGATGATCCCGAGCGGCAGATCGCGCTGCGGGTTGCGCGCCTCGAGCGCGGTCGTCGACGCCGTATCGAAACCGACGTAAGAGAAGAAAATGATCGCCGCGCCCTTCAATACTCCGCTCCAGCCGAAGTGACCGAAGGTGCCGGTGTTGGGCGGCACATACGGCCTCCAGTTGGACGGGTCGACGTACCTGAGCCCCGCTACGACGATGATCACGATGATGGCGACCTTGAGGCTCACCATGACCGTGTTGGCGCCGGCCGAGCCACGCACTCCCACGTACAGCAGCGCGGTCATGGCGGCGATGATCAGTACCGCCGGCACGTTGATGATGGCGCCGGTGGCGACGATGTGATCGTGCGCGTCGAGCCCGAGCGGTGCGTTGACCAGAGCCGCCGGCAGGTGGATATGCGCATCCGCCAGCAGACTCACGACATAACCCGACCAGCTCACCGCCACCGCGGAAGCGGAGATCGCGTATTCGAGCAGCAGGTTCCAGCCGATGAACCAGGCAAGCGCCTCGCCGAGCGTCGCGTAGGTGTAGCTGTAGGCGCTGCCCGGCACCGGCAGGAACGCCGCGAACTCCGAGTAGCACAGCGCCGCCAGGCCGCCGCCGAACGCGGCGACCAGCAGCGACAGCGTGATCGCAGGTCCCGCCTCATTCGCCGCGACCGTGCCGGTGAGCACGAAGATCCCCGAGCCGATGGTGGCGCCCAGGCCAATGGCGATGAGCGCCCGCGCGCTCAGCACCTGCTTCAGTCGGCTCTTGCCGGCGGGCGCCGGATCGATGGGCCGCACGGCAATCAGCTGGCGCCACAGCGACGCTTTGGCGGTGGCCGCGTTACTCTTATTAATGGCGCTGCACATCCGCTCTTTCGCTTCTTGCCCGCCCCCCTGAGGGCGTACGCCGCCTGGCAGTCTCTCACAGGCGCACCCCGCCGGGCACGCGCCCGCTCCGCGGGCGGCCGTGTGCTAGCATTTGCGCGCGCGCCGCGCTCCCCGCAGCCGGCGACCCCCCAGGAGAGAACCTCATGTCCACGGCCGCAAGCCCCAGGGTCACGCCGCCCGAGAAGGGTGCGAAGATCACGATCAGCAACGGCAAGCTCATCGTCCCGCAGAACCCGATCGTTCCGTTCATCGAGGGTGACGGCACGGGCCCTGACATCTGGCGCGCCAGCGTACGCGTGATGGACGCCGCGGTGGCCAAGGCTTACGGCGGCAAGCGACGCATCCACTGGATGGAGGTCTACGCGGGGGAGAAGTCCAACAAGCTGTTCAGCACCTGGCTGCCGGAGGAGACGGTCGCCGCCTGTCGCGAGTATCTGGTGTCCATCAAGGGGCCGCTCACCACCCCGATCGGTGGCGGCATCCGCTCCCTCAACGTGGCGCTGCGCCAGATGCTCGACCTGTTCGTGTGCCTGCGCCCGGTGCGCTGGTACCGGGGCGTCCCATCGCCCGTCCGGCATCCCGAAAAAGTCGACATGGTGATCTTCCGCGAGAACACCGAGGACATCTATACCGGCATCGAATTCGAGGCCGGCAGCCCCGACAACCAGAAGTTTCTCGAGCTGTTCCGGCAGGCCTTTCCCAAGGCGTACGCCAAGATCCGCTTCCCGGAGAGCTCCGGCATCGGCATCAAACCGGTGTCGAAGGAAGGGTCGGAGCGTCTCATCCGCGCCGCGATCGGCTACACCATCGCCAACCAGCGCAAGAGCCTGACGCTGGTCCACAAGGGCAATATCCAGAAATTCACCGAAGGCGCCTTCCGCAACTGGGGCTATCAGCTCGCCGAGCGTGAGTTTGCCTCCCAGACCTACACCTGGGAGCAATGGGAGCGCACCAAGGCGGCCAGGGGGGAGAAGGATGCGAACGCGGAAATGGACGCGGCCCGCAAGGCCGGGCGCATCATCATCAAGGACGCCATCGCCGACATCACGCTGCAGCAGGTGCTCACGCGCCCCGAGGAGTTCGACGTCATCGCGACGCTCAATCTCAACGGCGACTATCTGTCGGATGCGCTGGCAGCGCAGGTTGGCGGCATCGGCATCGCCCCGGGCGGCAACATCAACTACCTCACCGGGCACGCCGTGTTCGAGGCCACGCACGGCACCGCGCCCAAGTATGCGAACCTCGACAAGGTGAATCCGGGTTCGTTGATTCTCTCCGGCGAGATGATGTTCCGTTACATGGGTTGGATCGAAGCGGCCGATGCCATCATCGGCGCCATGGACCGCACGATCGGGCAGAAAGTCGTCACCTACGACTTCGCACGGCTCATGGAAGGGGCACGGGAAGTGTCCACCAGCGCCTTTGGCGACGCGCTGATCGGCAACCTCTAGGCGCCCCGGGGCCGGTGCGCCTGTCATGAGCGGTCAGCCAGCGAGCCGCCTGCGGCCGCACTCATGAGCCCGGGCGCGCGCACGCCGGCCCTGCTCGAGTGGGCGCGCACGCTGCAGGCGCTCGCGCAGAACGGCTTGACCTTCAGCCGCGATCCGTTCGATCGCGAGCGCTACACCCAGCTGCAGGAGCTGGCGGTGCAAATGCTGTCTACGGAGCTCGCGATCCCCGCCGACCAGGCGCGCGCCTTCTGGGAAGGTGAGCGCGGCTATGCCACACCCAAGGTCGACGTGCGCGGCGGCGTCTTCGACGGCGATCAGGTGCTGCTGGTGCGCGAACGCTCGGACGGCCGCTGGACTCTGCCGGGCGGCTGGGTGGACGTGAACGATGCCCCCTCGGAGGCGGTGGCGCGCGAAATCCACGAGGAATCCGGCTATCGCGCCCGCGCCGTCAAGCTCGCCGCCCTGGTGGACAAGAACCGGCATCCGCATCCGCCGGGCGTGTATCACATCTACAAGCTGTTCTTCGTATGCGAGCTCACCGGCGGCAGCCCCCGTGCCGGCGAG
>Ga0209156_10000193_pt1 | contig 49230 bp, 50 predicted proteins | sample GraSoiAngelo_124_FD_185881 | JGI IMG/M metagenome (GOLD analysis project Ga0209156, IMG submission 185881) | Grasslands soil microbial communities from the Angelo Coastal Reserve, California, USA - 14_0927_05_20cm (SPAdes) (version 2) | ecosystem: Environmental > Terrestrial > Soil > Grasslands... | reverse complement strand
GAAGAGGCTTGTCTGCCTTGAACATTCACGGTTATTCCAGCTATGCTTTAATTCGTCTTCTCAATCGATGCTTATGAACAAATAGTCGATCGAGTTCTAGGGGCTTTGCTTGGCAACCAGTCATAGCAGCGACGAGTCCTTCAAGCTGAAGGAAACTCTTGCGGATGCCAAGCCGTCCTTCAAGGTTGTAGTTATGCCAGATTTCTTTCTAGATTATATTCTGACCTACCCTGGCACACTCAACGAATTGACAGCATCCTTTCTGGAGGTAGCTCAGAGGGGAGGCGGGAATCTTCTAGGCTGGGCGCATACCATCGGACGTGGAGGAAACGCTTCAAACATGGTAGCCCAGCTCTCAAAGCTAGGCTGTGAGGTCGTCCCGATTATTGAGACGGACGAACTCGGAAGGATAGTTCTCCAACACTTCCTCAAGGGCGTGGACCTTTCCCATGTTCGGACAACAGGAACAATGTCCCGGACTATGTCCTTCGAGACAGAGCACTCGGGCAGGCGCGTCAACATTATGGTGAGCGACCCAGGATCCCTCTCTCAGTTCGGCCCAGAGAAACTCAGCCAGGAGGACAAGACGCTCATTTCCGAAGCAGATTTCGTCTGCGTCCTCAACTGGAATCAGAACAAGAAGGGGACGGAGCTCGCCGAGAAGGTCTTCTCCATCGCCAAGAACGAAGGAAAGGCCGTCACCTTCTTCGACCCGGGAGATCCTGCACTCCGAGTGGGCGAGATAGAGGGGCTGAACGAACGCGTCCTCACGCCGGGACTCGTTGATGTCCTAAGCGTAAACGAGAACGAGCTGGTGCATCTGGCAAAGGGGGTAGCAGAGGACACGTCGGAGATGGAAGGTGCTGAGGATCCTCTCTTCGGAGCTGCCAGCGTATTCAGTATGATGATACCGAGAGTCGATCTGCACACGCCCGAGTTCTCAGCAACGTTTGTCGACGGGCAGAGACTCCGCGTCCCATGCGCAAGGATCAAGCCTGCGAAAGTGACTGGCGCCGGAGACGTCTGGAACGCTGCCGACATCTATGCTCAAGGAGTCGGGCTCGGGCATAAGGATCGGCTGGTATTTGCGAACGCTGCCGGTGCAGCGTATCTGGAGAGACGGGGGTTTGAGCCTCCCACTCTGGGAGAGGTTATCGGAAGACTCGACAGTGTCGTCGCGGCCAGCAAGCCCTAGGGTTTCACGAGTCTTAAATTGGCTAGACAGATTGTCTCGGCATACAGGCTGGGCAAGAGTTCGAGCTGCAACTGAGATCGCTAGAGGTACAAGTTAGCAATTGATGAAAGTGGCTGAAGGGGTCTACAGGGTACCCGCCCGTGCAGCGAACGCCTACCTAGTCGAAGCCGACAATGGACTAGTGCTCGTCGACACGGGGTTGCCGGGTAGTGAGAAGCGGATACTGAAAGCAATCGCCGGTCTCGGCAGAGAGCCCAGCGATGTGAAGCTGATACTTCTGACTCACCGACACTTGGACCATATAGGAAGCGCGGCGGCTCTCAAGAAAGAGACTTCTGGGATGCTTGTCTCTCATCCGTTCGAGAAGCCGTATGTTGCTGGGACCCTTGTGATTATCACTCCGCGGGCGTGGAGCCTTTACGCACGGATAGTAAGGCGTGTCTTGGCGGTTGTATCCTCGACAATGAAGCTGTTTCGCCTCATCAAGTATCACCCCGTACATGTTGACGAGGCTGCGGACGAAGAGTCGGTGCTGGAGAAAGTCGGGCTCGACGGGTCGATCGTCTGGACCCCCGGCCATACGAAAGGGTCTGTCTCTCTATTCCTAAACGAGAGCAAGGTTGCGATAATTGGCGATCTTCTGACGAGCAAGCGTGGCAAGCTGGTTGAGCCGATGTTCATGGAGAACACTTCACAGACCAGGTCGAGTGTTCAGCGAATCCTTGATCTGGACCCGGTGACCCTCTGCCCGGGACACGGCAAACCTCTTCCCCCGTCTACGGTTAGGGTCAAGGAGAGAGCAGCTCAATCAGTCATGGTGGAGACCAAGAAGGAAGAAGATATAGACCTCGAGGGTCTGGCGAAGGATCTGTCTGCAGAAGCTGCATAGATGCGGGAATGGCTGGGGACAGATGTACTCCTAGCGGGGACGCTCTGAAAAGAAAAGAGTGGGAGTTTGGAGGGCTACTTTCGAACCTTGTCGAAGCGTGACGCCACGTCGTCCCAGTTGACTACGTTCCACCAAGCATCGACATACTTGGCGCGGTCGTTCACGTAGTCGAGATAGTAGGCGTGCTCCCACACGTCAAGGACGAGTAGCGGGGTCATGCCTTGGACTGCGAGGTCCATATGCTTCTCCGCCTGAAGTGTGATTAGCTGATCCGAGACTGGCTCGTAGGCGAGCATTCCCCAGCCTGATCCCTCGACTTGTTTTGCCGCGTTGCTGAACTGTTCCTTGAAGGAGTCGAATTTTCCAAAGTCTTTGTTGATCTGGTCAGCGAGCCGTGCTCCCGGTGTTCCTCCGCCGCCCTGTTTCATATTGGGCCAGAATAGGCTGTGCATCGTATGGCCCGAAGCGTTGAAGGCCAAGTCACGGGATATTCCACGGACGTCGATTCCTGCAAAACCGGTCTGTCGAGCCTTTTCGAGCTTATCAAGGGCCGCGTTGGCTCCGTTCACATAGGCAAGGTGGTGTTTGTCGTGGTGGAGAGTCATTATCTTCTCAGAAATCGTCGGTTCGAGCGCGTTGTACTTGTAGGGCAAGTTTGGTAGTGCGTATCTTTTGCCTGGCATAAGACGAGGGCTCGCTGGAACCCTTCACATAAAACTATGGCTCAGTTCTTACCAACGCATTTTGCAGGCCCGCCCCCGGGAGGGGGGGTTAGATAGATCTTTCGAGTCTGGGCACTATTCGCGGTTTCAGGCTTGTTTCAGCGGAGAAAACTGCTTCTAGATCAGTTGCGAACGAGCGGGAACCGCAAGCAAACGAGCATCACAGGTCGCCATGGGACCCCACAGGAGGATTCTTCGTAGGGTCCGTATCCCTAATAGAAGAGATAGCATGCCCGCAAAGAATGGCGCGAAAAGTAATACCAGAGTGGGACCGGGGATTCTTCCGCTTGAATAAACCAAGAACGTCATCAACAGTGCCTGGTATGTCATGATTGCCAATCCTGCTATGATTGCTATCAGATTGCGGTTCACGCTCTTGCTAATCCAACCAAGTTGGACAGGTATTTCGCGTGGGTCAAAATAGCCGTGGGTCTCGACTATCTTTCCATCCTGAAACCTGTGAAACACAGCCCGTCTGGAACTGAACCTCTTGTACGTCGGCTTAGCATCACGCCTTCTCACTCTGATAGGCCCAGTATTGGTTCCTGTAAGGAAGCCCTTTACAGCCACCCAATCTCCAGCGCCCAGGATCTGTTCAGTGACAAATTGGACGTCAGGAAATGCTCGAAACATGCCCGCCATCTCTTCAATCTCGGTGGCCTTTCCCGCAATTCCCTTGGGACGAGTCGGCACATAGTTGATAATTGACTCAGCGTCGCACTCGACAGCACGGTTCAGGTCGTGAGAGTTGACACCTTCTAGGCCCGATTTCACCGTGCGAATATTCGCATTTTCAACGCTTTCCGAACCGCTCATGGAAGTGACCTAGGTCACAGAATTCTCGATAGGATTTGAACACTTCACAACGACCTTGACGAACACAGAAAATCAAAGAATTAGAGTGAATGATATGGAAGCTCCAGCAGTACCCCTATCTCGGCAAGACTTTCACTATCTCCACTGGAGAGACCCCTACCGGCTCGTACATTGTTCTGCGTCAGGAGAGTGCTGTCTGAAGTGAGAATACCTTAGGAACCGGCTATCTTTGACTGTGAGGGCGCTTCTGGATTCTGGATGGTAGGTCTTCTCTTGAGGGCTGTGACGGAACGCGTAAATACATATAGGGCGTGAACTAGGGTGTATAACATACGTCATAATGGAGGATGAGACTGATGGCTAACAAGAGCATTCTGGACCTAGACTACGCCAAGTACGACTTCAAGGACCCCGAAAAGTACGTGTTCAAGTCCGAGAAAGGACTCTCACGACAGATTGTCGAACAGATCAGTGAGATGAAGAAAGAGCCTGAATGGATGCTAAAGTTCAGGCTACGAGCCTACGACCACTTTGTCAAGCGCCCAATGCCCCAATGGGGAGGCGACCTTGCACACATCGACTTCAACGACATCTACTACTACCTCCGTCCCACTGACAAGGTTGAGAAGAGCTGGGACGACGTTCCAGATAAGATCAAGAAGACCTTCGACCGATTAGGCATACCCGAGGCCGAGAAGAAATTCTTGGCCGGAGTAGGCGCCCAGTACGAGTCCGAAGTTGTGTACCACAGCCTCCTGAAACATCTCGAGGATAAAGGAGTCATCTTCTGCGACACCGATACTGCTGTCAAGCTTCATCCGGAGCTTGTCAAGAAGCATTTCGGAACGATTATCCCTCCTGAAGATAACAAGCTAGCCGCGCTCAACAGCGCCGTCTGGAGTGGTGGCAGCTTCATCTATGTCCCGGAAGGCGTCAAAGTAGAACTTCCACTACAAGCATACTTCAGAATCAACGCTGCCAACATGGGACAGTTCGAGAGAACCCTCATCATCGCAGACAATTACTCTGATGTCCAGTACATTGAGGGCTGCACTGCACCAGTCTATTCCACTGACGCTCTTCACTCGGCAGTTGTGGAGATCATAGCCAAGAAAGGCGCCAAGGTCAGGTATACAACCCTCCAAAACTGGAGCTCAGACGTCTACAACCTCGTAACCAAGCGAGCCTACGCCTACGAAGATGCATCTGTAGAATGGATCGACGCTAACGTAGGTAGCAAGCTCACAATGAAATATCCATCAGTCTATCTGGTCGGGCCTAGGGCCAAAGCCGAGATCGTATCCGTGGCTTTTGCTGGCAAGAATAGGCATCAGGACACTGGAGCGAAAGCAGTTCACCTTGCACCATACACCAGCTCAAGGATAACCGCAAAATCAGTCAGCAAAGACGGCGGACTAACCACATACAGAGGACTGGTACACGTAGCCAAGGGGGCAGTGGGAGTGAAGTCAAGCGTCCGATGCGACGCGCTGCTCATGGATGATCAGTCGAAGACAACCACCTATCCCTACATGGAAGTCAACGAAGACGACGCAACCATAACCCACGAGGCCACAGTTGGAAGGATCAACGAGGACCAACTGTTCTATCTAATGTCCAGAGGCTTGACGGAGACTCAAGCTCTCAGCATGATCGTCACTGGATTCATGGAACCCTTCACCAGGGTCTTGCCGATGGAGTACGCGGTAGAGTTCAACCGGCTCATCGAGATGGAAATGGAAGGCGCCGTAGGCTAAGCGCCCAAGGCCCAAAGCTCTAAACATATTCTCGGCATTCAAAGTAGCCATGGCCAACTCTCTCGCCAGTCCAACGGAAAGCATGGTGAAAGAGGTCTCCGGCCTCTTCGCTGAACCTGAAGAAATCAGCAGAGAACGCGTGGTAGCCCTCGACTACTTCAAGAAGCTACCCCTCGAGAAATCACAGCTATACACAAAATATGTGGACATTCTCTCGGGGCTCAATCTTGATTCCATCGAGCTTGGACTGCCGTCGAATAGTCGAACTATTCCCAGCGAAATAGCTCACTTGGTGAAGGAGAAGGACGAGCCAACACTTGCATTGCAAGTGGATTCTCAAATGGTCCGCACCGAAGTACATGGCGCGCTTGAGAAAGAGGGAATCGTCTTCTCAGACGTGGAATCGGCCCTGCTCAAGTTTCCAGACCTCGCCCGAAACCGGTTCACAAAAGCAGTGCCGCCTGGAGATGACAAGTTCGCAGCTCTCAACGACGCGTTCTTCACAGCCGGGACGTTCCTTTATGTTCCCAAGGGACTGAGCGTCAAGATTCCGTTCCGGAACATTGTCCTACTGAAGACGCATGGGCAAGCCTCTTTCGCTCACAACATAATCGTGGCCGAGGAGAACAGCAAAGTCAATTTCCTACAAGAAGCCTACTCGCAACTAGGCACAGAGCGTCAAGGTCCCTCGCTTTACAGCGAGGTCACAGAAGTCTATCTCGGCGAAGGAGCTGAAGTCAACTTTGCCAGTATCCAAGATTTTGAGGGAGACGTTCACTCCACGGTCAATCGAAGATCAATCGGTCAAAAGGATTCTCGGATCAACTGGACCGTGGGACACATGGGAGGTGGGACAACGCGTTCTAGGATGGACAGTGTTCTTGATGGCCCAGGAGCAACTGCAGAGGATGTCGAAGTCGTTTTCGGCTCGGAGTCACAGCGGTTCGATGTTGTAACAGACCTAACACATCAGTCCACACACACAACAGGGCATGTTCTGGCTCGAGGAGTCTTGAGGGATAATGCTCGTGCGATTTTCAAAGGCATGATCAGGATCAGCGAGGGAGCCAAGAACTCCAACTCATATCTCGCGGAGCACGCGATGATTCTTAGCAAGAAGGCGAGGGCAGACGCGATCCCCGGGCTGGAGATCTTCACGAACGAGGTGAAAGCGACCCATTCGGGTTCTGTTAGCCAGGTGGACGAGGAACAAATCTTCTACCTCATGTCACGAGGTCTGGCCCATAGCGAGGCCCAGAGGATGGTTATCCTCGGATTCCTCCACCCAGCAGTCAAACGCATACCGCTCAGATCTGTGAGAGCCGTAATCCAATTTCTGATCGACGAGAAATGGGCCGGTAGAGGTGGAATGATTCCTCCAAGAGCAGAACAGCTTCCAGAATTTGAAGAGGAACCTGAGAAGGAGGCAGTCGAAGCAGATCTCTTCGAAAGGCACTACAAGTACCGGTAGGGAAACGAATTCGGGAAGGCTCATCCGCGTGTGCCCACTTTCTGAGCTTCCTCCGGGCACGATGAAAGGAATCGAACAAGACGGAAGACGGATCCTGATTGTCAACTTAGAGGGACGACTACACGCCTGGGACGGGACATGTACGCATGAGGAAGCCGATCTTTCGACTGGGTTCCTTCTCGGAGAGGAGGTCACATGCCCGCTTCATCTGTCCCGCTTCAACCTGTTAACGGGGGAGGCGGTCAATCCTCCCGCCGAGAAACCGCTCAGCGAACACCTCGTGAAGGTCGAGAACGGCGAGATATTCGTGGACGTGGACTAATAGTCCAAGGGCAAGATCACTAAATAAGAGACTCCGCAACCCGAAGAGCCGATATCGCTCGTTGCAAGAGACTGTAGCACCCGATCTGGCAAAGCTAGCGGCGGAATCGGCTCAGGACGAGTATGCAGACCATTCTGTCTACCTGGCCCTTTCTCGTCGTGAGAGGAACCAGGGTTTCAAGAAAGCCCTTGAAAATATTGCGAACGGGGAGCAGTCGCACTACGAGTTTTGGAAGACGTACGCACCCGAAACGAAGGTCACGTCGAAGAAGCTGCGGACCTACGCGATCGTCCTGATACGAATAATCCTGGGATTGACGTTTACGCTGAAAATGATGGAGAGGCATGAGGGCAAGCTCCACGAGCGCTACAAGAAGATCGCTGAGAGTATTCCCGCTGCCGACAAGGTTCGTTTCCAGGCGATGATCGAGAGCGAGGAGAATCAGGAGGATCTCCTGATTGGAGAGATACAGGAGAATCGAGTGAAGTACATGTCATTCATTGTTCTCGGTCTGGCAGACGCGGTAGTAGAGATCTCCGGCATCCACGCCGGATCCCTCGGCATCTATGGGAGAACAGAACTCGCAGGACTCGCCGGCATAATCGCCGGCTTGGCCGCGTCTATAGCAATGGCATCTGCCGCCTACGCTCAGGCCAAGCAGGGCTTCCAGGGCTCGGCCAAGTGGTCAGCCATCTACACAGGCGTCTCCTACATGATAACAGCAGTCTTCCTCGCCCTCCCATACTTCCTCACGCCAAAGATGGCCGTCGCGCTTGGTGCCTCACTGGTGATCGGAGTCATACTAGTGGCAACCATGACCTACTACGACACAGTGATCTCTGCACGACATTTCAAGCGCCAGTTCGGAGAGATAGCAGGAATAATCCTGGCCGCGAGCCTGGCCCTCTTCCTAGTCGGAACACTCGTCGGACAGTACCTGGGCATCCGATTCGGATAGATTCGCCAGCCGAAGCTCCGGGATGTGCACCGAGGGTCCTTCTGTTATCATTCTGGGATGAGGGCGTGGCTCTGTCTCCTTGCGAACGTTTTTCCATCCCCTCTCAATGATACGGTGCCTTGCAGTCGGCAAGCATCGCGGAAACGGTACAGTTGGAGGATTCCAGGCGAGTCCAGATTCTGGAATTCATCAAGGCCAACCCTGGTTCACATCTGCGAGGAATCAAGCGAGAACTCAACTTGGCGATGGGCGTTCTTCAGTACCACCTCCGGAGGCTGGAGAAGGATCAAAGTATCATCAGCCGTAGGCGGGGCCTCTACAAGCGGTTCTACAAGAGGTTGGACTTCGAAGTTGAGGAACAGGAGATTCTCGGGGTCCTGTTTCAAGAGACGGAGAGAGACCTGCTCCTATACCTTCTGAAGACCCCTGATGCAACGCAGAAGGAACTCTCCGAGTTTGCTCATATCTCAGCGTCGTCAACAAGCTGGCACATGAAGCGACTCGTCGAGGCCGGACTCGTCAAGTCTCGCCGCCAAGGTAGCTTCGTCTACTATGTGGCGAAGGGCGACCCGGTGAAGATACTCACGCTCCTCAAGAGCTACCATCCGAGAATCTGGGAGAGATGGGCCGAAAGACTCGCAGACCTCCTAGCATGATCCGCCCGATAGGACGTGCGCTGACAAGAATCGAGCGCTACGGCCCGCGATGATAGCTCCTCAACTTTCCAGTCTAGTCACGCAGGGAAGTATCTTTGATCCAGAAGTGCTCCTAGACATCGGTCAGGCGGTATTTGCCCTCGTCCTCTTCGCGGTTTCCCTCTATGCTTGGTACGTGAGAAAACAGACCTCGCTGGTTATCGTTGCGCTTGCATTTCTGATGTTCTTCGTAAAGACGGTTATTCGAGAGTTCTTTCGCCAGCTGCCGGGGGAGGACTTCATCACCGACTCGCTAGACTTCGTGGCGCTCGCCCTGTTCTTCCTAGCAGTCGTTGTGAGGCCGAGAAAGGACATTAGCAAAGGACCAATCTGATCTGTTCTCTCTAAAAGTGCACATCGACGAGTGTACCACGACCCCTAATAATTGCAGCAGATGGACCGAAAGGTGAAGATGCCACTAGTTGGACCGTTCGAACTAACAGACGAAGAATTCCTTGGAATGAAGATTCTCTGGCAGGAAGATGAGAAGCAGCTCAGCAACAAAAACCTGCACGCCGCCCGGTTCTGCAATCTGACAATTGCGAAGCCTAGTGACTCAGCCGCAGTCCCAGCCCTGATACAGCCGGTTCAGCCAAGCATCTTATGCCGTGATGAACCGAATCTTCGACTTCGAAATGGCATAGACCCGGAGACAGCCGAGTCTGGAGAAACTGCCGAAGTCGAAGCAGAGAGCGCGCTTATAGAGAGAGACACAAAGCTCCTTGCGTCAAGCTTAGGGCCGATTCGCATGAACGCAGGATATTGAGTTGAAGGTAGAAAAGCCAAGCCGACGAATGACCAGGTTCGAGCCCGCCGAGTATGAACGAGTTACGTATCCGAACTATGGAGGTCTCATCATCTCACAGCTTGAGCTGTCTGATATCCTCGAGCTGGTCAGTAGCCCTTCAAGCTCAATGATTCTTGAAATCGGCATTGGCACGGGCCGGATTCTACTACCTCTATCCGAGAAAGGCTCGGTGCTGATCGGAGTGGACGCTGACCCACGCATGGTGAAGAGTGTGAGGGAGAGAATTGATGGAGCCAGCGAGTTCTCTAGCCGCGACGTCCAGTTGCTTGTGGCAGAAGGGGAGCACCTTCCCTTTCGGCCTGGACTATTCGATGTGGTCGTGTGTATCCGCGTGCTGCGCTACTTCGAGAGACCCTGGAAGGCAGTCGCCCAGATGTCCGAGGTCCTCCGACCGGGAGGCAGGCTGGTGCTAGAGTTCGCCAATCTTCTCAGGCCGCACTCGCTTTCGCAGCTTCCCCTCTACCTCCGCAAGGGAGAGTTCTACCCTAGGCTCTTCCAGAAGCGACAGGTGGAAAGATGGGTCTCTGACCTGGGTATGAAGGTTGAAACGGTCCGTTCCTGGCACAAGATCCCTCCTGCAGTCTTAATGGCCCTGAACAGCCCGCATGCGGTCCGTGCGGTGCTCCAGTTGGAGATCGTTTTGAAGAAGATTCCGCCTGTTGAGCTGTTGTCCCGGAGCCTTATCATGGCAGCCGTCAAGCTCCGGAAAATTCCTGAGAAGCACTCAACCAAACTCGTAGCCCAGGCATAACTTGCGAGCCCCAGAAGCTAAATCTTAGATTTCTCGGCACATCCCTCAACCAAGTTTGGTGTCCCTGAGCCCTGGGACTTTCGGCATTTCGGCCTGTCGTGCCCAGGAACCTGGATCGTATAGTTTCGTCACTTCTATTCGAAGTACCATCATCAACTCCTGGATCTTCATCGGCACAGGCCCCTTCCAATCCCAGTTCTCGTAGGTCTCCACCACTTCTTTGACGAACCCAGGAGCCAACTGAATGTATTCCAGACCCAATATTGTCTCGTCATCACTTCTTCACGGACAGGAACATAGGCTGATCAGCTTGCAGAAACTATTCGAAGCCCGTTACGAGCGAATCCCGCCGTGAAATCGTCTCGGCTTAGGCTAGCTAGCCAAGCTGAGTTATCTGTATAAGGTTGCCACAGGTATCATCAAGCCGGGCAATGGTCGAGCCAGGTGTTTTCGTTGGCTCCATAGTGAATTTCACGCCCAGTCCCTTCAATCTGCGATACTCTTTCTGAATATCGTCAACGAAGAACATGGTCGCGGGGATGCCCTGTTTGTAAATGGTTTCTTGGTAGGATCTGGAGGCGGGTTTGTCATTTGGCTCAAGAACCAGCTGGGATCCGTTCGGCTCCTCTTGGGAGACGACCGTCAGCCATCTATATTTTCCAGCGGAGACGTCGGCCTTCTTGGCAAAGCCTAGGATTTTTGTGTAGAAGTCGAAGGCCTTGTTTTGGTCGTTCACGAATATACTTGTGAGTTTGATCTTCATGATTTCTCACCCAAAATGGACGCTTACTTAACCACTATTCTCAGATCATTTTCCATCAGTCTCAGTTTGGAAATTCCATCGTGTCGCCCCGTAAGGCTCCGAAGTACCTAATGCGAAGATGGTCTCGGGCCTCACTTCGTACACGTGCCAAGGGGGCGGCCCCGCGCTTGGCGCACTGTATTTGGCAGTAAGGCCGCCTTTCACAACTGTCGGGATCCATCCTACCTTTGCGTACGCATCGGCGATCCGCTTCAACCCGGCAGAGTCTACTATCTTCGTGGCCGGACCCTCTACTACTAGGTCGAAGTTGTGTGTTGCAATGGTGATGACGCAGTTAGGATTGCGGGCAATGTTTCTAGCTTTTCTCGTCTTTGGGCCGGCGTTGAAGTAGAAAGCATCGTCCACGTAGAGGATTCCCACTGGCATCACGTGGGGTTTGCCGTCCAGGCGGACGGTTGCCAGCCAGGCCGTGTGCCGATCTGGTCCTCCTGTCTTCGGAGCTTGAGAGATTCCTCTCTGCAGGCGCTTCTGGACCTTCTCCCACGGGATAATGGGCGCGCCGTAACCGTCAAGGTTCCGCTTCGAAATTGGATCTTTCAACTTAGATCATGACTCATCGTAATGCTCTATGAATCTATCTGAGAGGCGGACGAAGCTAGAAAGAACAGCCCTGCCTGAACTATGCGGCTATCTGCTTCAGGCGTGGGAGAAGTACGCTACCACGTTCCAGCTTCTCGAAGTGGCCTAGGCTTGCGTTTGTCTCTGTAAACCTGTTGGACCTGTCTGGTTTCATTGATCCTCCCGCGACTAGTACTGGGACTGGGTCGTCGCTGTGTCCCTTATCTTTCCATGGTGTGGAGTGGTCGCAGGTGACGCAGAGGAGTGTTCTCTGGAGCTTGGCAGCCATCCGGAGGTGTGAGAAGAATCCGGAGTCGATCTCTTCAGTCCTCTGCTTCTTCAAGTCATACAGTCCATCGTGGCCAGGCTCGTCGGGTCCTTTTAGATGGACGTAGACGAAATCGTATTCTCCAGCCAATCTCAAGACTAACTCTGCTCTCTTCCGATAGTCCTCGAGCGAGGTCCCGGGTGGAATCTCTCTCACATTCATGCCTAGAAGTCTGCCGATCCCTAGCTCCGCCGGAAGATCAGCAATCATAACGGCCTTTAGGCCCCATTTTTCACGGAAGCCTTGTACGTCAGGTCTGGTTGTGCCAGCGTCCCGCATCAAGACGAAGTTGGCCGGTTTCTTGCCCTGTTTTCTCCTCTGCTGGTTGACCGAGTGAGTGTCCAGTACCTGTCTGGTCTTGAATCCGAACTCGTTGACGAGGGCTGCAGACTTTACTGCCTCAGGCGAATCGTCCATCGGGTCGCACTTGGGGATGTCATACCCTTTTGCGCCGGGCTGGGCGATGCTTATCTTTCCAGTACGCACGTATGCGGGATCAAAGTTGGAAATCTCCGAGGAGAAGTTGTGCGGGTTGGCTCTGAAGACCACCACCGCCCGGTGTCCCACGGTCGCGTGGAACTGGAAGCGGATGCTGTTCTTCAACCGGACCTCGCTGTTGACTGCGCTCGCTAGTTGTCGTGCTTCTTCGGTCGACAGGTTCCGTCCCGCTCTGCGATCGACGAGCTTGTCGCCGTCTACAGTCGCGAAACCAGCTCGAAGAGCCAAGTCGCCGTCGTGAAAATCGACTCCTGCGCCGATCGACTCGACTACTCCCCTAGAAATGTGAATCTGGAGTGGATCGTATCCTAGGAGAGAAAAGACTCCAGCATCGCTCTCCGGAGCAATTCCTTTCCCAACTGTGTACATGGAACCGAGGGCTCCTCTTTGAACAAGAGCGTCCAGGTTCGGTGTTGTAGCCGCCTCGAGCGGGGTCTTCCACTCACCGTCCGGTCGATCACTTGCCCCGTCTAGGACGACCATGATTATTGGAGTCATATTCAGAATCTCCTGAGTGATGATACGGAGAATGGACCTAAGGATGCTATGTCTTCAATTTTGTCTCTTTGAGGATCTGTTCAAGCTTCGCTCTCTGTTGAGTGTTGAGGAAGCGAACGATCTTTTCCTTCTCAAAGACTCGCCCCCTTCGCTGGAAGAGCAGCTTCACCTCGTCTAGATCGCCGTATTGAATCTTCTTAGCCACAAGCTCCTCGAAAGTCCTGAACCAAACCTTCAATCCGTCGATGCGATCTCTCACACGGCCAAAAGACTTCTCCAGGAACATATCGGCTCTTAGAAAACCTGTCTTGTTATCGAAGGCTTGGAACTTCACCTCCTCTCCAGTGATTGCCCTGCGAATCTCGTCCTTGCTTGTCGAGAAACCCTTCCTTGACAGGCCGGCGACCAGCACCTCAATTTGGGCGTCTGAGAGCTTCCCTTCTACAACAACGTCTATGTCCATAGTGGACCTGGGGGCGCCATAGTAACCTACCGCGGCTGCGCCCGTCAAAGCGTATCGTATACCAGTCTCGTTTAGCGCCTTCACCAGTCTAAGGAGAGCGTCGCTATAGTTTCCGTTTCGTGCCATAAATGATCCGGGTCAGCTTTTCCATCTCATCCTTGCGTCCGCCTTTTGTGGCGAGGTTCAAGAAGAAGTCGCTCATGTCCAACATGACCAAGAATGTGCTGATTCCTGAAGCCTTTCTCAAGGCCTTGATCTGCCGCTCGTGCAAGGGCTCCATGAGGCCTCATTACAACCCAAACACGTCACTTAAGGATGGCGAGTGGCAGCGAATCGGCGAGAGACCAAGGTTCTAAAAGAAATGTCCTGTTGCAGCCTTCTAGATTCCAATGTCAATAGTCGCTGAGCAAGGTCTCGCTTCTCGTCTGAAGAGGACGCATCTCACGTCTCAGCTTGGAGAGAGCTTGGACAAGGAGGTGGTTCTGGCAGGCTGGGTTCATGACGTTCGGGTCTTGGGAGGGATCTCCTTCCTTCTTCTAAGAGACATGAGTGGGATTGTCCAGGTAACTGCTCCCAAGGCGAAGGCTCCGGCCGGGGTCTTGAAGGAGATTGCGGGTCTCCACCAGGAGGATGTGCTGTTTGTTCGGGGGACAGTTGTTTCGAGCAAGATTGCGAAGCGGGGGATTGAGGTTATTCCGAGTGAGATTGAGGTTGTGAGCCGGGCGGAGACTCCTCTGCCCTTGGACCCGCGTGGGGTCCAGAATACGTTGTTGGAGACGAGGCTGAACTGGCGGGTCCTGGACTTCCGGAGCGAGGAGTCGAATGCCATCTTCAAGATCCAGTCGAAGATTCTCCGGTCCTTCCGCGATTTCTTCTCTCAACGACACTACGTGGAGATTCAGCCGCCGGTGATCATCGCCTCGGCGAGTGAGGGGGGTGCGGAACTGTTCTCGTTGAAGTATTTCGAGAAGGAGGCGTATCTTGCTCAGTCGCCGCAGCTGTACAAGCAGATGTGCGCGATAGCGTTCGAGAAGGTCTTCACTGTTCTTCCGATATTCCGGGCTGAGAAGTTCGAGCAGCCGACCCATCTGAACGAAGTGCGGCAGATGGACATTGAAGAGTCGTTCGCGACTGACGAGGACGTGATGAAGGTGCTAGAAGAATACTTGGCTTACTGCGTAAAGACCGTGCGCGAAGCGTGCAGTGAGGAATTGAAGCGGCTCGGTCAAGACCTGGACCTGCTGAGCCTCCCCCTGACCCGGATTAGGTACTCGGAGGCTGTGAATTTGCTTCGGAAGAGTGGTGAAGAGATAGAGTACGGGATGGACTTCTCGAAGACTCAGGAGAAGAAGCTTGCTGGACTTGTAGGGAAGAAGGCTTTCTTCATGGTCGATTGGCCTCTAGAGTTGAAGGCGTTCTATGCTATGCCGAATCCGGATGGGAAGACTTGCAGAGCCTTCGACCTCATCTACAACGGGCTAGAAGTGTCCTCCGGGACCCAGCGAATTCATCTGCCGAGTCTGTTGATTAGCCGGCTGAAGGCTAAGGGGCTGAACCCAGAGAGTTTCAAGTCGTATGTGGACGCGTTCCGCTACGGGGCACCCTACCACTCAGGCTGGTCCATAGGACTGGAGAGGTTGACAATGAAGATCACCGGACGGGAGAATATTCGTGAAGCTACAATGTTTCCTAGGGACCGAAATAGAATCACGCCCTAGCTCCGGAATTGGCGGTCATCGGGCATAAATTTTCAAAACCTTGCTTCTCATTGGGGTTCTGTTTTCAGGGCAGATCTTCCATCTATTGTTACCATTCACGGTTACCCAACTCGTTACCAGCCATGAAATCTCAAAAGCAGTTGAGTCTCGCAATACGAGAGCGCGAAATTGGCAGGTTTTGACCTCTGGAACAGGGTTCAATGGAGTAAGTTGCTTGTTACCAACGCTGTGTACTGTGCCGCATCACAATGTTTTCGGTCGAATCCGCTACAATGATCTTTGGGCAGGCAGGCTGGTCCTTGACAGGCGCAACGCTACAGCCTCTAGAAGCAGCTGATAACAAGCTTGCCTATTTCCTCGAGAGGTTTCCCGAATATCGGAAGACTCTGCGACTTGCTCTTGTGCACGAAGAAACCGGCAGAGACGCCCGAACCTACCAGGGATGGCAGTGGCATGACGTGGAGACTCACCCCACGAAGCTGATCCGTCTCGTAACTGAAGGAATCAGTAGAATCAATCTTCGAACCCGGCAGGCTACCTCATACCTCCTCCGTGATAGAGAGGCCGTTAAACGCGCCTTGGGCAGATCTTGAGAGCTTACTGAGAACTGGGCGACGCGTAAGCAAGAAAAATTGCTACCCCGGTCAATAATGCGTCTCTTCAAGAAGACCACTCGCCAGAAAGAGCGTCAGGGAAAGCCCTTATCGGCTGCGAACTCCGAGACGCGACCTGACCAGCTTAGGAGGACGCAGTGGCTTGTTTATTGGGCTATCGTCAATCAGACTATCTGCATGAGATTGAGCACTGGGTAGCCTTTGTCGAAGTTTAGGTCGACCCCGTAGAGTGGTGTGAAGGGTTTTACGCCGTATATGACGAGAGAACCGTCAGCGTTCTTGATCTTAAGGTGGTAATCGACCACCGACAACCACTGATCCCTCAATTTCGAATCGGTAGAGGCTATTGCAATGTTCAGGCCCTCGGTGTCTCGCATGTTCGCCCCTAACTCGGTAAGACCTGGGACTGAAAGCTCATCACGACCGTAAACCTGTACCGCCTTGTCGACGTTAATGTCAAGCATTCTGTGCGGCGAGATTAGTGCCAGTTCGTCCCAGGCACGAGCGAAGGTTTTGACATCATCCGAGAGATTGCTTTTCATCACAAGCCTCCATTTCTTCGGAGCGAGGGACTGGTTGTACTCCAGTATTCTCACCCTGTCGTCTATGGCCTCCCATCCGACGTACCGGCTGAGAGACTCTGCGACAGCGTCGGAGCTGTACGCTGCGGTTGGGACGATGACGCAGGGACCCTTCTGGTTGATGAAGTTCGCCCGCATCATGTTGAGAATGGTCCGAATCTCGAGCGGCGAGACGCTGCTGTCAACGTCGATGAGCAGGAAAGATCCTCTCGGGATCGAGCCGCCTAGCATCCGGTCCATGTCTTTGCTTCCCAGAGAGAAGGCTGCGCTCGGATGAGGAACAGGCTGCAGCGGTTTCGGATGAGTGTTGATTGTTGGCTGTCGCAAACCGTTAGGGAGTATGCTGAACCTTGCTTGGTCAAGCGAGAATATTCCTCGTTTTGTGGGAACGCTGAAGCCGCGTAGCTTGTTCATCGCGATCGTTCGTACCCGTCTCCCATCAAGCTCTGACTGGTCCAGGGTTACGATCCCATCCACGAGATAGCCAAGGTCGCTTGCATGCTTGGAATCTTCGACCACTATCACAACGCTGACTTTGCTCTCGTCGAGCTCGGAGAGGATAGCTGACTCGAGCATTTTTCGGCCTTCATCGTTCGTGTTTCGAATGGCTCCCTCCCAGCTGTCCACGACCAGGACCGCTCTCTGTTTCGAGTGTTTCAGCCTGAGAACTTGGTTGAAGATCGTGTCCGGTTCGACTCGGCGGAGGTCGTGAAGCTCGTCTATCCAGCTCGCCCTCGCCGTTCTCCCGGACATCGTGTCGATGACTTCGTCTATCCAAGGAAAGTGTTGACGGAGTCTAGCCGGGGCTACTCTGCTCGATGCGTATATCTTATGAGTCTCCTCTAAACTGTTGAGGATCTCAAGCGCAAAAGTCGTCTTCCCCGATCCGGGAGGTCCTTGAATGAGCAGGACCTGGCCAGGGGTCTGCAGAAATCTGAGAATGAGGTCAAACATCACGGGGCCGCCTAGTCTCGTATCCTGCTGGACTGTGTCGAGCTCCACCGACGCCTCGTGCTCAGAGCGGCTGTGCGCTAGACCCATTCTACACCACAACACAACCTAGGAGGAACATGCCCTTAGGCCAATTGTTACCTCAAACCCGGATCATACTCCATCGCCTGGAGATGTCGGGAATGAAGACACACAGACACACACACAACCGGGGCGATTTTGTTTCAGGCGAGAGAGGAGACTGACACGCACAACCTCACATGGTCTTTGTTGAATGAGCCAGAATTTTGTGAGCAGAGAGTGCCATAATGCCGATAGTTCGGTATCGTAGTAGTAAAGTTCTGGAGAAAATCTATGGGACTATCGACAAAGCCCGTGACGATTCAGAATTCGACCTACCTTCAGGTTCCGAGAGATGTGGCAGAGCTCCTCCGCGTGATGGCGAGCAAGATCTGTAGCGTCAATTTCAAGATTGACGAGAAAGAATGCACCCTCATCTACAGCTTCGCCAAGCCGGTACTGGATCTCAAAGAGGAGCCGTCTGACCCTACGCTCGTCCTCGCAAGGTGACATAGTAGCCGGATAAAGAGTGACGGAAACACCCAGGTTTTTCTTATACCAGCAATCACGGACGTAATGCTAATATTCTCCCCGAGCAGAGCGGTTGATAGGAGGATTTGCGATATGGAACAAGAGTTTCTAGAAGCTGATCGCGCCCTCCAGTCTGCATAGAGAGGGCAAGCCCCCAGCTTTTTCATCAGCACGCCTTAGGACAGTCCAGACCATTTTGGACCGCATGCCTGGGGGAAGAGGGCCGCGTTTGTCGTTAGTGAACAAGAGATGTCGAACAAGGAGTTGGCCTCCGCTAGGAGCTTCTGGAAGAGAAAGGAGCTACTGGCGGGGCGAAGAAGCCGGTACGTCGAGGTGCAGGAGGTCTCCCTCGACTCAGTCGCAGCGGATGCTGTTGACAACGGGCTAGTCGACGAGGTAGTTGCAGTTCTTGGCACTGGGAAAGAGGCTAACGTGTACCTGGGACTCTGGAAAGGCTCACCACTCGCCTTGAAAGTCTACAGGCTTCACAGCACACCGCATAGGAAGAAGGCGAAGATTGGTTATGCACCTGATATGATGGGAGCGATGGCCGCGAGAGAGTTCACAACCTTAGACAAGGCCTACCGAGCAGGAGTGCCTGTTCCCACACCCGCGAGGAGAGCCGACAACATGTTCACGATGAGGTTTCTCGGCGAAGACGAGAAAGCACCTCTCCTAAAAGAAGCGGTACTAGATGAGCCTGAGCAGGTCGCTGAACAAGCGATCGCCATAGTTGAAAAGTTGTTACGCGCATTCATAATTCACGGCGATCTTTCAGAGTACAACCTGGTCTATCATGACGGCCGCCTCTTCGTGATAGACTTCCCTCAAGCGGTGGACCTCTCGTCCCGCGTTGACAGGTCCGCGAAGTTCGAATCCGGAAAGGATCTACTGCTTAGAGACCTGAGGAATCTGGAAAGGTGTTTCTCGCGATTTGGAGTCGAGCTGGATCCAGAGGGAGAATATAACCGGCTCTCAAGCTGGTTCGAAAGCGAATACGTCTAGGTAAGACCCCGATTCGTCTGTCCCACGTGGGCGCGCGCATTTACCGAAGCAGTCTGACGTTTGTCCCGCGAGGATTCTCTTCGACGAGCCGCGAGAAGCGTATGCAGCGTCCCCCAGCCTTCTCTACCTTCAGAAGCGCTCGGGGAGAAAACTTGAACGCTGCAATGGTCAACTTCTCCTTCGGGAGGCCCGATCCAAGCACCTTGCCGGGCACAGCGACAACCTCTCCCTCCTTCACGTGCCGCGAAACCTGGCCTAGATTCAGGACGATCCTCGTTCTGTGAGACTTGCCCAGGAAGCTCGCAATCGTAATCCAGAGCGGTGTCTGATACTGTCTACCCGCCTTCATGAGGTAGCCTATGGCTTCGAGCAGTTCAGGGTTTGTCGGTCGACGCTGCTTCATTTTCCGGGCTTCTTGGAGGGAGCGACGCGTTACGAGGACGGCTACCAATAAAGCCTTCCGGGCGAATTCATCGTGAACCGCTGATTGAGGCGCGGTTAGACCGTGCTCATCGTCTTTGTTGTTGCAATTGCAGCTTGGGCTGCGGCGATCCTAGCGACCGGTATTCTATACGCTGAGCAACTAACATAATCGAGGCCCGCTTGGTGGAAGAAGGCTACACTCTTTGTTTCTCCACCGTGCTCTCCGCATATTCCGACCTCTAGTTTCGGGTTGGCCTTTCTGCCCTCTTGATTGGCCATGCTGATGAGTCTGCCGACCCCTTGAGCATCTAGGACTTCGAAGGGGCTGTCGGTGAGAATCTTGTTCTCGAGATATCGGCTCATGAACTTGGCCTCGGCATCATCCCGGCTGAACGCGTATGTGGTCTGAGTAAGGTCGTTCGTCCCGAACGAGAAGAAGTCAGCATACTTTGCCAGTTCTCCAGCCGTCAACGCCGCTCTCGGGGTCTCTATCATCGTCCCGATCTTGTAATCGATCTTCTCCTCCATTTCCTCGAACACTCTCTCGGCGGCTGCCTCAACATGTCGTCTGAGATAGATCATCTCGTTGGCACTGCTGATCAATGGGAGCATTATCAGGACCCTAACGGTCTGTCCAGCCTCTCTACGCGTCTCAATAGCTGCTCTGATGATCGCCTCAGTCTGCGCCTCATAGATCTCCGGATACGTTATGGCAAGACGGCAGCCTCTGTGACCGAGCATTGGATTGTGCTCGCTCAGCTGGTGCACCTTGGTGAGGAGACGCGCTTCAGTCTCCAGGGCTGAGGCGGGTGCGTGTCTCTTCCTAAGGTTCTCGATCTCCTCTACCGCTTCTTCTGCTGACGGGAGGAACTCGTGGAGCGGTAGATCCAAAAGTCTGACAGTAACAGGTTTACCGGCCATTAGTCTGAACATTTCCTTGAAATCGCTCAGCTGAAACGGAATCAATCGTCTAAGCGCTTCTCTTCTCTCATCCTCATCCTCGGCCATTATCATCTCTCTAACAATTGGCAGCCTCTCCGGTGCGTTGAACATTCTCTCTGTACGGCAGAGCCCGATTCCTTCTGCGCCAAACTCCTTGGCCTTCTTCGCAGCCTCCGGGGTGTCAGCGTTGGCCCAGACTCCGAGTCTCCGGGACCCGTCTGCCCATCCTAGGAGTGTACGAAAGTCCTCCGTAAGTTCGGGCTCGATCATCGGGACAGTGCCAAGCAGAACCTCGCCGGTTGAGCCGTCGATCGTGATGAGCTCTCCTCTCTTGACAATCATTCCTTCAGAGGTCTTGAAGTATCCGTTGTCAGGGTCCAGTCTGATAGAGCTACATCCAACCACGGCGGCCTTTCCCATTCCGCGAGCCACGACCGCGGCATGAGACGTCATGCCTCCACGGACAGTCAGGATTCCTTGGGCTCGGATGATGCCGCGAATGTCCTCTGGCGTCGTCTCGGGTCTTACCAGTATCACCTTGTCCCCTTTAGCGCCCAGTTTGGCGGCTTCGTCAGTGTCGAAGACTGCGATGCCGGAGGCTGCGCCGGGAGACGCGTTGAGACCCTTGGCTATCGCTTTGACATGGGCCTTGGGATCTATAGTCCGATGGAGTAGCTGATCAATATCGCCGGGGTTGATCCGCGCAATCGCTTCCTCTCTACTGATGAGCGTCTCCCCAGCCATGTCGACGGCGATCTTCACGGCCGCGTGTGCGGTCCGTTTTCCATTCCTCGTCTGTAGCAGGTAGAGTTTCATGTTCTCAACGGTAAACTCAAAGTCCTGCATTTCCTTGAAGTGCTGTTCCAGCGTCTCTGATACTCTGTCTAGGTCGAGCCTGATCTCTGGTGGCATCGCGTCGAGGCTGTCAGGGGTTCGTATCCCCGCCACTACGTCTTCTCCCTGCGCGTTTCTGAGATATTCGCCGTAGAGCTTCCTGTCTCCGGTCGAGGGATTGCGCGTAAACGCTACGCCCGTACCGGAATCTCGGCCCATGTTTCCGAAGACCATCTGCTGCAGAGTAACTGCTGTACCCAGGTCGTCCGCTATCTTGTAGAATCTACGATATTCGACTGCTCGAGGATTACTCCAAGACCTAAAGACTGCCTCCACCGCCATTTCCAGTTGCATCCAGGCGTCCTGCGGAAGCCTTTTTCCCGAGTCGAGCCTGATCAGCTCTTTGAAGTCCTGAATGATCTTCCTCAGGGCTTGAGGATTCAACTCAACGTCTTGTTTGACCCCCAGTTTCTTCTTGTGGCTCTCGATAATCTCCTCGAACTTCTGCCCGTTCACGCTTAGCGCGATCTTTCCAAACATCTGGATGAATCGCCGGTGCGCATCGAGAGAAAATCTCTCATTGCCCGTTATCTTTGCAAGGGTCTCAGTGGTCTCATCGTTGAGACCGAGATTCAGGATGGTGTCCATCATACCCGGCATGGAATACGGCGCCCCGGATCTAACCGACAAGAATAGGGGATTGTCCCGATTGCCGAGTTGTCGTCCCGTGACAGATTCGAGCTGTCCGAGCTTTCCCTTCAGCTCGTTGAACAAACCATCAGGGACCCGACCACCCTTGGCGTAGTACTGCTTGCAGGCGTCAGTTGTGATGATCAACCCCGCAGGTACAGGTAGACCGATCGAGCTCATCTCGACAAGCCCATGGCCCTTGCCGCCCAGCTGAAATCTGTCTAGTCCGATCGCTTCTTCGAAAAGTCTCACTAGCATCATTCTGGTCTGCGGCAAATGCTGGGTCGATATAATCACTACCGTTTGAGCATGAGGAGGCTCGAGCCAGTTCACAATACATCGGACATGAATCCGAGGATTCACTACGGCTTTCCTAGTAAGTTCGTATCGGCGCGGTCATTGGTAAGGTTCTTCCCTTTTGTCGGCCTTGAAAGGACCAAACTTAGGCCCAAACCCAAGATCAAAACGATTTCTGGAATGAAGAGCCAAAGAGGGGAGAAGCCGAGGTCCACGGGGGGTGGCGTGCACCCACTCCCGTTGGTGTGGCAAGTGGTAGTGTATGTGCCAAGAGCCACAAGAAAGATTCCGTATACGATGATTGCTAAGACCAGAATGCGCTTTGTCAGGGACAGCTTTGAAGGTCCCACGAGACTATCGTACTCTCTGGATTTTCAACAGGTCGGTACGTCCCATGGGACCCTTCGGGTCTCCGGACACGATGACTATCGTGTTGCCTTTCCGTGCGAGCTTGAGCCTCTGGACAGTTTTTTCCGCCTCGGTGAAGATAGTGTCTGTTGACTCGATCTCTCTCCTGACCGTCTGGACGCCCCATGATAGCAGCAGTTGTCTCTCGACGTCTGCGTGCGAGGTGAGTGCAACTATCGGCAGGGGCGGTCTATACTTCGAGACTCGGCGGGCAGTCTTTCCCGTTCGGGTCGGTGTTACGATGGCTGCGGCTGATATCTGGAGCGCGGTTTCACACGCTGCGAACGCGATCGCGTCCTCCTGGCTATTCTCGTGCCACATACGTCTCTGTTGTGTGATTTCTTTGGGGAGGTAGCGTTCGGTTTCCTGCGCGACCTTCTGGAGAACCCTCACCGCCTCGACCGGATAACCGCCAATGGCTGTCTCCTCAGAGAGCATCAGGGCGTCTGAGCCATCAATGATCGCGTTCGCAATATCAGTCACCTCCGCCCTAGTCGGCGAGGGCGAGGAGATCATCGACTCTAGCATCTGTGTGGCTGTTATCACCGGCTTCGCTGAGCGGTTCGCCTCGAATATGATCCTCTTCTGAACTATCGGGATTCGCTCAAGGCTCAGCTCGACTCCGAGGTCTCCCCGTGCAACCATGACGCCGTCTGCTTCCTTGACGATCTCTTCCAGGTCCTCGACGGCTTCTTTCTTCTCGATTTTTGCTACCACGAAGATTTCTCGTCCCTTCTCTTCCGCCACTCTTCTTGCCATCCGAATGTCTTCGGCTCTCTGGACAAACGAGACTGCGACGATGTCGAGATTATTCTCGAGCCCGAAGTGGAGATGCTCCCGGTCTTCCCTGGTTATCGCGGGGACCCGTGTTCGTAGCCTGGGAAGGTTCAGTCCCTTGCCTGAGACGAGGTCTCCGCCAACCAGCACTCGACACTCTACCTCGTCTCGCGAGGTACGTAGAACCTCGAGCCTGATGGACCCGTCCGCCAGGTAGATCATGTCTCCCTTCTTTACGGCCTTCGGAAGGTGAGGATATGCGACTGGGATTTTGCCCCTCGCCTTAGAGGGCTTGGTTGTGAGCGTCACCGTGTCCAGTCTTCTCAGATGCATAGGGTCTGAGGCGAGCTTCCCGACCCGGAGTTTGGGACCGGGAAGGTCCTGAAGAATAGCTACCGGGCGGCGGAGTCTGTGGCTGACTTTGCGGATTGTCTTTATGCTCTTCAGGTGTTCCTCATAGGTTCCGTGTGAGAAGTTGATCCTGGCAACATCCATGCCAGCATGGATCATGTGACCAAGAACGCTGGGAGAGCCTGACGCTGGGCCGATCGTGCAGACAATCTTTGTAGCTAATCTGGCTGGCATTGGACGCACTTCTCCCCGCAACAGCTAAGAATCGACGATGTGGAATGCTGATAAGGCTCGCGGAGCCCACGAGACGCCCGATTTCAGCGCGCTAGGTTCGAATATTTAGCTCGGACCCGTACGACACTAGTCATCTAGGCGAAGTTTTAGAAAAGACGTCTCTGAATATTGGGTTGATTAGCGATGGGTAATGCTCCTATGAAGAAGTCTCCGTTCAAGTCTGCTCACAAGTCTTGGAGGGTGACTTGTGAAAAGTGCGGAGAGACCTATGACCGCGTCTTCTATGACAGAATTCACAAGAGCATCTGTAGCGGACAGAACAAGAATTTCGGTACGCGGCCTCGACCCAGATAGATGGATCCCTAAGCCTGAACTACTTTCTCGTTCGCAATAGCGTTTTACCGGGCTTGTCATCCTCCTCTTGAAAGATGAAATAGTCTTTCTTACAGGCTAGCTTTTCGGGCCGGTAGTCCAGCCTGGTATGCGCGTTGAGCACGGAACGGACGTCGCCCTCACACGGCGAAGGTCGTGGGTTCAAATCCCTCCCGGCCCACCAGAGACCGATAGGACAAGGATGAGCAGATGAGCCCAGACCCGGTAATCGATCTAGTACGGGCCACCGTCGCCCTATTCATCATCGTCGACCCCATCGGACTCGTCCCAATCTTCTCAAACGTTACGGGCACAATGAGCGAGCCCGATCGATCAAAGATGTTCAGGGTCGTGATCTATACCGGAGCCAGTCTTCTAACCATATTCGCTCTGGTAGGTCAGGAACTACTAGCGCTGTTCGGCATCAGCCTGCCGAGCTTCGAGATGGCCGGTGGACTACTCTTGCTCCTGCTCGCTCTCGACATACTCTTCAGAGGAGAGAGGTTCGCCAAGCCGGGGTCGCACGAAGACGTGGGTGTCGTCCCGATCGCATTCCCCCTCCTAGTCGGTCCGGGTGCAATCACGACGACTATGATAGCACTTGGAGCATATGGCATCTTGGTTACGTTAGGCTCAGTCGTGATCGTGATGTTGCTGAGCTGGGTCGTCATGAGAGAGACGCCGAGGATCCACTCGTTGCTGGGGAAGACTGGCTCGTCAGTCGTCGCTCAAGTAATGGCGGTCTTCATAGCTGCTATAGCGATTCAGTTCATCATCACTGGGATACGGACCTACCCTTGACCGGCGCACCCAAACGACCAGCCCTGCGTCTTACAGTTTGGCCAGTCCGAATCGCTTCAACTGCTTGTACATGACGAAGACCACCAGCGCGATTATGATGAAGTATATGATCTGTGAGATGAAGTCGCCGTATAGAAATACTGACGGTTTCCCCGAGACCGGAGAAGTAACGGTCGCGTTCAGTGACGATAGATTTCCAGTAGGGAGGACCAGGCCAACTATTGGGTTGATGATGTCCTTGACCAGCGAGTTGACCACGGCGGACGATGCGACTCCTATGACGAAGCCAATCGCGAGCCCTATGACGCCGAACGTCTGTAGGAAGTCAACGAACTCTTTGACGAAGCCTTTCTTCTTTTCCGAAGCCTTCTCCATCTTATCCATGACGGCGCGTTCGGAGCTCCAGCGCTTATAACAGCTACCAATATCTCCCATATTTCCAAGCTTCAAGGCCACACGGTAGTTGGCGAAGTTGAGGTTCCGAGTGTGTGTACGTGATGGATAGATCAGCTGTGGAGATGCGACTGTCCGTAGTAAGAGTGCTAGTGATCATTGACTAGGGCATGACGTGTCCTGAAGAAGCTCAGGGAGCGATTTTCTCAACTTGACTGAACATTTCATTTCTAACCTTCGGGTTTCTTCTCCCAGCCTTGCTCGTCACCTGGACCCTTCGTTTCATTCCGTCCCGCGTCCTCGGAAGCTTTTGACTCCCAGCCTTCCCTATCAACGATAACTTCCTCGGACTCCAGCTCTTCCTGAAGACTAGGAGATTGCCGACGTTGTCTGGCTACGTAAATACCGAAGATTAGAACACCAAGAGCAACAACTAGAAACGCGAAGGACGCAGAAACAGTGCCACAATTCGCAATCAGGTTATCGTGACAGTCATAGTGTCCAGAGAGAACCGTTGTGGTGTTGAAGTTCGCCTGAAGGTTCTCAGTGAAGAGTGAACCCCTCCCATAGATCGAATCCATAGTCCATGAAACACTCAAAGATCTAAAGAGCGAGGTATTCTCTCCAAAACCCGAATCTAAAGTCAGCGAGCCACTCAGAGACCTGAAGAGCGAAGTATGCTCCGCAAAGCCAGAGGCTGAAGACAGAGAACCACTCAAACTTTCGGCAAGGCCCTTAGTCTGAGAAGCAACAAAAGACAGCGAACCAGTCAGGGACCTGAATAGCGAACTCTTCTCAGCAAAACCAGAGGCTGACCCCAGTGAAGCGCTCAAGCCTACAGCACGACCCCTAAACAGAGAACCAGCATGAGAAAGAGAGCCACTCAGAGACCTGAAGATCGAAGACTTCCCAGCGAGACTTGAGGCCGAAGAGAGTGAAGCACTCAGGCCCCTGGCGAGACCCTTAACTTGGGAAGCGGCTGAAGCCAGTGAACCAGCTAGAGACCTAAACATTGAACTCTTCTCAGCAGGACTCGAGGCTGAGCCTAGTGAGGCACCCAAGTCCCTGGCGAGACCCTTAACTTCGGAAGCAACAAGACCGAGTGAGCCAGCCAGAGACCTAAACAGCGAAGTATGCTCTGCAAGACTGGAGGCCGAACCCAATGAAGCAGTCAAGTTTACTGTACGTCCTCTAAAGAAAGAACTCATGAGACTCAACGAGTCAGTCAAAGACCTGAAGAACGAACGATTCTCAGTAAGACCCGAACCGGACCCTAGGGAAGCACTCAGGTTTAAAGTGCGACCTTTCAACAGAGAAGCCCCAAGACCTAGGGAGCCAGCCAGAGACCTAGATAGCGAAATATGCTCTACGAAGCCTGAGGCTGATCCCAGCGAATCAGTCAAAACCTTAGCAAAACCCTTGGTCTGAGAACCAGCCAAAGTTAGCGTACCGCTCAAAGACCTAAACAATGAATTCTTTTCAGCAAGACTCGAAGCTGAAGCAAGCGATGCACTCATAGACCTGAACAGGGAAGCATGATCGGCAAAGTTTGAAGCTGGACCGAGTGAAGCACTCATAGACCTGAACAGCGAACTCCTCACGGCAGAGCCGGAGGTCATGGAGAACGAACTCGTCAGAGATCTGTAGAGCGAAGATTTGCCGGCAAGACTTGAGGCTGAGGCAAGCGAACCGGAAAGAGACCTGACCAATGAAGTGTGCTCTACAAAATCCGAAGCTGAACCGAGCGCGCCAGTCAAAGCCCTGAAGAGCGAAGTATGCTCGGCAATGCTTGAGGCCGACCCTATTGAGGCGCTCAAGTTCACAGTACGACCCCTAAAGAGAGACGCTGCAAGACCCAACGAATCAGACAGAGATCTGAACAGCGAAGTATGCTCCACAAAACTTGCGGTTGAACCCATTGAAACGGTTAGGGTTACGGTACGACCTCTGAAGAAAGAGGCTGCAAGACCCAACGAATCAGACAAAGATCTGAACAGCGAAGTATGCTCTGCCAAGCTCGAGGCGGAACCCAATGAAACACTCAAGTTCACAGTGCGACCTCTGGAGAAAGAACTTCCAAGACCGAGCGAGTCAGTCAAAGACCTGAACAGCGAAATATGCTCCACAAAACCCGAAGTCGAACCTAGGGAAGCACTCAAACCCCTGGCAAGGCCTTTAGCTTCAGAACCGACAAGACCCAACGAACTAGACAGTGATCTGAACATGGAACTCTTTTCGGCAAAACTAGAAGCCGGAGCCAGAGAACCACTTAGAGATCTGAAGAAGGAAGACGTCCTAACAAGATTCGAGGATGAACCCAGTGAAATAGTCATAGACCTGAAAAGCGAACTCCTCGCAGCAGAACCAGAAGATGAACTCAGGGACCCACTCAGAGATCTAAACATGGAACTCTTTTCAGTAATACTCGAGGCCGAAGCCAAGGATCCACTCAGAGATCTAAATAACGAAGATTTCTCAGCGAGACCTGAGACAAACGACAAGGAAGCACCCACGGATCTGAAGAGCGAACTCTTCTCCGCAAAGACTGAGGCTGAACCTAGCGAAGCACTCAAGTATACAGTACGACCCCTAAAGAAAGAACCCACAAGACTCAACGAGTCACTCAGGGACCTGAAGAATGAAGACTTCTCGGCAAAGACTGCGTTTGAACCCAGTGATGCTATTAGGTTTACACTCCGTCCTCGAGACAGTGAACTAGCAAAACCAAGCGAATCAGAGAAGGACCTAAACAACGAAGTCTTCTCCGCAAAGACTGAGGATGAACCAAGCGAAGCACTGAGGTTTATGGTACGACCTCTAGACAGGGAACTAACAAGACCCAGAGAACCACTTAGAGATCTGAAGAACGAGCTCTTCTCAACTAGACTAGAAGCTAATCCAAGTGAAGCGCTCAGAGACCTAGCAAAACCTTTGGCCTGAGAAGCAGCAAGAGACAACGAACTACTTAGAGACCGGAAGAACGAAGACTTCTCAACAAAGCTTGACGTCGAACCCAGCGAAGTAGTCAGCGATCTAGTCAGACCCTTAATCTCAGAACTCGCAGGACTCAGAAAACTAGACAAAGCTCTGAAGAACGAGGTCTTTTCGGCAAAACTTGAGGCGGAAGCGAGTGAACCACTTACGCCCCTGAAGAACGAAGTCTTCTCAACGAGACTTGAAGTCATAGTCCATAAGCTAGTCAGAGATCTGAATAGCGAGCTCTTCTCAGCTAGACTTGAGGCTCGACCCAGAGATCCAGTCAGAGATCTAAACATTGAGCTCTTCTCAGCAATGCTTGAGGCTAGAGACATCGAAGCGCTAAGAGACCTGTAGAGAGAAGATCTTTCGACAAATCCAGAAGCTGCAGTCAGCGAACTACTCAGGATTCTAAACAGCGAACTTTTCTCAGCAATACTCGAGGCCATAGACAGCGAACCAGAAAACGCCCTAAACCATGACGATCTCTCAACAAGACTTGAGGATGAACCCAATGAAATTGTCAAGCCCACAGTGCGTCCTCTAAACAGGGAACTCGCAAAGCCAAGCGAGTCTGACAATGATCTAAACAACGAAGTCTTCTCCGCAAAGCCTGAGGCTGAACCAAGCGAAGCACTGAGGTTTATGGTACGACCTCTAGACAGGGAACTCACAAGACCCAGAGAACCACTTAGAGATCTAAACAGCGAGCTCTTCTCAGCAATACTTGAGGCCACGGACATTGAAGCACTAAGAGCCCTAGCAAGACCTTTTTTCTCAGAAGCGGTAAGAGACATTGAACCAGTTAGAGACTTGAAGAACGAGTTCCGCTCGACAAGACTTGAGGTTGAACCAAGCGAACCTGTCAAGACCCGAGCGAGACCCTTAGTCTCAGAAGAGACCAGAGACAACGAACCAGACAAGGATCTGAACAGAGAAGTTTTCTCCGCAAAGACTGAAGATGAACCAAGTGAAACAGTCAAGCCTACAACGCGACCTTTCAAGATAGAACTCGCCAGACCTAGAGAACTAGACAAGGATCTGAACAACGACGATTTCTCAGCAAAGCTTGAGGCCGACCCTAGCGAATCCGTCAAAGACCTGGCAAAACCTTTGGCTTGAGAGCCAGCAAAACTCAACGAGGCACTTACAGATCTGAAGAGCGAACTCCTCTCGGCAAGACTCGAGGCGGAAGTCAGCGAACTACTCAGAGATCTGAACAACGAGCTTTTCTCAGCAAAACCAGAAGCGAAACTCAGCGAACCAGTCAGAGACCTGAACAGCGAACTCTTCTCAGCAAAGATCGAGGCTGAACCCAGTGAACCAGCTAAGACCTTAGCAAGACCCTTAGTCTCGGAAGCAGCAAGACCCAGAGAACCGCTCAGAGACCTGAAGAGCGAGCTCTTCTCGGCAAGACCCGAAGCCGAAGACAGCGCGCCAGTCAGAGACCTGAAGAGCGAAGACTTCTCAGCAAAACTTGAGGTTAAAGACAGCGAACCAGTCAGAGACCTGAACAGTGAAGACTTCTCAGCTAAGCTTGAGGCTGAACCCAGCGAACCAGTCAGTGTTACAGCACGACCGCCGAACAGGGAACTCGAAAGAGACAGCGAGGCACCTAGAGATCTGAAGAGCGAAGACTTCTCAACAAAGTTTGAAGCCGAAGACAGAGAACCGCCCAGAGACCTGAAGAGCGAACTCTTCTCCGCAAAACTCGAAGCTGAACTCATCGAATCACTCAGCCCTCTGGCAAGACCCTTGATTTGAGAGCCAGCAAGAGACAGCGAACCACTCAGAGACCTAAACAGGGAACTCTTCTCAGCTAAGCTTGAGGCTGAACCTAGCGAACCGCTCAAGTTTACGGTACGACCCCCAAACAGCGAGCCTGCAACAGAAAGCGAGCCAGTCAGAGACCTGAAGAGCGAAGACTTCTCAACAAGACTAGAAGCTAAAGTCACTGTACCGGTAAGACTCTGACTGTATCTCCAAGCAGGAGTAATCACATCACTGGCGCTTGAAACGGTTGTCATGGTATCAGTCGCACCACCGTTACCCGTTGACGCAGTAGGACTAATCCAGACCTCGACTGTTAGATAGTGAACGTTTGAAAACGGACCTACCGTTGGAGTTACATCAGTATACTTTATTGGGCCAGTAGTAGTTGACTCAATGTTGGCCGTTCCTGTGAAATCAAAGAGAAGAGTACAAGTTCCTTCCGAAGCAGTAAGACAAGACCAGACCAGAAACCGCATATTTGCAGTACCGGTTCTTGACGCGGTAATCGTAGTATCAAACTCCCAAGACCCACTCTGGATCGTTATACCCCCAAGGTCAGTAGCATAGACCCAGGCCTGACCTGTAGGCGTGGTGGAGGAAGGCGTTGCTGTTATGGCAGCCGAGGGGACATCAGGCTGAACTTCGAAGCAACAAGTAGTGCTTGTACCCACCTTGACACCTGTTCCAGTAAGAGCCGCTCCAGTAGTAGTAACTAACTGTTCACACTTAACAGCGCAACCAGTCTGAGAGGCAGAGCCATAATAGAAAGTGTGACCTTTACCCTCAGAACCTGCAAGACTCAGCGAACCAGACAGAGCCGTGAAGAACATACTCTTCTCAACAAAACTGGAGGCCAAAGTCAGTGAACCACTCAGAGACCTGAACAGCGAAGACCTCTTAGCAAGGCCAGAAGTCATAGTCAAAGCGCCACTCAGAGACCTGAACAGCGAAGTCTTCTCAGAGAAACCCGAAGCCAGAGACAGCGAACCAGTCAAAGCCCTGGCAAGACCCTTAATCTCAGAACTCGCGAGACCGAGCGAACCAGTAAGAGACCTAAAGAGCGAACTCTTCTCAGCAAGACCCGAAGCCAAAGATAGCGAACCAGTAAGAGACCTAAAGAGCGAACTCTTCTCAGCAAAACCCGAAGCAATGGACAGCGAAGCAGACAGAGACCTGAACAGCGAAGTCTTCTCAGCAAAACCCGAAGCCACAGTCAACGCACCACTAAGAGACCTAAACAGTGAAGATCTCTCAGCGAGGCCAGAAGTCATAGTCAAAGCGCCACTCAGAGACCTGAACAGCGAACTCTTCTCAGCAAAGATCGAGGCTGAACCCAGTGAACCAGCTAAGACCTTAGCAAGACCCTTAGTCTCGGAAGCAGCAAGACCCAGAGAACCGCTCAGAGACCTGAAGAGCGAGTTCTTTTCGGCCAAGCCCGAAGTCATAGTCCATGCCCCACTTAAAGCCCTGAGGACGGAAGTCCTCTCTGTAAAACCAGAAGCCGAAGATAGTGAACCGGTCAGAGACCTAAACAACGAACTCCGCCCGGCAGCACTCGAACCCAGATTCCAAGTTGCAGCGAGAGGGGTGGAACAAGAACGAGGACTGGAGTTGCAAGTCAATTGACCAGAATTCACATTGACGACCATGTTACCCATTGTGAGCGCGATTGAAGCCGCGATGGCTTTGAAGATTGAAGTCTTCTCTACAAAACTTGAGACTGAACTCAGCAAGCCACCAAGCGACTTGAATATCGAAGCCATCTTAGCAAAAGCCGAGGCTGAAGTCACTGACCCACTTAGACTCTGAGCGTAATCCCATCCAGGAGTTATGAAGTCCATCGCCGTGCTAATTGTTGTCTCGGTCATTGTAGTAGTCGTAGTAGTTCCAGAATATTGCCACGCAACCCAGACTTCAAACGCTAAGAAGTTACCACTTGTCCAAGTAATCTGCGACTGACTCGCCGTTGTATATGTTCTGGGTGTCGCCGTAGTCGAACCTGCTACGTTGGTTACAGTGTCCCAATTCTTCCACAGGAAAGTTGCAGTCGTGCAACTGCTAGTGGGGCAAGACCACGCGGTAACGAAGTATCGAGCAAAAGGAGTTCCAGTCGTAGAACCCACCGCTCCCGTTAAGTCGATTTGCCATGTTCCAGCTTGAATGTCAAGCAACCCGTTCTGAATACCAGCAACGTTGTAAACCCAACCCGTCCCGCTGAAACCGTTCGCGGCTGTCGAAGGAATTCCAGTCAGAGACGCAGAAGTCTCAGGCTCGACTTTGTAATAAACCGGAGCGGACTGAAGAGCATCACAGAAGACAATCCATCTCGAAGTGGCAGTTCCGAAGTTGCATGAGGAAGCACTCAAAGTTGCTGTAACACTTCTATGCTCTACCGCGAGTGCTCCTGTTGAAGTCGTTGAAATGTCGAGAGTCCCAGTTGTCCCACCAATCGCACCCGCAGTCTGAGTATTTGCTCCCGTGTCAGCAGAAGCCGAAATGAACAAATCATCGGCATTCAAAGACGATACCGCTGTCACAGTTGGAGCGGCAGTGCCTCCTCCAGAGTTGCGATTGCTGCTGTAGACGAATCCTGAGTTCTTGTCAAAAGGACTAAACGTTCCAGTCGGGTCTTCCGCACCATTAACGGAGATGATTTGTGCAATCGCCCACGTTGGAGTAGCTGAAAGGTTCACGGTCACGGTTTCGGAAGAGATAGCAGCAGAAGTATGACAAACCCACTCGCTCAACCCAACACCTGCCGATATGGCAACTTCCTTTCTTGCGGAAGCATCACAAGTAAAGCCCGTAGCTGAAGGAGCACTTTGAATAGGAGTAGTCGTCTTGCTCGACGCAACAAAAATTATAATCGTATCAGCAATCGAGGTTGTAGCGAAAGCTGTAATTGAAATTGTAGTTCCAGAAGTCCAAGTCGCGGCCTTGTTAGACGCAGCATTAGAATCCTCCGCAGGACTTGAACCAATAGCAAGACCTGTCTGCACAGTCGAAGTCGAAGCACTGCCAGAAGTCGTAGATAATCCCTTACACAGCGTTCCGCATGCTCCAACAGTAGTAGCGTTCGTGAAGAAAGTGTGAACGTTGCTAGTTGCATGACCAACAGGCATGCTTACCGCTGCAACGATTGCAAGGATCAGCATTGCGATCAGTGAAACTTTTCGCGCTTCAACTTCCCTCCAGGGAAAAACGGGTTGATGGTTTCATTGGCTTGAGCACTAAGCCACTCAAGAGCCGGGTCCCCGTTCTCTCAGAACGAATCGAGCCTACGAGCGAATACACATGTTGTAACAGGTGATGGTTCGTCTTCGGACCTGCAAAACAATGCAGCGGCTTAGCCTATCGAAGATCGGCTTTGATAAACCGAGTAAAAGGAGATTTCCACTCGGTCCGGACCTAGGGCCAAAATGCCATAGACGCGGAGACTGCTCGGAGATTGAAACATCCGAGTTTGTGGTTTAGTCTTCTTCAGCGGGGTGCGTGGCGCGTCTTAGCTCCAGGTCCAGGTTATGGTCCACGTTATCTGAATGGTGTCTCCAACCTGGAGAGTGACGGCGGTGAAAGTTGCGGCGGCGAGGTTGACTCTGGTAGCGGAGCCGCTCGCTGCTTGGTTGACCAGGCAGCTCTGGGCGACCGTTGTCGCAGCGGTGTTGTCAGTGAAGGTCTTTATGACTGTCGAGCTCTGGGGAGAATTCCCTGAAATGTCCGTCACTGCGCCTGCAGCGGCTGCGAATCCGTTAGTCGTAAGCTCTGCACCGTTCTGACCACCAGTACCGCCTGCAACACCACAGTCGCCGCTAGTTGTTGCCGTAGTCAAGCCTGTAGAGGACTGACCAGCCGTTGGAGCGGTAGCTGTGCTTGACATGGCAATGAAGTTGAAGCTACAGGTCGCTGATACGGTGCAGAAGCCTTCGTTGTTGGAAGTCACCAGCTTTTCTACGTACTGTGCGCCAGTGTTGAAGAGCACATTGTGACTTGATTGACACTCAGGAGTGCCACCAACATGAGTATGACACTCTTGGAAGTTCGCGTTCAGCACTTGGTAGTAGTGTCTGTTGCCCCACGGATTCCAGTTCCCAGTAGCTACGTAGCCACCAAGAATGAAAGCCGAGACAACCAGACCCGTCGCCATGAGGGCAATACTGCCTCTTTTCTTTGTCCATTCGACTTTGAGAAACTTCATTCTATGCTTTCACCTCCCTCGACTCCTTAGCTTCCTAATCGCCACTGAGAACCTTCTTCTGGTTCGTGTTACCTTGTGGAAACTAGCGTGGTACTACCATAAACAGAAGACCCGCTGACCGTCCTGTACTGTCTTCTGTGACTATTGCGGACGTTGATTCTCGCACATTCTTTCACACTTCACTTCTCACACTTCACTTCCTATTCCTCACCCTCTTCTTTCCTCGGAGATTCCTCCCAGTCTTCTCCTTGCTTCGGAGACAGCTGCGATGACGGGCTGATTCCCTCCCCTCGGGGTATGGATGCTGGACTTGTCAACGGTAACTCTCGTCCACCGGGAGCTTTGTGCTTGATGGCTTCGCGTAGGAACCCGAATAGGCTGATGCTGATTACGATTGCTGAGAATGCTATAACCACAATTATGGCGGGCGGGTAGCTTTCTCCTGCTGGCGCTGTCGTGCCTGATCCTGTGGTGACTCCGCTTGTGTTGCCCACGTTGAGCGCTTTCTCAGAGATCACTCTGGCATAGACGAGTGCGCTCGAGCTTATGATGAATAGTGTTGAGACCAGTAGGAGCCCCAACCTGAGAGATTTCTTGTGCTTAAGATCCAAGATGTCACTGATGTTTCTCATCTGCTATTCCTCACCACTTCTGTCGTCAATGATTTTTTCCCAATCTCCTTCTCGCATAGAAGGAAGATGCAACGACAGGTCTGTCTCCGCCGTGCCTGGAGGCGTAGGCACTGGGCCTGCTGACGTTGGCCCTTGTCCACCGGGAATGTTGCGGATGTGCTTGGAAGCTTCACGCAGGAATCCGAATATGCTGAGGCTGGCAACGAAGACCAAGACTGACAGAGTCAATATCGCAGCTGGAGAGAGACTTACTTCTCCCCCGCCTCCCAGAAAGGAGGAGATGAAGACCGCTGAGATCATAAGCGTCGGTACTGTTATCGTTCCCGAGAAGGTCGATGCAATGTCCATTCTCCGACGCACTACCGCAAGGTATGCGTTCAGGCCGACTACACTGGAAAGGGCTAACGCGAGATAGACGAAGCTTAGCCAAAAGCGCATCAGCTCGACGAATCCCTGACCGATCAGAAGCTCTCCAAGCCCCACAATCGCCGCTATTTGGAACAAGTACTGGAAGCGTGATGGCAAGTCCTCATCGAGGAAGGCGCTCAGGAGGCTCATGCATAGGAAAATATCGATCCCCAACAACACGAAGAACTCCGGCACCAATCCCATTTGTATTCATCTTGGTGCTCTGTGCGACTAGCTTTCCGTTGAGCTGCTAGATTTCTCTCGGATAGAGTAGACGAGCCGTTGGCCTTTGTCGCCATCTTCAATGGTCAGGTTGAGGATGCTCTTGTCGTCGATTTCTAGGAGCTGCGCGAGATCTTTGGGGATGAGGAGATACTTGCTTCCCTTGATCTTTGTGGGTGTCAGTTGTATAGGCATTCTATCTACCAACCGGAAGGCTGGATAGAACTAAGCTCCAGCAAAGGAATAATCAGGCTGTAACCCCAACGAGTGTCTCGGAGTCACAGACTTTCTAACGATCCGGGATGCATCAAGTGGCCAGTCTTGGCGCCCTTAAATATGACGTATGTTATACGCCCATCAGAGATCGCGCAATACAGGAAGACCTGAAGAATGAGCCAGCTGGATATCAAGGATCTCCACGCGACAATCGAGGGCAAGGAGATCCTCAAGGGCGTAGACTTCCACGTTAAGCAGGGAGAGATCCACGCGATCATGGGTCCAAACGGGTCCGGCAAGAGCACCCTGGCCTCTACCGTTATGGGACACCCCAAGTTCATAGTCACAAAGGGAGACATCCTCTTCGACAACGAGAGCATCATCAAGCTCGCCCCCGACGTGAGAGCCAGGAAAGGGCTCTTCCTCGCCTTCCAATACCCCTACGAGGTGCCCGGCGTATCCCTCTCCACCTTCCTCCGGACAGCCTACAACGCGGTAAGACAAGGAGGAAAGAAGGGCGACTTGGGACAGGAGATGCTGTCGGTCCTCGACTTTCGGAAGATGTTGAAGGAGAAGCTGAAGCTTCTCGATATGGACGAGTCATTCGCAACCCGCTACCTCAACGAGGGATTCTCAGGCGGAGAGAAGAAGCGCTGCGAGATACTACAGCTCGCGATTATCCAGCCGAAGATAGCCGTCTTGGACGAGACAGACTCGGGTCTGGACATAGACTCTGTCAAGATCGTCGCTGAAGGAGTCAACAAGCTGGTCGGCCCAGAGATGGGCGTCATGATAATCACCCACTACCAGAGAATCCTCAGGTACATCAAACCCGACTATGTACACATCCTCCTCGACGGGAGAATGGTCAAGTCTGGGGGACCCGAGCTTGCTGATGTGCTTGAGGCGAGGGGGTACGATTGGGTGAAGAAAGAGGTTCTGGAAGCCGTTCCCAACGGGCACGGAGAGGCGTAACGGGGTACCTTCAAGGTTAAAAAGGGGAAAAGTAACTAGGAGGATAGGGAAGAAATGGCAATTAGCATAACCGACAAGGCAGCGACGAAGGTCCAGGACTACCTCAAGCAGGTAAGCGACCAGTCTCTAGCCCTCCGCGTATTCGTAAAGGCGGGAGGCTGCGCAGGCTACCAGTTCGGTCTCAAACTCGACAAGTCCAGCCCAACGGACGTGGTAGAGCACAGGAACGGGGTCAACATTGTCGCTGACACAAAGAGCGCAGACCTTCTAGGCGACGCAGAAATCGACTATGTCGAGACAGAGATGGGCGGGGGCTTCAAGTTCAACTTCCCCGAGAGCTACCTAACCTGCGGATGCGGACACAGCTTCGTCCCCAAGGGGAAGGAGCAGGCGACAGGCGCTCGTAGCCCCGAAGAGCATCACCACGCGTAAAACGAAAATTTTCTCACAATACTATTCGAACCATCCTGTCATGGGACAGCCCATGCAGCGACACGCAACCCTCTATGCAAGTGAGAAGGCTGTATCCTACGATCTAGAGAGAGTCAGGGCCGACTTCCCGATTCTCAAGCGAGAGATAAACGGAAAGCCTCTCGTCTACCTTGATAGTGCTGCAACGTCACAGAAACCAGTCCAGGTGATCGAGGGTCTAGATCGTTACTACAGAGAGTATAACGCGAACGTCTTCCGGGGAGTCTACCAGATAAGCGAAGAGGCTACCGCCGCCTATGAGACCGCTCGGAAGAGAATCGCCGAGCTCATCAACGCAAAGGACCCTTCAGAGATTATCTTCGTTCGAGGAACGACAGAAGCGATCAACCTAGTCGCTCATTCTTGGGGCCGATCAAACATCGGACTGGGAGATAGCGTCATGCTCACGGAGATGGAGCATCATAGCAACATCGTCCCCTGGCAGCTGCTAGCTCGAGACAAGGGAGCGCAGCTCAAGTATGTCGGGATCTCGGACGAGGGGCGGCTGTTAACAGAAGAGTTCCATGGGTACCTAGAGAACGGCGGCGTCAAACTCTTCGCTGTCACTCAAGTGTCGAATGTTCTCGGAACGGTCAACCCCGTTAGAGAGATGGTAAGGGAGGCTCACCGGTACAATTGTCGGGTCCTAGTAGACGCCGCCCAGTCGGTGCCTCACATGCCTGTTGATGTCCAAGATCTGGACTGTGACTTTCTCGCATTCTCCGGCCACAAAATGTGCGGGCCTACAGGAATAGGGGTTCTCTACGCAAAGCGCGATCTTCTAGAAAAGATGGAGCCGTACCAGGGTGGGGGAGAGATGATCCGTGAAGTCCACCTATATGAGGCATCATTCAAGGATCCGCCGTTCAAGTTCGAGGCCGGAACTACGGATATTTCCGGGGCTATCGGCCTGGGCGTGGCCGTCGACTACTTGTCCAAGGTTGGACTCCGAAACATCAGAAACCATGAGCGAGACCTCACGGCCTATGCTCTGGACAAGTTAGGAAAATTGAAACAGATGAGAATCTACGGACCCGCAGACCCTGATACTCGAGGGGGGGTCATAAGTTTCAACCTTGCCGATATCCACGCGCATGACATGGCTTCTCTTCTTGATGAGGATGGAATCGCCGTCCGGTCGGGCCACCACTGTGCGCAGCCGCTCATGGAGAGGCTCGGCGTAGCGGCCACTACACGGGCTAGCTTCTACCTCTACAACACTGAAGGAGAAATAGACCGACTGGTCGAATCCCTCGAACGCGCGGGAAGGGTCTTCAAGATTTGAGCTCTGTCTACTCCGAGATCATACTCGACTATTACCGTCACCCGAGAAACAAGGGGACACTCGATCATCCGCATATCAAAGCCAAAGACTCGAATCCGCTCTGCGGGGACATTATCGAGATGCAACTAGAACTGGACGGGAATGACAGCGTGAAGGATGTCAGGTTCAACGGCCAAGGATGCGCCATAAGCCAAGCGTCAGCATCAATGCTCACCGAGCTGGTGAAGGGAAAGAAACTTGACGATGTGCGAAGCATCTCCAAGGAAGAAATACTCTCCCTAATAGGCGGGCAGCTAAGCGCGGTCAGACTGAAGTGCGCTTTACTGTCTTTGAAGGTCTTGAAGACTGGAGTCTACACCTATCTAGGCTCAATGAGCAACTCGAAGGAAGAACTTTCCGGGCTCTAGAGATCTGCTAATAGGACCCGGTTCTGGGTTCCTACAGAATTTTGGACGGTCTAGTACTGCGGAACAGTAGCGCCATGTTTATGGCCAAGACTGCTTCGACAGTTTTGTCAGCATAAGCAACTGCATCCAGTCCAGCGCCTGTCTCGAGCGCGGTGGTTGCCCATGGGCTCCAGAGAAATAGGGCATAGGCGAAGACGGTGAGCTGGGAGAAGTGGGGCTCTATATTGGCGGCTATGACTATGGCGGCGAAGATGTAGATTCCTCCCATGACATACCAGAGGTTCTCATAGAATCCAGCGTACGAGTTTCCGTAGTAGAGGTCGATGATGCCTGTGACCAGCAGTAGGGCCACTCCGGTCGATCGTAACCACTTCAAGATCTCTAGCAGCCTCCGAGCCGTGCTTGACTTGTCTGAATCTGTCTTGTTCTCACTTTTCTCGCCTGTTTATCCGATTACCACCAAGTACCCGGTCATAGTGGGGTAGTGAATGAGGCAGCGGTATGGGAATACCCCTGCCCAGCTTGCTGTAAATGTGATTGTAGCGTTCTGGCCCTGTCCCAATAGTACGGTGTCGACATTGTGATATGTTCCGAGGACCGCTCCTTTCCCGCCGTTCACAGGTCCTGACAAGTTGCTCGCGTTCTCATAGACGACGGCGTCGAACCTGTAGGGTGATTCCATCACGAAATTGTGGTCCTCAGCAATGTCTTCTATGTTCACATAGTGAATCAGCACATGGTCCCCCTTGTTGACCGTGATCCGATCGGGCACGAAAATGTCGTGAGGATATCCGAAACCCTGAGGTCTCGGCTCGTCATTGAACGGTAGTGATCCATCAAACAGGTAGAACTCTCTCGTGGTAGGCGCGGAATAGTGTATCACGTATCCTACGCTCATACCAACCGCCGCGCCGCTGACAATAGCGATAACAGCCGCAGCTATCAACAATTTCCCGGTAGAGAGCTTACTGAAACCCGATTGAGTCATAGCTTTCTTCCTAGAAGGCTGATTTCAGTTTGAGCCATCATGGTAGTGTTCATTGAACTCCACTCTTGAGTAGTGTATTTAGCAGATGCATCCACAAAAGACTGCAAATGTACACTTTGAGGTACGCCCGGACGTTGGAAGGATCTCGAGCCCTTTTCATCACAGATGCTACAGCTGCAATGAGCTTTGTCACGGGAACAGTCGGGGCCTCTCGAGGCGGGAAGTGTAATATCTCTCTAAGGTCGGGGTTGCATGCGAAGTAAGAACACATGGCTAGGGATCGTTAACCAGTTCGTGGCATGAACTTCAACTACCAGTCCCTTCGCCAAACTCCAATCTAGCGAGACCAAGTTGAAGAGCTTCTTATCAGTCTCCGACGCATCCAAACCGGAAATCGACAGAGTTCTAGCCCGAGGGAAGACGATCAAGGCCTCTATCAAGGGAGGAAGATCTCTCTCCACACTCAGGGGGAAGATTGTTGGGCTCCTTTTCGAGAAACCTTCGACCCGGACCCGGACCAGCTTCGAAGTGGCGGCTCGCAGACTCGGCGGAGAATCCATCTACCTCTCAGCAAACGAGCTTCAGCTCAGCAGAGGCGAGCCGATTAAAGACACGGCTAGGATCCTGGGCGGATACCTTGACGGGATCGTTGCTCGAGTCTACGCACACGACACCGTGGCCCAGCTAGCGAAGCATTCGGGCGTTCCTGTCGTTAACGCTCTGAGCGATTTGGAGCATCCGACCCAGATAATCTCAGACCTCTTCACCATCCAGGAAGCGAAGAGGAAGCTCAAGGGGTTGAACCTCGCCTATGTCGGCGACGGAAACAACGTCTGCAACTCACTTCTGCTCGGCGCGGCGATCGAAGGGATGAGAGTCAGAGTCGCATGTCCTGAGGGCTACGAGCCGAACCAGGCGATTCTCAAACAGGCTGAAGATATATCGAGATCGACCGGCGCCGAAATCAAGATCGTCCGCGAACCATCAGAAGCCGCGCACGCGGCAGATGTGCTGTACACAGACGTCTGGATCAGCATGGGCGACGAGGCTTCCAAAGAGAAGAGAATGCAAGATTTCAATGGATATCAGATCAACTCGGACCTCCTGAAGTTCGCTAGGAAGGACGCGAGTGTTATGCACTGTCTCCCCGCTCATAGAGGCTTGGAGATAACTGATGATGTGATCGAGGGTAACCAGTCTATTGTTTGGCAGCAGGGAGAGAACAAGCTCTACGGTGCCGCGGCCGTCCTAGAATGGCTCCTGCGCAAGAAATAGTCCGGGTGTACTATTTTTGGAGTCGATAGTGCGCGCAGAATGGGACACCCTACAGGATGTTGTTATTCACAGACCGGGTATTGAGATGTTCTTCGGGCTCATCGAGCCCTTCGCCTTCCTCTACGAACGATCCTTCAACATGGATTTGGCCATACATGAACACGATGAACTGAGACACGCCCTCGACACGACCGGAACCAGAGTCCACCGACTGAGAAGCCTCGCGATCCGACTGGCAAGAGATGATCCTGAGATAGTACGCCGACTGCGAACCTACGCAAAGAAGATCGTCAAGTTCGAAGGATCCTCCGGCGAAGCTAGAAGAGCGCGCCGAGAGTTCGAGACCAACCTCGCGGACCTTGGTATACAGACCCTCTTCAATATCCTAGTCCTCAGACCCAGCATCAGACTGGACATTAAGAGAGGAGTTAGGGTGATATTCCCGCGGGCGTCGCTCGACGTTCCTCTAGCCAATCTATTCTTCATGCGGGACCAACAGGTCACCTCCGACCAGGGGCTGATAGTCGGAAGGATGTCGAAGCCACAGCGACGCATGGAGCCAGTCCTCACTGGAACGATACTCGAAATGGCCGGGGCCAAGATCGCTCACCGAGTGGCTTCCCCTGGAACCTTCGAGGGAGGAGACTTCATCCCAGCAGGCCGATTTGCCATGATTGGAGTCGGAGACAGAACGAACCCTAACGGGGCGAACCAAGTACTCCGACACGGAGTCGGCTTTGAAGAGGTAGCGCTGGTCCACCAGCCAGCCCATCCACTCGTGCCAGGCGACGAGCCGGACCCGATGATCGACATGCACCTGGATACATACCTAAACTTCCCCGGAAGAGATGTCGCCGTAGGTTGTGTGCCACTACTCAGAGCGGCAAGAGTGGAAGTATACCAGAGGTCAACCCGTGGACGCTACAGGAAGCTGGGTAAGAGTCCCAACCTCTACGAATACTTGACAGGCAAGGGGTTCCGAATAGTCCCGATAACAACCCTGGAGCAGATGTGCTACGCCTCAAACTTCCTCTGCATCAAAGACCACAACATTCTCGCCATTGAGGTCGAGAAAATTGTCAAGAAGGTCTTGAAGAACTTAGAGGCAAAGGCAAGATCCGATCCGTACCGCTATCAAGCACTTTTGGAAGAAGCAAAGAGAGACCTCGCCACTCTCAAGAGGTCCGACCAGTTCTTCCCGCACAAGCGAGAGTTCCAAGAACTTTCTATCGAAGTCACATCGCTACAGCTCCAGGAGATAACGGGAGGATACGGAGGTATCCGATGCATGACCTGCGTCCTCAACCGCAAACCTTCAAACTAGGGCCGTAATCCAATGAAGGTTCTAGTAAGCCTAGGCGGCAACGCCATCCTCCAGCACGGCCAGAAAGGAACAGCAGAACAGCAGGCCACAAACGTTCAGAACACGGCCAAGCATCTAGCACGCCTCCTTCGGCGAGGCGAGAAGATTACCATCACGCATGGGAATGGCCCACAGGTGGGCAACATTCTCCTCCAGAATGAGATCGCGAAGGATACTCTTCCACCAATGCCCCTCGACGTGTGTGGAGCAGAGAGTCAAGGAATGGTAGGTTACATGCTACAGAGAGCAATGCGCACAGAGCTAGACGCCGACGGGCCAAACCTGCCCGTGACGACTCTCATAACACAGACACTAGTAGACGCGGAGGATCCCGCGTTCAAGAACCCTACAAAGCCTGTGGGACCATTCTACACCGCCACCGAGTCTTCGGACTTGGAACGATTGAAAGGATGGCAGATGATCAGCGACAGTGGACGAGGCTACCGAAGAGTCGTCCCCTCTCCAACTCCACTGGACATACTGGAAAAGGAGACGATTATCCGATTATTCGAAGCAGGGACTGTAGTCATTAGTGCTGGTGGTGGAGGGGTTCCAGTCATCAGAGACAAAGACGGCATGCTGAGAGGCGTTGAAGCAGTCCTGGACAAGGATAGAACCGCAGCCCTCCTCGCCAAGATCGTCGGAGTGGAGACCTTGCTGATTCTGACAGACGTAGAGAAGGTATCCATCAACTATGGCAAACCCGATCAACGAGGACTTGACAGAATGACTGTCCGAGAGTGCAGAAGGTATCTTGATGAAGGCCAGTTTCCCGCGGGGAGCATGGGTCCCAAGATCGAGAGTGCAATTAGCTTCCTGACAGGCGCAGGGAAGAGAAGGGCAATCATCTCCTCGCTCGAAAGCGCGGAAGAGGCACTCAATGGAACGGCCGGGACTACAATCATAAACTGATTCTTCTACGAAGGTCCAAATCGTTTTCCGGGGAAGACGCAGTGCCCAGGTCTGGGTTACATGGTTAACCCGAAACTGGCTCGGAGGAATTATCTAGTGCCCAAGTTCAAGTGCGCTTGCTGAGAGGCAACGATCGACTCCCAATCCGAGCTGTTGGACTCTCCACCACCCTTGACCACCATTACTGACCGCGAACACTTGTGCACGACTCTCTCAGACACGCTGCCGAGGACAAGGCCGCCGACGCCTCCGAGTCCGCGGTTTCCGACAATGACGAGGTCAGCTTTCAAATGGTCTGCGGCGCCGCATATTGAATCAACAGGATTACCCGACAAGGTTTGCAGGCGGATCCTTATCCCGGCAGGATTGTATCTGTAGACAGGCTCGCTTGGATTGTTGGATTCAACGGAGATTCCTTTCTTCGGAAAATGCTTGAAGATCAATTCTCGATGAAAACTCGCAATTCGATTTCGCTCCTCGTCAATGCTGAACTTCCTCATTGGGTCCGGGTCCAGAACGGTCAGTATGACCAGCTCAGTTCGGAGTAGAGCGGCAAGCTCGGCGGCTCTGCCGATTACCGAATGAGCGTTGCGTGACTGGTCAATGGCAGCGAGGATGGTACGCATTCCAGCATTCATCTCAAACCAGCCTAGAATTATTCCTGTCATAACCCGGAATCGGTAATCACAGTGACAAAGCACACGTAAAGTGATCTCCCTTGGTTTGCTGATTGTGTCCGAATACGAGCCGCGTGCTGGACTGTTGCGGTCGATAGTTCGTCTGTCAGACATCAGGAGCCATGTTAGGCGAGTGAACGTTCTGCGGAGGCGAAACAGGGCGTTTCTGGTCATAGGCTGGTATTTCGGAAGGTTCGAGCTTCTGACCGGAATCGTCTTTCTCGGTGCGGCCGCCGCGATCTTCGCCCTCTCCGATAGGAGAAGAACAGCGAAGGTTCTGAGGAGCGCGTGGACCTCCAACCCCTAATCCTCGATCCTCAAGAGATCCAGCGAAGGCAGTGAAACGCGGCGAGTCTATCCGATTACGCAGGTGGACCAGCTGCACTCGAGACATTTGTAACATGCTTCCTGAAAGGCTAGGTGTGGGCTACCGCAGACCGGACACTTTGTGAACTCAAGCCCCACCCTCTCGGGACTAGGGGCAGTCTGTCCCGGTTTTTCGATTCCTGCTCCTGAGTCGCGAGTCATTTCTCTTGACACCTTGATACCGAGTTTGCTCATCATATCGAGAGTGCGGTTCGGTGTTGAGGCCAGATACCTGTTCAGGCGCTGTGTCGGTGTCTTGAGTACCTGTTCGCCCTTCGACGTGTCTCGATAGATCGTTACTCCTCTCAGGCCTATCTTGTATGCGAAGATGTAGGCGTTTTCCACGTCTTCCACTGAAGTCCATGAAGGCATGTTGATAGTCTTGCTCACGGCTGCGCTGATCCACTTCTGCATCTCATACTGTGCCCGTATGTGGTCCCACCAGGGAATATCGTATGCTACGAGAAAGACCTGCTTGAACCGCTCAGGGGCGGCTTCCAGTCCTTGGAGCGAACCTCCGTTGTCGGATATTCTCTTCAAGACTGTCTTTTCGTAGGAGGTGTCGGTGCCGAACTGTCGTTCAAACTCCGGGTCGACATAGTAGAAGCTGCCCACGGTAACATGCTTCTCGAAGACGATTGCGAACTGTGGCTCTAGGCCGGACGAGGTGTCGGCTATCATTGAGATGCTTCCCGTGGGAGCTATCGTCACATTATGGCAGTTTCTTGTCCCGTTCTTCTTCACCTCATCAGCTAGGCTGTTCCAGTCGAGGGTCCACCATTCTTTATGCCGGAAGCCCTCCAACGGGAGTTTACCTTCCGCGTAGGAGGAGTTGTTGAGGAGGGGGAATTCGCCTCGCGCCTTTGATAGTTGCACTGATGTTTTGATGGAGTGGTATGCGAGGAATTCTACGATTCTGCTCATCATCGCGAAGCCTTCCTCGCTGTTGTACGGTATCCCTAGCGCGTAGAGTAGGTCGGCCAGGCCCATTAGGCCAAGTCCAATTCTGCGCGTTGACTTTGAGACTTTCTCGATCTCCTCGATTGGGAAATTGTTGAGGTCGATCACATTGTCTAGGAAACGCGTTGCCACGCCGATTGCTTTCTCCAGCTCGTCCCAGTCAATCATAGCCTTGCCGTCCTCTCGTCTTACGAATGCGTAGATGTTGAGGGAACCTAGGTTGCAGGACTCGTATGGATACATGGGCTCCTCGCCGCAGGGATTAACACATCTGATGTCTCCCCAGTAATTCCTCAACGGGTTGTCGGCGTTGATGTTGTCGAGGAAGAGGGCCCCCGGATCAGCTGTCTCCCAGGCCATCCGGGCGATATCATGCAGTAGCTGCTTGGGGTCCACTTCCTTCCAGACGGACCCGTCTCGCCGGTTGGTCAGCAGCCACGGCCTACCCGTTTCGTAGTGGTCCCAGAACTCGCGAGGGATCAGTACTGAGATGTTGAAGTTCTCAAACTGTCTCGTCTCGCGCTTTGACCTGATGAACTTCTCCACATCGGGATGGGACGCTTCGAGGATTCCCATGTTCGCACCCCGTCTCTTCCCTCCCTGCCTCACCACATCCGTTACCGTGTCTATGATGCGCATGAATGAGATTGGTCCCGAGGCAATTCCTGATGTGGAGGCGACCCTGTCGCCTTCAGGCCTAAGGGGGGAATAGTTGATTCCTATCCCGCCTCCCGACTTGAATATGAGGGCCGCTTGTTCTGCAGACTTCATTATCGACTCCATGCTGTCGGCGATTGGTAGCACGAAGCAGGCGCTTAGCTGGCCCAGCTGAGCACCGGCGTTGAACAAGGTCGGGCTGTTCGGCAGGAACTTCCTCTCTACCATTAGAGAATAATACTCTCGATACTCAGCGAAGTGGTCTTCAAAGTCTCCACTTTCAAGCTTTTGGACAAGCTCGTTCCACGAGAGCCGCATCTTGCCATCATCGTTCAGCTCTCTCCAGAGATGATGCAACCTTCCCAGGTGATGCCTGTTCCAGGTGACCTCGAAGCTTTCACTCGGATTCTTTCCTAGGCCAAGCTTGCCCTCGAGTGGAGCAGGGTCGAATTTCTCAACCGGATGTTTGGGCTGGGCTCCTTTCTTGTCGAAGACCCGCGGGTCGTAAAGAATATCGGAGATTACAATTAGAGACGCGACGCGCTGGAAGAGTTGTTTTGGACTCTCGACTATTCTTCCACGGTCATCCTTCAATAGATAGCGGGAGGCCAATAGTCGGAGGGCGTTAAGGGAGAATGACTTGTCAACCTCGTCGACATAGTCCTTCTCGAGAATCTGTTTCTTTTCATCCCTCAGCCTCTCCCTCTCTCTCCTGTAGACAACGTACGCCTTTGCAGTAGGATACAGGTTAAGCTGCACGAGCGTCTGTTCGACGAGATTCTGGATTTCCTCCACGCTCGGTGGATTGTCCTTCCCGTATTTTTCTGATAGGAAAGAGAGGATCCGCTGGACAGCCTCCTCCAGCATCTTTTCGTTGAGGCTCTGAGTTGCAACCATCGCCTTTCTTATCGCCTGACGGATCTTGTCTGTGTCGAAGTCGACAGTCCTACCGTCACGTTTGACGACTCGCCGGGGAAGGCTCAACCGCTAAACCCACCCATGTTGCTATTCCGCTAGAATATCTTAGTGCTCGTTTTCCTTGCGGCACCTGCACGTTCCCGGCATCTCCCAAAGACGATTTTAGGCTTCAAAACAGCCCCAAAACACCAAGAAAAGCCAGAATCAGAACAATCACTCGCACGACCCCCCCTCCCCCCGGGGGCCCGCGAGAGACCCGGCCCAGACGGTCCTAGCCGCGTCCATCAAGGCGTTCAAACTCTTCACAAGAGGACCCTCTTCATTCTAACACTCTTCTCCAATCCAGCATCAGAACTTGGCTCAGAGACCGCTCCCCCTTTCAGAGGACTGGGCGAAAGATTGTGTACCGAGCACTTATCTATTCTAGACACGCTATAATGATTGGAGGGGACACGGCTGCAAACAGCACCCGTGAAGAAGCCCGAGGATAGGGAGATCCTCGACCTGGTCGACGTCGCGTGTAAATCCAGAAGGGCCCGGTCGAGTGAGTGTACGGTTCCCCCGAGCTATAGATGCCCGTACAGACATTACAAGAGGTCACTCCCAGCAGCCCATACCGAAAATGCTCTCCCGGAACGAGAGCGGGCTCTCACATTCACAGCCCCTCCGATCATCTCTGCAAGGAGTAGGCCAGGCTCGGGCAAGTAGGACAGAGGACCTCTGCCCACTGGCCTAACTCCCACCGTTTTTCTAAGAAACCAAATATCAATCGGCGATTTCTAGGAGGATGACTCTCGACGCCGCCCTATGCTCCTCCTAGAGAGACAATCAGATCGGTGAGAAAACCCGCCAAGAGCCCGATGAAGATTCCCACCATAATCAGATCATTGCTAGACTGGCGTCGCGCAGCATTGTACATCAAAAGCGTGACATAGACCAGAGCACCCGCAGCAAGCGAGAGGAACAACACATAGGTCAGTTCTGATACCCAGAGGCTCCCTATGATCGTACCCAGAAACGTAGGACCGCCCCCGATCAACCCGAGCTTCGCGAGAAATGAGATTCTCGGTTTCTCAAGAATCCCCGTCAGCGGGCCCGCGATTCCGAACCCTTCGGTTGCATTATGGGCCCCGAATCCAACGATCAAAACCACGGCGAGAGCGATCGAACCTGAAGCATACGACTGGCCAATGGCCAGACCCTCACTGAGGTTGTGCAACCCTATGCTCATAGCGATCATCGTGGCGAGATGGTAGGGGCTACCGAAGAGACTGGTCGAACGCTGTTCTTGACTGGTTTCTCGAGCTCGAGTGGCGGGGCCGTTCAGCTCACCCGTCATCCCCCCCAATCCAGGCCGAACCGATTTCAGAGCCAACGTGATCCTTCTGATGTATCTCTGTTCATAGGATGCAAGTCCAAGCAGTCCAAGACCAAGACCCCCGAAGAGTGCGAGAAGGTCCAGCGCAGCATCGGAAGGAGACCCTGTACCCGTATACGCGCTTGTCACGGCAAGCTTTGTCGGCACCCACGCATTAGCAAGCACATCGGAAATCAGGAAGACGAGGATTCCCATCGAAAGCGCGTTCAGAAACCCCTTCTTCCGGGAACTGACGCCCTGGAGCAGGGCCATAGGCAGACCCAGGAAGATGGTCAACCCTGCGATCGCTCCGAACAGTAAGAGCTCGGCGAAGTCTATCATATTGGCCCCAATCGACAATTCATGACATACGTAATTTAAGCAAATGGTTTGCCTTATTCAGTGAATGGCTGCACTACAGCATGTGCGGCAGGCTCCGCTTCCAAAGGTTCCCTCTATACACCCCGATTTGACAATAGCTTGAAGGCTCGAGAATACGAGCAAAGAGCATTAGAGACAGGCTTAACGTGCCGAATGGAGAGTTCGGATGGAGACCAAGACCATGAAACGAACAAGTGAACATGCAGCTTCGGATTCGACTCCGTTGTTCAAGAACATCCTCGTCGCCGTAGACGGGTCCGAAAGCTCGAAGAGAGCAGCCCA
>Ga0209156_10000191_pt1 | contig 49796 bp, 48 predicted proteins | sample GraSoiAngelo_124_FD_185881 | JGI IMG/M metagenome (GOLD analysis project Ga0209156, IMG submission 185881) | Grasslands soil microbial communities from the Angelo Coastal Reserve, California, USA - 14_0927_05_20cm (SPAdes) (version 2) | ecosystem: Environmental > Terrestrial > Soil > Grasslands... | reverse complement strand
TCGCGGCCTCGCGAATCGCGTCCCTCGTCAGGGCCAGATGGTCGCGGATCCGTTCCGCCTCCCGGGAGTGGGCACCCTCCGACGCGCGGACGAGATCCCGCAGCACGGTGTCGTCGATCGATGAACCGTGGAACAACGCCTCGCGGGCCCGCTCAAGGAGGGAGCGGGCCGTGGCCGCCTCCGGGTCTGCGGGATCGCACGGCTCGAGGAGACCTTGAGCCGCCAGGATCGCATACGACCACGAGGCGCGGCGAAGCTGTTCCGTCGTGCGCTCCGCGATGCGAGACGCCTCTTGGGCAGCGGTGAGGGCGGCCTCGAACCGCCGCTCCTGGAATCGCTTCCGGGCCTGGACGAGCAAGTCCTCGACCCGGTCGAAGTCGACGGAGGAATCACGGCCCAGGATGAGGCCCGCGTCGCGTTCCGCGGGGGCCTGCGCCTCCAGCTCCATCAGGATCTCCGACGCGTCCGGTGCGCTCGCGAGAGCCTCCACGAGGTCCCATTTCTTCTTGAGGCCGTGGAGACTGACCCGATGCCGCTCCCCGAGATCCCGGAGCTGCCGCGGTCGGAGCCGACCGAGGCGATATTCCATCCGCCGCCGATCCGCCTCCACGACCACGGCGTCGGGATCGGGCAAGGACAAGAGGGTCTCGATCAGGAGGGTGCGTTCCGCCTGGCGTCCCCGGTCGATGCGATGGGCCCGTGCCAGATCGCGGAGGACCTCCGTGGGCAGGTGGGAGAGCGTGTCTTGCAAGGTGCGTGGCATCGCGGGGCCTTCCGTCGGAATCCAAGCTCCCGCGTCTCGATAAACGTTGCGCACGGTTTATCATGAATCCGGCGGCCGATAGCGGCGCAGCACCTCGATCGCCCACTGGACCTTCCGGAACTCGTGGGGATCGCCACCTGCGTCGGGATGGTGCTTGAGCGCCTGGACGCGGTATGCCTTTTCGATCGCCGCCGGCGAGGGCCAACCGCGACCGAAGCGGGGCGGATGGACCTTGACGTTCTCGAGGCCGAGAATGCGAAACGCCGCCGCGATCCCTTTCGTCTGTAGGTAGAATTCCCGGAGGTCCGAGAAGATCCCGCCCGATTCGTGGCCGCCTTCGATGCTGTATCGTTTGTGGTCCCGCGCGATGTCGCTACCCGCGCGATGGTCCCGCCCGCAGGCGAAGCAGAAGAACCGATCCGTCACGTCACCCGATCGGTCGTTCGGCGGATGGCCTTTCGGGTTTCCGTAGGCAAAGGTTATTTTCAGCCGCCGTGTTCGCGTCATCCGTGTCGTTCCGCGCCGGTCCTTCCGTGTTCAAGGACCCCGGGAAGCTGTCGTTCGACTACCTCCCCGACAAGTTGGTCCACCGGGAGAAGCAAACCCAGCGGCTCTTTAGCCTCCTCCGGCCCATCGTGGAGGCGGGGGCCTCGAGCAACGCCTTCCTGTACGGCGCCGTCGGCACGGGGAAGACCCACACCGCGAAGCGGTTCTGCCTCGACTTCCGGAAGTACGCCTCGGAGTCGGATCGGGCCGTGGACTGGGACGTGGTCAATTGCCGCCAGCGGATGGGGGACGACGCGGTCCTGCTCCGACTCCTGCAGCACTTCGACCCGCATTTCCCGGAGCGCGGCTTCTCGATCGCGGAGAAGATGGAGAGCCTCCGGAAGCACCTCGAGAAGCACAAGCTGCATTTCATCGTGATCCTGGACGAGGTCGACGCCCTCCTGAAGAAGAGCGGCGCGGACCTCATCTATTCGTTCGCGCGCATCGCGGAGGAGGGCACGACGACGAAGGGCAACATCTCCATGATCCTCATCTCCCAGCGGCCGAACGCGCTGGAATACATGGATCCCGCGGCCCTGAGCACGTTCCGGCGATCGAACGTCGTCGAGTTCCCGCGGTACGACCGGACGGAGCTCGAGGACATCGTCCAGGGCCGGGTGGCGCTCGCGATGCACCCGGGCACCGTGGACGACGATCTGATCAACTTGATTGCGGACATCGCGTCGGAGTTCGGCGACGCTCGATACGCGATCGAGCTTCTGGAGAAGGCCGGCATGCTCGCCGACGAGGAGCGGGCAGAGGAGGTCGCGGCGGAACACGTCCGCGGGGCGAAGTCCCACGTCCACCCGATCGACGTCGAAGAGCGACTCGGCCTCCTGGACGTTCCGAAGAAACTCGTCCTCCTGTCGATCGCGCGGAAGAGCCGCAAGAAGGCGTACATCACGATGGGGGAGGCGGAAGAGGCCTACGCGGTCGTGTGCGAGGAGTACGGCGAAAAGCCGCGGGCCCATACGCAGTTTTGGAAATACGTGAAGGAACTGGACGCGCTCGGCCTCGTCGACACGAAACTCAGCGGGAAAGGCGAGGTCGGGAAGACGACGCTCATCTCCCTGCCCGAAATTCCCGCCAAGGTCCTGGCTGATAATCTCGAACGAAGTTTGAAGCGTCGATAGGTGTATGAAGAAAAGCGGTGGGATGGGTGCAACCGCAGGCAGAGGAGATGGGCACCGAGGCTGAGTCCGTCCGTTCAGCGATGCCCATGGAGCTAGAGAAGGGCGTCTGCTACCTTGTGAAGGAGAAGAAGCCAGAGCTGAGCTATCGCTTGTTTGAGACCCTTGTGGCTCAGAAGATCCCAGGCCTTTGCATCACCCGCCAGTACCCGGAGCGGGTCCGTCGAGAACGCGGCCTTGCCGAGGTCCGCTTGATCTGGCTCAGCCACACGCCGGGCGAGGACTTCCACAACCCGACTGCGATCGGGACGCTCGCGAAGGTGATCCAGAAGTTCATCGAGGACAGCAATGGCGAAGGCGTCGTGCTCCTGGACGGCCTGGAGTACCTGATCATCAACAACGGCTTCCTGCAGACCCTCATGTTCGTCGAGCATGTGAACGAGTTCGTCATGCAGCGGCGAGCCATCATCCTCCTTCCTGTCAGCCCGGACACCCTCGAAGAGAAGGAACTCGCCCTCCTGGAGAGGAACTTGAAGGTCCTGGAATCACCGGCCCTCCGGACGGACCTCGAAGCCCGCGAAGTGAGCCGTCTTCTCGACAGCTACTGAGCCTTTTCCGGCGCGGGCGCCAGCTGGCGGGCCACGATCTCGTCGACCAGCAGCAGGAACTTTTCCTCTTTCCCTTTCGGGACCGTCGCGCCGGACGCGATGTTGTGGCCGCCCCCGTTTCCGTCGACTTCGGAAGCTGCCTCCCGCAAGGCTGCCGCGAGGTCGAGGCCCGCGACGATCAGGGATCGGGTCCCGCGGGCGGACACCTTCGTCACGCCGTCGAGCACGGAGAGGCCGAGGACGGGTTTCGACTGATCGAAGAGGAATTGCATCCCCGTCCCGGCGACGGAACCGGCCAGGCTGGCGTCATCGCAGTAGAAGAACTGGATGTGCCTCTTCGCGAACAGTCCCTTCGCCTCCAGGCCGACCAGGTATTCGAGGAGTCGCGCGGTGTACTCCTCGAGGAGCTTCTCCGCCCTCGTGAGGGCGTCTCGGTCCCCGAGGCAGACCGCCAGGCCGAGGCCTTCCTGTCCGAGGCGGTCGCAGCTGTTCACGTAGGCTTCGAGGTCTTGAGCGTACATCTGGTCTGGCTCGATCCAGTATCGATCCTCCACGAGGGCCTCGAGGGCCTCCGGAGCGGCCCCTTGCTCGAGGAGTCGCGTCGCCAGGACCGAACCGAGTTTGCGACGCGTCGGGGCGTCCAGTTGGCGGACCATGGTCTCGGAATCGAAACCGGCGGCGCGGAGGAATTCCAGGGAGGCCTCCAGGCGTCCCGACAGGCCGCGGAAGTAGGGCTCGATCGACTGGGCGAGGGCTTTCCCGAGGGGCTGATCGCGAAGGGCGAGTCGCCGTTCCGGCACAACGACCTTTCGCTCGACCGCTTCCCCGAACAGGGCCGCGTTGACCCCGACGAAACCACCGACCGCCTGCTTGTCCCCGATCGCCCCGGCCATGGCGGGTCCCGCGAGATCCCAGTTCGCTTCGTCGAGCACCAAGGTGAAGAGCCACGTCGTCGTCGCGCCGCACATCTCCCGCGCGCCGTCGACGCCCTCGAAGTGGGGGTTCACATGCGCGACCTTGTCGGAATCGCGGATCGGCTTGTGATGGTCGAGGACGATGACGGGATACGACAGCCCTTCGAGGAGATCGAGCTGCGCGGACCCCATGTCGCTCACGATCAGGAGCTCGTTCGTCTCTTCGTTCAGGCGCGCCGCGGACGACCGATCGAGGGCATGGGCCATCGTCGCGTGGATCCGCTTCCCGCGACGCATCAGGGCCCGCGTGAGGATCGACGCGGAGGTCGTCCCGTCGGGATCGTAATGGCAGAACACGCGGACCCGCGACACGCGATCCACGAGGCCCGCGGCCTCCCGAGCCCGCTCGAGGAGACCCTGCGGCGCCAGGTCTTCCAGGCGCTTCACCATCGCGCCACCTACTTCACTTGGAGTTCCGCAAGCTTGAGCGAGTATTCCCACTCGGCGGGGATGATGCCACGGTCCTTGTAGTACCGCGAGAGACGCCGGATCTTCGATTCGATGAGTTGCAGGCCCCGCTTGTTGCTCAGGTCCTTCCCGTGTTCCTTCAGGTGCGTCTGGAGGCTCGCGGCCCGTCGGATCAGGCCCGCAAGGTCCTCCGGCAGAGCGAACTTGGCCCCTTTAGACCGCAGGATCTCCAGCAAGCTCCGTCCGGTCGCGAGCCGCACGCTCGGGACGCCGAAGCCGTCCCGGAGGCGCACACCGATCGCGGCGGCGGAGAGGCCTTCCTGGTGCAGACGGAAAATCGTCTCCTCGATATCGGCCTTCTCCATCGCGACCCACTCCGGGTTCGCCTTGAGAAACGGCCTCGTGGATCCGCTCTTTCCTTTGCGATGCGCATGGAGGCGAGCCATCATTTCCTCGGAAGAGGCTGCGCATACCGCGGGGACATATTTAAGATTCACCTCGCGCGCGCGACCGCCATGATGCGAAACGTGTTCCGCGACACGGGCCGGAATCCTTTTTTCACATTCGTGGCCGCGAACGTCCCGAGGAGATTGAATCCACCGCGACGCAACAGCTCTCGCATGCCGCGGACCGTGTATGTCTGGATCGTATGGAGCTCGTCGAACCGGTCGAGCACTCTCCCTCCTCCGAAAACAAAAAATCGGAACTCGACGGGCAGCCGGCCCGTTCGCGGATCGAATCGGGACTCTTCGAGACGAACGATCTCGATGCCCTTCTCCCGGACGTGCGTCCACGATTGAAACGGGGCAGGTCGTGCGGCAGGGCCATGCCAAAATTCGAACACGAAAAAGCCGTTCGGTTCGAGATGTCTCCGGAGGCTGCGGAGGGATTGCAGCGCGTCTCGTTCCGTCAGCAGATATCCGAAGGCCCCGAACATGCACACGGCCGCGTCGAACGCTCGGCTGAGTCGAAACGAACGCATGTCGGCGCGGACGAACCGGGGTCGCACGCGTAACGCGGCGGCTTTCTTCCGTGCGAGGGAGAGCATTTCGGGGGACCGGTCGATTCCAGTGACGCGATATCCGCGGCGGGCGAGGGGGAGATCGTGGTTGCCGGTGCCGCATCCAAGATCGAGGATCGTCTTCGGCTCGAGGCGGAACCTGCGGAAGACCTTCTCAAGAAAATCGACATCGCCTTCGTAGTCGACCAGCCTATGATAGATGAGATCATAGTAGCGAGCGAATCGACGGTACGCCGCCCGGGACCGTCGTGCCACGGCAAGCATGAATCCCTTCACATCGGATGATGCTATGTTTTTTGCACGACCAGGGCCGCGTGATCCAATTGATAAGGGGACAGGACCCGTAGGTCGAGGATCTTTAGGCCCGCGTTCAAGAGCTCCAGTTTCGCTGCCTCGAAGATGCGTGCCGGAGCCTGGGCCATGTCCTCCGATCGCGCCTTCACCACGAGGTAGCCTGTGCCTCCCGGTCGCATCCACCGGAGGTTTTTGAGGAAGATCCCCGCCTGTTCTCGTTGGGCGACGTCTTGATAGAGTACGTCCACGGCGCCCAGACGTCCCCCGTACGTCTCCGGTTTCGTCGCGTCTCCAAGGACGGGCACCAGATTCGGGCGAGTCTCAGCGAGACGGAGGAGGTCTCGAAACGCGCGGGCGGAGATCTCGACCGCGGTAATCGTTCCGTCGCGGCAGATGTCGGAGACGTGGCTGGCCGTCGTGCCGCTTCCGGCCCCCAAATAGAGGACGGAAGACGTCGCTCGGAACCCCCAGACGCGCCCGCCGCACTTCAGGTACGCGGCGAGCTTGCTCCGGTTCGCATCCCACCGTCGATATTCAATGCCTCCTTCGCGAGGAAGACTTTCGCCGTACACGGAGGTCCCAGGCACCCGATTTCGGGTGAGCAGCCAGGGGCCGTCCGTGGCCACGCCCTCCCATTCCGTCGGACGGATTGGCATCGCTGGACCGATGGAACGAGTTGTAATGAGGCTTCCGAGATCACGAGATCCGCGGGTCTATGAAGGCGGTGCCTCGGTAGACGGTACCGTTTTTCGGCGGACTGTCCGAGTGGCCTTCTTCGGCGATTTCGCGGTTCCCTTACGTGGACTCCGACGGGACTTGCTCGGGACCCCGAGGCGCTTGCGGCCCGCGACCGCTTCCGGGTCCTTCGCTCGAAGCTTCAGAACCTGATCGTACGCACGGACCGCCTCCGCGGGTTCGTGCGCGTCCTCCATGACCTTGCCCAGATTAAGGAGAATCCGGGGCGACTCCCGATGCTTTGCGGCCCGTTCCAGGTTCACCGCGGCGGACTTCGGGCGGCCCATCGCAAGGTAGGCAACCCCGAGGTTGTTCAGTGCATCCGCTCGTGTCGGGTCGGTCTCAAGCGTTTCTCGAAGGACCCCGATCGCTTCGCGGGTCCGACCCGCGAGCAGGAGCGCGGCCCCGCGATCAACCTGCGCGTCTATGCCCTTGGGCTCCCGAAGCGCCGCTTCCTGAAGAGCATCGGCGGCGGCCGCGTGGTGTCCCGACCGCAACAGGGCGATGCCCAAGGTCCGCTTGAGGAGCGGGACCTCGGGATGCAATTCGGCCGCGGTGTGGAGGACCTTGATCGCCTCTTCCTCGAACCCCGAGCGGGCCAGGAACGTTGATTTCATCAGGAGCCCCCGCAGGTCGCGGGCGTGCGTCGTGAGATAGGCCTCGCAGGCGCCAACGGCCCCTTGGTAGTCTCCACCCGCCGCGAGGGTCTCCGCTCGGTGGAGTTCTCCGGAGGGATCCCCCATCTGGGCCGCTCGCCCAAAGGACTTCGCCGCCTCCGCGAGAAAACCGCCCGCGAGCTGGGCGTGGCCGAGACCGACCCAGGGCGCCGGCGCCTCGAGTTGAATCGTGGACTCCCACACGCGCTCGGCCAGATCGGGATGGCCGAGCCGCGTCAGAAGGGCGGCCTGGTGCTCCCGCGCCGGCCGCCACGAGGGCGGATGGGCCCGGTGACGAACGTAGTCGGCGACGCGCATCCGGACGACCGCGCTGCGTCCCCTCGGATTCAGGCCGAGGGTCTCGCACATCCGTTGCAGGGAAGGCCAGTCCGAATGCTCGACCTCCGCAAGGGAAGGCAGGCTCACGTCGTCACCTCCCGGCAACGGGCGCGAATCTCGCATTCCTCACAGCCCGGATCCCCCGCCAGGAGCGTTCCGAAGCATTCGTAGACCCCGCGGTAGAAATCCGTCGTCTCGTGGAGGGTCTTCGCTTTCCGCAATCCGGCACGAGCCTCCTTCGACTTGGGATCCAGGGCGAGCGCATGCTCGAACGCCTTGATTGCAAGGGTCGATTCCCGGAGTCCTAGGTGCGCGGTCCCTTTCACGTGCCAGAGCCACGGTGCTTCTCGGAGCCGGAGCGCACGATCCGCCCACAGGACCGTCTCACCATGGCGCTTCATCCTGCGGTAGAGGAGGACGCGGTTCGCCATCGCGTCGTAGAAATCCGGATCGAGATGGAGGGCCTCGTCGATGCAACGCGCGGCCCCGACGTCGTCGCCGAGCCGCAGGAGCGCCGCGCCTTTGTTGCTCCACGCGGCCGCATGCTCCGGCCGCATCCCCAGGACCTTGTCGTAGCAGGCGATCGCTCCCCGGTAGTCCCCGAGTTCATGGAGGGCCGCCCCCTTGTCGATCCACGCCTCGATGGACCGCGGGTGGATTTTGAGCAGGCGGTCGTACGCCTCTCCCTCCTCCTGGAATCGGCCGACCTCGTGGAGGGCAGCGGCGAGGCCAAGCCATCCCTCCTGCGATTCCCCGTTAATCTTCAGGGCCCGGGCGAACGCCTCGATCGCGCCCGGCATGTTCCCGTCCTTCCGGAAGATGTGGCCCCGTAACAGCCACGCCGCGTCGTATTCCGGCTTCAGCTGGATCGCGGCGTCATCCTCGCGCAACGCGCCTTGGAGGTCTCCGCGGTCGAACGCCCGACGCGCCGCCCGCATCGTGTTCTCCAACCGATCGACGCTGGGGAGGAACCGGCCCGCCGTCTCCGGCGGAAGCGTCACTCCGATTCCTCCGACTCCAGGTGCCGGAGGCAGGTCGCCCGCCATTTCGTCGCCAACTCGTGGCCGGGTTGGAGGGACAGGGCTCGATCGTATGCGGCGAGTCCCTCCCGGTACCGTTCGAGCTGCTGAAGGGAGACACCCTTCCCCGTCCACGCATCCGCGTTCCGGTCGTCCTGCTCGATCGCTTGTTCGTACCGAAGCAAGGCCATCCGGGCGTCGCCCCCTTCGAGGGCGAGCTCGGCGAGTTGCAGTAGGACCTGCGTCTCCTCTCTGTCGGGTTCGATTGACTCGATGAAGGATCGGAAATCAGCGTCGGTCGGCGCCGACGCCGGGGTCGATTGCGGTTCCTCTTCAATTTCTTCGAAGGCCTTCAACAGGGAATGGAAGTCCCCCGCGGGCTCCGGCTCCGGTTCCTCCTCCGGCTTGCGAGGCGCTTGTTTCGGGACCTCACGGACCGGTCCAGGTTCCGGCTCGACGGCCGGCGACACGCCCATTGACTTGCGGGCCGCGAGGACCATCGGGTTCTCCGGGTCGAGGCGTTCCGCCCGTTGGAGCGCGTCGCTGGCGGCTTCGTGGTTGCCCAGGACCGCGTGGGCACGGGCCTTTCCCGCCCAGGCCTCGACGTCCTCCGCGTCGAACGACATCACCTTGTCGAAACATTCCAGGGCCTCACTCGCTCGACCGTGGTCCAGCAGGATCTTCGCCTTCGCGAGCCAGGGACTCACGAAATTCCACTTCAGGGCGATTGCCCGATTGTAGTATTGGATCGCAGCGCCCCATCGGCCCTTTTGTTCGAGGAGTTCCCCCTTGCGGAAGACGATCATCGCGTTCTGCGGGTTCTTGCCGAGGGCCTGCGTGAACAGGGTTTCCGCGGTGTCCGAATCGCCGAGGCCCAGGAGGGCGTCGCCGAGCCCGAGGACCGCGCGGGTCTCCGCAGGGTTCACATCGAGGATCGTCTGGAACAGGACCACGGCTTCGTTCGGATGGCCGTCCCGACGGAGCTGCTCCGCCTTCAGGACGATGTCACCCGACTTGGCCGGATCGATGCGCAAGGTCTCCTTCAGCGCGTCGACGGCCTCCGGAAGCCGATCGAGGCCGAACAACAGGTTCGCCCGTTCGAACCAGGCCCGCCGATTCCCGCGGTCCGCGTCGATCACCCGCTGGTAGGATCCGAGGGCCTCCTCCTTGCGGCCGAGCAAGACCAACAGTTCGGCCCGATCGAACCAGACGGACATCTGTTCCGGCCGATCCCGCAGGAGGCGGTCATAACAGTCGAGGGCGGCTTCGTAATCGCCTTCCCCCAGGAAGGCGAGGGCCTCTTCCTGCAGGCGGGTCGCGACCTGCTCCTCGTCGACCTCGCCGGGCACGAGCTCGTATCGAATCGCCCGGGCGAGGGCGTCCGTCACTCCCTGACATTGCGTGAGCGCCTTCGCATCGGCGGATTCGAGGGAGGCCATGTCGGGAAAGGCGGATGCGATCACGTCGGCCTGGGCCTCGGACATCCCCGGAACCGTTCCGAGAAAACGTAGGACGTCCCGGCGGGCTGCATCCTTTTCGAGGGCGACGAGACGGTCCGTGACCGCCTTGGATTGGGCCTCCACCTCGCGCTCCTTCGATGCGAGGGCCCGTTCGCGTTCGACCAAGAAGGTCTCTTTCGTGAGGAGCTCCTCCGCCCTCGAGCGGGCCGTTGCTTCCAGGTTCGCCTTCTCGACCTCGATGGCGTTCCTCATCGCCTCGAACTCGGCCGACTCTGCCTCGTCGACGTGTGCCTCCTCCGGCTCGGGTTCAGGTTCAGGTTCTGGCTGGGGTTGTGGCACCGGCGGTTCTGGCAATGGCAGGGGTGGTTCTGGCTCCGGGACCGGCAGCGGTCGGAACGGATCGGGGCCCGGACCCGGAATCTCTTCCTCCTCCGGTTCAAGGTCCATCGAAGGAAGTTCCGGGAGCGGCTCCGAATCCTCCGCCTCCGTTGGGGTTGATTCGGGAAGCGGAAGCGACCGTGCGACCTCCGAGACCGGAGGTTCCGCCAACCCCTCGGCCGACTCGGCGGTCTCTGCAGCTCCGGGGGAGAGCGTGTCCGCCCGCAGCCGATACTCCGAGGCCAGATGGGACGGCATCCAGGCGCACCCCGCCAGGTAGCGATAGACCTGAGCCAAAGCGTCGCGTTCCTCCGGATGCGTCGGAGTCGACCGGCGGGTGTCCCTCAGGAACCGATGCAAGAGGTCCGCGTCTCCGACGCTGAGTGTGGGTGCGATGGGACCGTCGAGTCCAAGGAGGTGGATCAGCTGAACCGCATCAGCGGCCGACGGATCCGCACGGGGCGACTCCCACTCGATCGTACTCAAGTCGGAAGCGACGAGAGGGGACTCGCGAGGCGCGACCAAGTCGAGCAGAGAAGGCCCGGGCAACAAGGCCGGATTCAACCAGAGCGGATGATACGCAATCAGGTAATCGATACACGATGCACAGAGGTAATCGCGACTCACGGCGCCGCATCGGACGCATCGTGACGGGGGCACGGTGTGCTGCACCGGGCGGGCCCCATATAAATTCTGGGTGGCCAATGGTGGACGGGACAACAAACGGCAGGGCGATGAACGGCCGACATCTTCATCGTTCACCGGAGCGCTGGACGATGGGGCGGTGGAACCATCGATCTCCGCATGCGCCGCGCGCGTCGCGCGGACCTCGCACTGATCTGGCCCGCGACCTTGCAGACCGTATGGGATGACCTACCCGAGGACGAGCGAGCGGGACTCAATCGCCAGACCTGGGAGAACCACTTCCGGAAGAAGATCGAGGCGTTCGTGGAAGGCAATCGGACGGAACGGTGGATCGCGGAAGGGCCTTCCGGCGAGACCCTCGGCTACGTGATCCTCGGCGAGAGCGGGTTCCTGACGCCGGAGACGCACGCGTTCCTCTATGACATCTGGGTCGCGCCGGATCACCGGGACAAGGGCGTCGGCAAGGCGCTCGTCGACTGGGCAAGCAATTGGGCGAGGGAACGCGGCCACCGGAAGATCAAGCTCGAGGTCGGGGAGGGGAACGAGCGCGCCCGCCATGTGTACGAGAGCCTAGGTTTCCGCGCGGAACGCCGGTACATGGGGAAGCCGCTGAAGTGAACTTCTGCGGTCCGTCAAGGTCGCGAAAACGGTGCGCAAAGGGTTAAATAACGGGGTTATTGTCTTAGCAAATGCGGGGAACGACCATGATTCAAGTCACGCTCACAGAAACCGCTGCGAACAAGGTCAAGGAGCTCATCCAGAGGAACGACCCGGAGACGGGCCAGCCTTTGGGAACCCCCGAGGACACGTACCTCCGGATGTACGTGGCCGGCGGTGGATGCTCCGGGTTCCGATACGGTCTTGCATTGGATCGGAAAATCCAGGATGGCGATGAGGTCGTCCAGGTCCATGGTCTCAAGGTCCTCGTCGACGGGAACAGCAAGGATTACCTCGACGGCTCGAGCGTTGACTATGCGGAGAGCGTCGCGGGGAGCGGCTTCCTCGTGAGCAACCCGAACAACTGGTCCACCTGCGGCTGCGGCCAGAGTTTCAACCCGAAGGGCGAAGAGGCTCCCGATGCGAAAGAGAGCCATCACGGCCACGCGCACACGCACTGAGTTTGCGCCACCCGACCTGTCCTGATTGACGCGCCATGCGCTGAACGGGCCGTGCAGCGACTTCTCAACCAGGACGGCATCTTAGTCCATCATGGTCAAGGCGAGCCCTCGGGAGATCCGGGTCCCGGCGAAGGGGACTTGTCGACCTCGGAGACCTCCAAAGGCGTTGTTGTCGCGGATTGCTGCTTAGGAGAGCAGGGCTCATCCCGATCGGAACGCGAAACGGCATCGAATGAATCCCATCCGTGAAACTCACGCCAGTGGGCTTTAACGGGGTGACGGACCTAGTACAAGGGAATGGCCGTTCCGCGCACGATCCATTCGGAAACACCCCTAGAGACCATCATTGTCCGCCCCCCGATTGATCTTTCGGAGGCGTTGAGGGAAGAGCTGTCTGGGATGCGCAATGTCCCGGGCTGGATCTCCGCGGCAGTGACCCGACGGGATGGGCTCGCGATCCAGCACACGTTCGGTAGCAGCCATGAGGCGAACGCCCTGTGCGCCATGGCCGCCGCCATTGTCGGAAGCGCCCGGTCCACCGGCGAGGAACTGAGGCAGGGTGCGTTCAACTATTCGGTCGTCCAGTATCGCGACGGTCTCCTCCTCGTCATGGAAGCGGGACCGGAGGCCATCCTCGCGTGCCTGTTGAAACGCTCCGCGAACCTCGGATTGGCCTTGTTGAAGGTCACCCAGGTCGCGAAACGAATCGAGGAACGTCTCGAGGAGATCTGAGGGGGACTCGACGCTGAAACACCGCTTCACGGTCACGGAGAAGGACAGCGAGGTGCAATTCCGGCACGTGTCGCAGGACCTGCTCACGCACAATCCCCGGCAAGGCGTCAATTACTGGGGCGGAGCCGAATACCCGACCATGCTGGTGTGGGCCGGCCGAATCTACGACTTCCTGCGGATCCTCGAAGGGATTGTTGGTTACCACCCCGCCCGGATGCAAAGCTACCAGGTCGGCTACACCTCCGGTTGGAACGGCGCTGAGGTGAGCGCAGGCTTCCCCAACGATGCGCCGGTCAACGACGGCAAGGTGCGCCTCCTGTCCCTGGGGAATAGCATCCTGTCCGGAGCGGGCTGGGGTCGTTGCGAGATCGAGTACGACGATGCGACCGGTTCCGTCCGTTGGGAGTTCTCGGAAGGGACCGCGATCGGCCTCGCGGCCCGACAAGAGGGACGTCGGGACAAGCCTGCATGTCCCTTCGTCGCGGGATTCGTCGCGGGCTGGACGAATCGCTCGCTCGGCACGAAGAGCGAGTTCCAGGAAACGGAGTGCGTCAGCAAGGGCGATGCGCGGTGCGTCTTCGAGTCCGCGGAATATCTTCGACCGAGAGCGGAGTAGACGAAAGCCTTCGGTCCCGACCCTCCCGGGCCCAATCCCATTTGGTGGACGATCACGGGGCCAACCCGCGACCCGAGGCCGCTCCAAGAGGAATTCTCTAAGTCAAGGGAGGGGGACCTTCCGGTGGCGACGACGGCGGGACCGGCGGGCTCTGCTGGATCGGCGGGAACGGTGGCGGACGGGCTCGCCGTTTCCGTCGAACGAGGAAGACGGTCGCAGTCACCGCCGGGATCACGATCACGGTAGAGATCGCCGTGATGAGGGCCCAGTTCAGGGCGAACCGTGCAACGATGGACCGAGGCTGGTCGACCGCGATTGCATTCGAGGCGGCGCCGCCCGCCAGATCCCCGGTCCATCCGGTGAATGCCCAGAAGACCGAGGTTGGGATGGCCGTCAGATTCACGGTACGTCCCGCGAACACGTAGACGACGTCCTTCGTTCCGGCGGCCACCGTGTGGGTGGTCGAATTCGTGGCGTAGGCCACCGACCCTCCGGTACCCACATCGATCGCCAGCGGATACTGGACCTGATAGACGAATGAGGTCGACGCGGACCGATTCGCAACCCCCGCGAGGTTCGGCGCATCGGACGCCCGCGAGACGTACCGCGCTTCGCGAGACGGTGTAGTGAAACTCGAGTCGATCCGCCAAGCGGTTCCCGGATCCGCGAGGAAGGTCACCGGCTCCGCGCCGATCGCCACCGAATCCGGAGTCCCGTTCCGGACGAAGTGCAGCATCGGGCCGATGGCAGGCGGGAGGCCCGAGTCGACGGAGTAATTCAGGGTGAGCATCGCCTTCATCCGGACCGCCGAGATGTACGTCCCCCATCCGAGCGCGCTACCACGGCCAAATTCCCCGGCGAACCAAACCAGAGTCGGGTCCGACGGGTCGTTACTTGACCCGAAGTAATCGCCGTAGCGGCATTGGCTCGTGTTCGTGTCACACCAGGATTGATCGACGCCCAGGCCCGCCTTGACGACGACGGGAGGCTGCAAGACGCCGATCGGATCGCCGGTGAGCCGGCCGGTCGCCACGAGACCCGGATATTCGCTTCCGGATGCGTATCCCGCCAGGACGGCGAGATTGCCCGCGCCGTCGAGGGCGAGCGCCGGGTAGAAATAGTGCCGCAAGGTCGACGAGACTCGGAAGTCCTGGCGGATCGTCCTCGCGGTTGTCTCCACCTCAATCAGGCGAATGCAAGCTGTCGAGGGGAGCCCAGGGCACACCTCGTTGAAGCCGAGCCACAGGAGGCCCCGAGACCACACCGCATCCGAGATCCGGAAGTCGGCGGTGTCGAGCGTGTACACGGTTCCCAGCTGCGTCGACGGAGGAGGCAAGGCCGCCGATGCGATCGCGCGATCGGTCTCGGACACGACGACCGCACCCGGAGGCGAGCCGCTCACCTCGAACAATTGGAGCGCACTGGACGTGTCGGTGCTCGCATCCCACAGCGTCGCAACCATGTTCTGGATGAGACTGCGGCCCTCCATCCGGACCGGGTGGATCGAGAAATCCGCGGCATACCGCGGGGACGGCCACACGGATGGACTGAGGACGCCGTTGACCAAGTCGGTCTTGTTGATCACCCAGAACTGGGCGCCGTAAAACGTGTAGGTCGACGAAAAGCAATCCGAATAGGCGTTCACGGACACGATCACGTTCAACGTTCCGACTCCGAGGATCGGTTGATCCAGGCATTCGGACGTGGCCGACGAAGGGACTCGATAGATCGACCAGCCAATCGTGGGATCCGACGACATCGAAGCCGCGACGAGGACCTGTCCCGTGGTGAAGTCGCCGGCCGCCACGAACCACCGGCCGGATAGGCCATCGTATTGGATTCGCGGATCACTCAGGAAATCGGAGCCGGTAGCGAAGACGGTCGAGAGGGCGGAGGTCACAAGCTGCACGCCCTCTTTCGAATACACCCCGAGGGCGACGTTCACGGCCTCCACCACATGGGCCGGGCCTACGGCCACCTGGACATCGGGAGGGGTCAGGCCACTCGGCTGGAAGGAAAGGGCTTCCCAACCGGTGCGGAGGACGGGGGACAGATCCTGGACGATCAAACCCGGTGCGTTCGGTTTCTCATCCGGAACGGCGACGGTCCTAGTTCCCGACGTCACCGAAGGGATGCGCGCGCCTCGCAGCACGAAACGATTCCCACTGGAATCCGGCGGCGCACCCGCGAAGAAACCGGCCTGAACCAGAACGACCGCGATGAGACACAAGACCACCGCACGACCCGGCCGCATCGCCGCCGCAACCCCCTTGCCACTATCCAGGTCGTCCTAGACCATAAAACGTTCTTCATTTGACGGATAGCTACCGCACGCCGCCGCGATGGCGAATGCCGTAGCGGAGGAAGGCGAGGCCCGTCCCTTCGCGCCAATGTTCAACCGCTGAACCGCGATCCAGGATCGGGAGAGCGTTCAGGAGGAGAGTCGCATGGGGGAAGGTACTGAATACTTCACGCCGGAGTTCTTCGCTTTCTTCCGAGGTCTGTCGAAGAACAACCGCAAGGAATGGTTTGATGCGAACAAGGCTCAGTTTCAGGCGGTCGTACTCGAACCGTCCGTGCGTTTCGTCCGCGACGCCGGGGACCGCTTGAAGAAGATCAGTCCCCACATCGTCGGGGACGCCCGGGCGTTCGGCGGATCTATCTCGCGAATCTACCGGGATGTTAGGTTCTCGCCGGACAAGAGCCCGTACAAGACCCACATCGGAATCCATTTCTGGCACGACAAGGCAGGACCGCCAGAGCACATGACGCCGGGTTACTTTCTCCACCTGGAGTCCGGGGAGAGCGGCGTCCATTCCGGCGTCTGGCATCCGGAGCCGCGGATCCTCAAGAAAATCCGGGATCGAATCGTCGACGAGCCCGATGCTTGGAAGACCGTCCTTCGATCGAAGATCGAACTCGAGGGCGAGTCCCTGAAACGGCCTCCACCCGGCTTCGATCCGAACCATCCCCACATCCAGGACCTCCGTCGAAAGGACTTCATCGCAGCGCGTCGCTTCCGCGACACGGAGGTCACGAGCCCGGGTTTCCTGGAGAATTTCGTGAAGGCATGCGAGTCTATGGTCCCTCTAAACCGATTCCTAGCGCAGTCGATGGGATTGCCGTGGTGACCTCGACCTGAAGAAGAGAACGTCTCAGGCAGACCGCACGGTCGATCGGTTCATGCCCTTTGCGTACGCGACATCCTCGCGATCGGATTGGTTGAACGAACGCTTCACGATCCATACCGCAAGGAACGACGGCACGTTCTTCAGGGAGACCGCCCCGTTTGTCTTCACGAGCGTCGCTCCCATGGTGGAGGAGTACGTGTTGTCGACCCGCAGGAGGGAGCCGTTCGGGAACACGACCTCGTACGCGTATCGATCGGGCGGCTCGATCCGGTACGTCCATGTCGATTTGGTTGGACGACCCCCGATTCGGATCACTCGCTCCGCCACTTTTTCCCGCGGAAACGAGAGACCGCGAAACTCGATGGACTCCCCCTCGCGAATGGAATGGCCGCTAATGATCCGCGGATGAATCGTGCGAAGCCGGTCCTCGTCGACGTGCGCATGCAGGAGGCCCCACGTTTCGTCGAGCGAAAGAGGAAACACATCTTCCGTCCGAAATGCTTTCATCGGGATCCTCCAACAACCGAAGCCTGGGTAATCGCGGAAGGATGAAGAACTTTCGATTGGAGGTGTCCTCTAACGGCGAGCGACCCGTCGTGATAATCAAATCGTCCCAGCGACACACAAATCCTTATGCTACATGTGCGGCCTCGACCCCGCCGGCGAACCCATGGCTCGATATTTCCACGGCTCTGAACTGCGAGGATTGAACGCAGTCTCGCGGTCCCCTCTCTTCGAGGGCCGTTTCGGCCGCATGTTCCGGAACCTACCTCCCCTCCTTCCCGACGACAAGGACCTCGAGGAACTCGCACGTCAGATGGTCGAGCCCGAGCCGACGGGGGACGAGGACCCCGCGGGCGACAATCCGACCATCCCCGCGGGCTTCACGTATTTCGGCCAGTTCGTGGACCATGACCTCACCTTCGACCCGACGTCGCAACTGCAGCGGGACAACGACCCGGACGCTCTGGTCGACTTCCGCACCCCCCGATTCGATCTCGATTCCGTGTACGGACGAGGGCCGGACGACCAGCCCTTTCTCTATGATGAAGACGGCGTCCACTTGCTGATCGGCCACAACCGGGCGAAGGAAGACGACCTCCCGAGGAACGTGAGGGGGCGGGCCCTCCTCGGCGACTCCCGCAATGACGAGAACCTGATCGTCTCGCAGCTTGCTCTCGGCGTGATCAAGTACCACAACAAGGTCGTCGACGCGCCGCCCTTCACGGGCGTCTCGGCGGAGCGACGGTTCGACGAAGGTCGCCGGATCGTCCGATGGCACTACCAGTGGGCCGTGATCCACGACTTCCTCACTCGGCTCGTCGGGACCGAAGTGATCGAGGACATCCTCCATCCCGTCTCGTTCAAGGTGCCCGCCGACTCCGTGAAGACGATCAAGACACTCGCGGTCCTCCCGCGTTTCTTCCACTGGGCGAAACGGCCGTTCATGCCCGTTGAGTTCTCCGTCGCCGCGTACCGGTTCGGGCACAGCATGGTCCGTGGGGAGTATGAGCTGAATGACAAGGTGCAAAACATCCCGATCTTCGCGAAGCCACCGGAAGAGGACCTCCGCGGTTTCCGCGAACTCCCCGAGGGACACGTAATCCAATGGGCGCGGTTCTTCCAGTTCGACGAAAGCCAACTGCAGGTCCAGCCGAGTCGCAAGATCGATTCGAAACTCAGTTTCGGAATAAGCATCCTGCCCGAGGCCGTCGCGAAGGAAATCCATGCCCTCGCGGAGCGAGACCTGAAGCGCGGCAAGGCCCTCGGCATCCCCTCCGGCCAAGCGATCGCGCGAGCCATCGGGATCCCGGACGATTTGATCCTACACCCTAACCACATGAAGCCGCTCCCGGAACACCTGATTAAGGTCTTCGGGAGGCGTACGCCCTTGTTCTTCTACGTTCTCAAGGAGGCGGAGGTGTTCAGCAGCGGGCATCGACTCGGACCGACGGGCGGGCGCATCGTGGCCGAGGTCCTCATCGGTCTGTTGCGTGCGGATCCGTGCTCGTACCTCAGCGTGTCCCCGAGCTGGCATCCGAGGGCCGGCGAATTCGGTGCCCGCAAGGACGGCGAATTCACCGTCGCGGACCTGCTCCGCTTCGCGGGCGTAACGATTGGCTGATGTCCCGGTGAGACCTGGGGTTGCAATGGCGCTCCTGTCGAACGGGTGAAGCTATTTCGCGGCCGTCGCGATGCCCCTCGCGGGCCGGACCACGAAAGTCTTCGCAATCGGCGGGACCGGGCGGATCGGACGCGTCTCCTCGAAAATCCTGGCCGCAAACGAGATCGTTTCGCAGGTCGCCATAGCCGCGCGTGACCTGCGCCTCGCGAAAGAGGCCGCGGCCGATCTCGGCTCAAAGGGGATGGCGATCGAAGCCGATGCGACTAACGAGGCGCGACTCGCTTCCCTCGTACGCGACTACGACCTCGTGGTAAACACCGCAGGGCCTGACTTTCGGGTCGCGCTGCCGGTGACCCGCGCGGCCATTTCGGCAGGTGTTCACTGTTGCGACATTGCCGCGGATGGTCCTTCGCTCGAGAAGGTACTCGCCCTCGACGGGCAAGCTAAGGAGGCGGGCGTGACCGTCGTGACGGGCATTGGCCACGTCCCCGGCATGTCGAACCTGATCATGCAGCATGCGGCGAATCGACTGGAGACGGTCAGGGATCTGCGGCTGTGCGTCTGGTGGCAGCTGAGCCGCGAGGAGACCGATCTCTTCGGTGATGCGGACGCGATCCGCAAGACCGGCCGAGTCAATGCCTCATGGCAGACGGTCCTCACCTGGGTAGCCGGCCGGGTTCGGACCTACCGCGACGGACGGCTGGTCGAGGTGGACCCGTTCGAAGAGGCCACCGAGGTCTCCCTTCCAGGGAGCGGTGGGACGGTGCGCGCCATTCCCATCGGGAGTACGGAACCGATCACGTTCCCTCGACGGATGCCTGCCATCCGGTCCGTGTCCGTCGTCATGGCGCTGCTCCCACCGCAGTTGAACGAACTCCTCCGAGTCCAATCGCGGCAAATTGCGACCGGGAAGGTCGACGCCGCCGCGGCGACGATGGCGTTCCTCGACGCGATCGCGGCCGATCCGGATCGGTGGCTTCAAAGCCGGGCCAAGGTCCCGACCGACTTCGGCATGATGGCGACCGCGACGGGTACCCGGAGGAAACGGAAGGTGCGTTACTCCTGCTGGCCCGCGGGTCCCTGGGAATCCACGATCGGGCCGCTCACCGTCGCGGCGCTGCGAATCCTCCATGGAAAGGTCCTTGCGCACGGAGTCCTGGCCCCGGAAGCCGTCTTCGAACCGATCCCGTTCCTGGAAGAAGCAGCGCGATTCCGATCGACGTCCCAGGAACCGGGTCGATTGCTCCAGGAGTCGGAAGAAGTTCTCCGCTGACCCCGACGTTCCCTCCTTCTCCATGCACGGAGGTTCTATTATGTGTGTCACCCCATACGGGGACCAAGTGGAGGTTGTAAAAAACATGACGGAAGAGGAGTTTTTAGGTGAGCTAGCAGAGAAGACGACATCGGTGACCCTTCGGGAATTCACGCCGGACGGCGTGCGGATCTCGTACAATCTACAGGGAAAAATCAGAGGGCAATACGACGCCGATCACATGGAGACGGTCGAGGCGATCTTCAAACAGGATGGCACGTACGAGTTCGAATCGCTCGGCATGGACCAGACGGTCGACGGCGACATGCTTCTGATCAAGAGCAAGGGCACCGGGAGGCAGCTGAGCCCGACCTCGGTCCAGGCAGAGGGCGTTGCGACGTTCATGACCCAGTCGAAGAGCTTGGGATGGCTGAATTCCGCGAAGGCTCGCTTCGAAGGGACATACACCACGACGACGGGCGAGTTCATCGCGAAGGTCTTCGCTCAGAAGTAAACGCCGCTCACACCCAGAGCCTTCCCGCGAGAGCGCGGACCCGCAGGACGATCCCCTTCGGATAGGGACACCCAACGCGGTGGGAGCGAGAGTGCCTACCTCGGTGGCGGAGGAGGCTGGTCCGGCCTCCGCCTCCGTCGGGTCCACCAAACGAAGACGACGGCACCGAGGACGACGAACGCCAGCAGCATGAAGGGCCACGCGCTCGAGAGAAACGAAGGACTTGCGACGGTCACGGTCCACTCGTGCCAGGCGGCCAGGGAGCCATCCGATACTGTGACGTTCACCGTGTGCATGCCCAAGGCCCCGGCGGTGAAGGTCAACACGTTTGTATTGCCGCCCACCACCGAGCCATCAGTCCGCCATGTGTAGCTCTGGGCGTCACCATCCGGATCCGAGGTGGAGACGCTGAAAATCAGTGTCGTCCCCGAGTTGACCGTCAGCGAGGCGAGTGACGGAATACTCGAGAAAATTGTAGGAGCCCGATTTCGAACGACCAGTTGATGGGTTGCCGTCGAGGAAAGACCCTGGTTGTCGGTCACGTTCAGGATCGCCGTGTACACGCCGTGGAAAAGGTACGTGTGCATCGTCGTGACACCGCTGCCCGCGGGTGACAAGTCCCCGAAATCCCACGCATACGACACGATATAGCCGTTTGGATCGTAGGACGTGGAGGCGTTAAACGTGACGGGGACATCGGGGTCCACGGGCGATGGACTCACGGCGAATCGGGCGACCGGTGCCCCCGGAGGACCCGGCTGTACGACGATGTCCCGATACGCGGTCGACGTGAAGGACTCGTTGTCCGTGACCGTCAGGCTGACGTTGTACGTGCCCGCCATAGTGTAGGAGTGGGGTGTGACTTGGCCGCTCCCCAAGGTCAAATCTCCGAAATTCCATGCGTACGCGGTGATTTGCCCGTCCGGATCGGCCGAGGCCGACGCGTCGAAAGTCACCGTCGCCCCTACGATGGTCGGGTTCGGGGCCGCGGTGAATGAGGCGACCGGCGGTTGACCGGAATCCCAGTAGCGGTAGATCGTCGACGGCGTCGTGATCCAGATCGCCCCGTCGAGCCCGACTTCCACATCAAGGATGTAGTCTGGGGCCACCCAAACCGCCGTGTCCAAATCGACGGTATCGTAGTTCGGAGGCACCAGGTGGAGCCGATGGAAGGTGTGCGTGTTGTAGTCGCCCATAAACAGGTCGCCCTGGTACGCGGGGAAAAACGGCCCTCCGTATATGGCGGCGTTCGTCGGAGCGATGGTGGTGGCCCACCATTTGATCGGGAGGACAGGATTCGGGCCGTCTTGGTTCGTATTGTTCGGGGCCGAAGGCGGGGTCGCGCAAGTCTGGCTGGGCCCCCACCCGAAATTCCGACGCGACCCGGTGAGGTTCGGTAGCAAGTTCACCTCGTCATTGCAGTTCGGCCCGTTCTCCGTCACGTAGGGACGGCCCGTCACCGGGTGGAAGGCCAAACCGAACATGTTCCGGTGTCCGTACGTGTATACGTACGGATTCCAGCTCGCGTTCCCATAGAACGGATTGTCCGACGGAGCCGTCCCGTCCGAGTTCATCCGGAGGACCTTTCCCATGGGGCTCAGCGGGTCCTGGGCCAGAGCGATATTCGCGTTCTCGCCGACGACCGCGTACAGCATCTTGTCCGGACCGAACGCGATCACGCCTCCGTTGTGATTCAACGCGCCGCTGAGCGGGGGCAGCCTCAGAATCTCGGAGTATGAGACTGACATGTTCCCACTGGCACGGATCCGGAGGATGCGATTGTAGGTCGTGCCGCTCGTCGTGTTCATGAAGGTCTGGTACGCGTACACGTAGGGATTCGAAGGGAAGCCGGGATCGAGGGCGAGCCCGAGGAGACCCCGCTCCCCCGACGAGTCCGTGCCCGGCAACGTGATGAACGGGTTCGCGAGGGGTATACCGTTCTCGATGATTCGGATACTCCCGGTGTTCCGTTCATTGTAGAAAATTCGGCCGTCGGATGCGAAACCGAGGGCAATGGGGATGTTTAGTCCTGTCCTGTATACCGCGATCTGACCCCTCGCGGCCACGGGCGGCGTCGGAAGGAGAATCGCGAGGGCGCCCACCACAATGAGGAAAGCGAGTCCGATTGAAAGGGCGCGTCGCACGGCAACGGAGGAAGGGTATGCTTCGCTTGAGGATGTTGGTGCGGGAATCGCAGAGAACCATTCGGTGCATCTCACAATCCCGTGAGGAGAGGGCGAGTCACCTCCCCTTGTCCGCCGTGTGCATTGCGCAGGTGGTTACCGTCCAGAAACGACCCGGTTCTAGTCCCGACCTGCGTTATCGGTCGACTCGGTGACTCTGTGTCTGTGACGTTAGCCCGGGCCCGGGGAGAATCGGGCCGCTTGCGCGTCTGGTGGCTTTGTACCCTCGCGACGATCATCCTTCTGGTCTCCGTGGTTTCGATCCCGGCCCGGGCCGCAAGCCCGTCGAGCGGGGCCGTGTCACAGTCGAGTCCCAGCCTCACGTGGAACGGTCCGCTCTACGTGATGTCGACCCCGGTTCCCGAGGCGTGTCCTCCCGGGGCCGACCCGGCCAACGTTCGGTGTGACCACTTCTTCCTGACCATCGATGTGCCCCCCACCTTCTGGACCCAGAACACGGGCGGCGTCGCCATCCGCATCACTTGGCCTTCCAGCGACAACGACTTCGACCTCTATGTCTACAACTCCGGAGGCACCCAAGTCGCCTCGTCCGCCGCCGGAGGGACGACGTCCGAGGCGGTCTTCCTCGAGTTCCCGGCGCCTGGCGTCTACGAAGTCCGCGTGGTGCCGTTCCTGGTCCTCGGTTCGGACTACCAAGGATCCGCCAACCTCGCGTTCACGTCGGGCGGACCGGTCCCGAACCCGACGCGTCCGACCGGAGGCATCGCCTTCGGTCCGAGCACGGTCGCCGATCCCGTGCGGACGGAAGGCGAACCGATGATCCACGTGGACCGCAACGGCAACATTTGGGAATCGGGGCCGTGGGGAACGTCCACGCAACTGAGTTTCGTCCACCGCTCGACGGACGGTGGCGACTCGTTCCATCTGACCTCCTCGACCCAGAGACCCGACGCGCCGCCGGGCGGCGGTGACACGGACATCGTGACCGACGACCAAGGGTTCGCCTACTTCGTCGACCTCGAGGGTCTCGCGAACCTGGGCGTTGCCGTTTCGAACGACGGCGGGAACACGTGGAGGAAGAACCCGATCGCGACCGACCCGGCGCAGGATCGGCAGTGGTATGCCGTCGACAACGGAGCGACCTCGGCGGCGAACGACAACACGATCTTCCTCACGGTCCACGAGCTCGCGGCCGGGATGGAGGTGTACAGCTCGCCCGGATCAACGGGATCGGAGGATCCCACCGGTGGTCTCGTCTTCACGAGGGCCTCGGGCAAACTGGCGATCGGCTCCGGGGCCACGTGCGGCCAGACGAAGTTCGATCCCGTGCTCCGCAATCTGTACCTGCCGTGCGTCGGAGGCGACCACGTCGACGTGATCACAGGCCACGTCGACTTCATGCAGCGGACCGGGATTTCGTTCGTCCATCACGGTGCGCCGACCAGCCCCGGCGGTGCTGTCGGAGACCTGTTTACGACGGCGGCGGTCGACCAGGCGGGCAACGTGTACGTCGCCTGGGTCGACACCCACGATCACAATGTCTACGTGAGCGGTTCGTCCGATGGCGGGTCTACATGGACCGCGCCGTTGCAGGTGAACGGCGATCCGGCGAACACGAACGTGTGGCCGTGGATCGTCGGCGGCGCGAGCGGGATCGTCGACGTCGTGTGGTACGGCACGTCCGTCCGGGGCGATCCGGGCACGTTCCCCTCGTGGTTTTCGGACCGTGCCGCCGCCACGACCGTGCCGTGGCATGTCTACCTGGCCCAGGTCCAACTCAACTTCGACGCCCCCGCGAGTTCGACGATCTACCAGTCCCGTGCGACGGAACATCCGATGCATTTCGGCCAGATTTGCCAGGAAGGAATCGGTTGCACGACGAGCAACGGGGACCGCAGCATGGCGGACTTCTTCACGGTCACGGTCGACGCGGGCGGGGCGGCCCTGATCGTGTACGATGACACGACGAACCAGCATCACGGCGCGAGCCTCTTCGTCGCCCGCCAGGTGTCCGGTCCAGGCGCCTTCGGCACCGCGATCTCGCGCCCGGTGCCGACGAATCCGGTCTCGGACCCGACCGGCGATGCGCAAGCGCCGCACTACGCCCCCGTCGTCGGACCGGGACCGAACGTCCCGTCGATGGACTTCACCGCGGCCCAATTGAGCCAACCGAGCAACGGCGTCCTCCGGGTTCGGATGCGTGTGGCGAGCGCGGCGACGCTGGCACCACCGGCGGGGGCCGACGGAATCGTCTGGCTGACCCGCTGGCAGGCCCGTTCCATCGGGGACGGCGGCGAATTGAGCTACCGGATCTTTTACGTTGGAGCGAGGTCCGTCGGCGGGGCCGACCCCACGTTCTTCTCCGGCACCGGGACTTCCGCGAGTCCGAAGGGCGTGCCCGGAAACGGCTGTGTCACGAACACGCCTCAGAACTGCAAACTAATCGAGTATCCGGCGGAACACACGGAGATGGGATCGCTGAATCGCGCGACGGGGAACTTCGTCATCGACGTGCCCCGGGCCCACATCGGCCTCCCGAAGAGCGGTGACACCCTGTACAGCGTGACGGCCATCAGCTTCGCCGAGGTCTCCGGCGGTCCGCTCCTCCAAGACATCGACGGGACCCCCGCGTTCGACATGACCCTGACGAAGGGGTCCGGCGGCGGAGGACACCACGGGACCGGCCACGGCTCGGAGAAGGATTCCTCGGGAGGGGATGCCCACTTCTCGATCCTCGCGAATGACGATCAGATCGGCAAAGTCTCCTTCGTCGACGCGTCGATGGGGATCGCCTTCGAGTCCGCGTATCTGCAATCCGTCGTCTTCGATGGCTCGACGGCCACGATCGAAGGGACCGGCTTCGTGGCGGGCGGCTTTGCCGGATTCCGGATTGTCATGCAAGACGTGGCGAACCCGGGAGTCGGAAAGGACACGTTCGCGATCCAGCTGTCGACCGGACTGACGGTGTCGGGCACGATCACGGAGGGGGAAATCGAAATCTCGTGAGAGGTCCATCCTGATCCCGATTTCGACCGAAGCGTTATCAACCGATACCCGCTCCCGCCCTCGAGCAACATGACCTCCGACCCATTCCAGGCATTCAAGGCGATGCAGCGGGAGAACTGGAAGACGTTCGCGCCGCTCGCCATGACGACGACCCCGAGTGCCGCGAAGCTCGTGCACTTCGCGGGCGTGCGACCGAATCAACGGGTGCTCGATGTAGGATGCGGGACGGGCGTGGTGGCAATCACCGCGCGTCGGGCGGGGGCCGTGGTGACCGGCTTCGACCTGACCCCGGAGCTCCTCGCGGTCGCCAAAGAGAATGCGGCGATCGCCGAACTGGACGACATCACCTGGAAGCAGGGCGATGTGGAGAGCCTTCCATCCCGCGATGGAGAGTTCGACGTCGTGCTGAGCCAATTCGCCCACATCTTCGCCCCGCGTCCGGAAGTCGCCATCAAGGAAATGTTGCGGGTCCTGAAATCGGGGGGCCGCATCGCCTTCAACACGTGGCCTCCGGAGTTGTTCATCGGTCGGATGTTCGCCCTCACGGCCTCCTACATGCCGCCGCCCGATCCGAAACCGGCACCGCCCCATCAGTGGGGAGACCCGAACATCGTCGTGCAGCGTCTGGGGACCGCCGTCCGCGATGTGACGTTCGACCGTGCCGTGCAGGTCACGCCGGCCCTGAGTCCCCAGCACTACCGCCATCTCCTCGAGCAAACGGGCGGGCCCACGGTCCGCCTGATGCAGACCCTGAAGGACGACCCCGCGCGTCTGGCCCAGTTCCGGCATCAGTACGACGAGCTCGTCAGTCAGTACTTCGACGGCAACCTGGTCCGCCAAGACTTCCTGATGACGCGAGCCACGAAGGTGTAGACAGGACCCCCTCACGGGACAACGGTCGCCTTCTGAATCGTGACCTTCGTCCGCGGGCGGTCTTGGCTGTCGGTCGGCGTCCGGGTGATGGCGTCGACGACTTCCATACCGGATACGACTCGCCCGAAGACGGGATGCTTCCGGTCGAGCCCGCGATTGTCCACGACGTTGATGAAGAACTGGCTCCCGCCGGTGTTCGGGCCTGCGTTCGCCATGGAGAGCGTGCCCCTCGCATTGCGGTTGTTCGCGGGGAGCTCGTCCTTGATCGTGTATCCAGGTCCGCCAAACCCGGTGCCCTCCGGGTCCCCGCCCTGAATCATGAAACCCGCGATCACCCGGTGAAAGATGGTCCCGTTGTAGAATCCCTTCTCCACGAGCTTGCGGAAGTTTCCGGTCGTGATTGGCATCGTGTCGTCGAGGAGCTCGATCTTCACGTCGCCCATAGTCGTCTGAAGCAGGACGGTCGTCATGCATCCCCGATTCGTACCGTGTATCTAAAGGCTCTCCGCTAGGCGACGACTGGGATCGGTTGTGAGGTCTCGAGCACGAGAAAAATGATGCCCCGGCAAACGGGGTCCATGTTTCCGCCGGGGCGGGCTACTATGATTGCCATCCAGCGGGGGCTATATGGGACCTGTCCACCGGTTCCACGGGACCTATAGAGATTCCTCAAACAGCGAGAACGCCTCAGGCACTCTCGCGATAGGCGCGTCGTAACCAACGCACGGCTTCCGCGTCGACTTCCTTCGCCGAAGTAAGGCTGATCTGGACGGGCATCGTCTCGTGAATCTTCGAGGGTTGGAGCCGTCCGCCGGGTTTCGGCCGATCTAGACGGAGGGCAAGATCGACCCGGTTTCTCGTCGTGGGCTGGACGCGGGCGAAGGTCCTCCGAGGTGACACGAGTGACACGAAGGTCTTCCGCGCTTGGATCGTGACGTTCCCGAGGCCCACGGCTGCCTCGACTACGGCATCGAAGATGGGGCGAAGCTGCGGACGGTCCGTGTACTGCCCGTCGATGAGTTCATCCGCGGTGGCGGTCATGAAATCCGGGTAACCGAACCGCTCCATGACGAGGAGCGTCTGGGCATAGCCGATCACCCCTTGTTTCGTCAGCCACGCGCGCAGGCTCTTTTCGTCGTCCAGCCCCTCCTTCTTGATCCTCCGATTCCAGGTCGCGACGCCCTTCCCCGTCCGTTCCTCGAGGAGCCGTTCGGACATGGCCCGCATCCCCTCCCAATTCCGAATTTTCGCCATCGGCGTCTCGCCCCCGAGATGTTGTGTCGGCCGAACGACAACGAGCGTCAAGAAGATTGCTCTCAGCCGTTCGACGGTGGGTCGGAAACATCCGGCCCTACCGAATCACGGGGCGGCTCCGCGAACTTGCAGGATCTCACAGACCTGCGCCGCGACGGCGTCCACGATCTCCCCGTCCGACAATCCGAACGCCCTCAGGCAGTCGAGGTGGCGCTGAAAGAACTCTACGTGATCCCGATAGGCCGCATCGGTCGGCTTCATGGAAGCGAATGGTACGAGCAGACGGGGTGCCATGGCTTCGGTGGCCCTCACGTAGGCCTCCCGAAATTGATCGTCGCTGGAGCCATCGTATTCGCGAACGCTCTTGTGAAACTCATCGGCAATCCCCCCACCGGAACGCACCAGGAATTGATCCGTGCGGCATCTCCTCAGGGCGGTGTGCAACCGTTTCGGCACCTTCACCCAAAAATCGCCGTACTTGGTCATCCGACCACCCTCTCAGATTCCTAGCTTCCTCTTGTCGTACTGATCAATCAGGAGGCCAATCCCGACCGCGACGACCGCACCGCCAAGGAGCACGAGCCCAAGGGCGATTCGGACGGGATTTCCTTCCCGGGTCAGGAGCCACGTGACCAGGTCGATGCCGAGGCTGACCACCGCTCCCAGACCGAGGATCCGGAATCCGATCCTCCGCAGAGGCTGACCGCGCTTCTTGATCAGCTGGACTTTTCTTGGGGCATTAGAAGCGGTATCCACCCCCACGGGAGCCACCCAAGATTATTTAGGCGATTTCGGGTAGTAATCACGAAAATTACTTATAACTGCGAAATCGTCATAGAGGCGTGAAATCGAGTCAACAGGCAAGTGCCCCGGCAACAAGCAACACTCCACTCAAGGACCGTGAGCGAGCGGGAGCGGCGGAAATGCCGAGGCTCGCGGCACTGGCCGGTCAAATCGTCGAAGCGAGGAAGCCGGGTGACATTTTGGAGTTGCGCGCCTTCCGGCCTGAGGACATCGGCTCCGACCGACTTGTGGAGCGAGCCCTCAGGACGTCCGCAGACTACGTCGCCAGCTATGTGATTGCCGTCGCCAGGGCGGATCCCGAGAGAGCCCGGTTGCTCGCGGAGGGAATCGAAGTCCCCTGGGTGCGTCCGATCGAGCGACCGAACGGTCACAGCAAGGCCGTCGTCGAAGTCGTGCGACTCTCGGAATACCTCACCAACCACGCCCTCGTCATCGGGGAGGCGGCTGGGCGTACCGGCGTGCAACGCCTTGTGAAGAAGAAACGCTGATTGCGTTCGGCGCGGTCGAATCCCGAAGCGAACCAGCGTCTCGCGAATGCGCTCAGATCCCTGGCAGGATCGGGCTCAGTTGGACCCCTGCTAGGCGCCAACGGCCCCTTTGTCGCACGAAGACATGGGTCGCGCGGTAGTCTCCCCCGGGCACCTCGCGGCCCTTGTAGAAGGCCTTTGTGGACTCGCGGCTCGTCATGATCGCCGCGTCCCCGTACGTCCGCACCGTCATCTCGCTCCGTTCGAACGCCTCGTACTTCAAGTCGCCCGTCCGGTGCTTCGCAAGCCAGTCCTCCTTCGTCAGGATGAACCCGCGAGGCCCGATGCCTCGAAAGTCCGGAGCCAGGACATCGCCCAGGACGACGACGTCGCCAAGCAATTCCGCCCTGCGCAGGTTCTCTCCGAGCTCCGCCAAATCGTCTTCGACGAACGTTGTTGTCTTTGCCATCGATTCCACCACCATGTTGTCGAAGAGAGGAAACGGACGTTCATGTCACGTGCGGACGCGAGACTTCGAATCTGGGTCTCTTTAAATGGAGGGTGACCCGTGCTCGACGGAGGCAACGGAAGCCCGCTACACCATCGTGGCGCCGCCGGCCACGTCGAGTACGATTCCGGTGATCCAGCCCGCTTCGTCCGAGGCGAGGAAGAGTGCCGCGCCTGCAACGTCCTCGGGCATTCCGAGTCGTCGGATCGGGTGTGCATCGATCAACATCTGTCGCTGCGTTTCGGGGATGCGCTCCTTGTTGCGGTCCGTGAGGATCGTCTCGGGGGCGATGCAATTCACGCGGATCCCAAAGGGACCGACCTGGGCCGCCAGGTCCTGCGTGAGGATTTGGATGCCTGCCTTCGCCGCAGCATACGGGATCGGAGACCGGGGATGGGGTCGGCGGCCGGCCGACGACGAGATCGTGATGATGTTGCCGGCCTTCCGCTCCTTCATACCTGGCAAGATGCTCTTGATCGTGAGGAACGTCGCGGTGAGATTGCCTTCGACGGATGCATGCCACCCGTCCTCGGTCGTGTCTTCGAGCGGACCAGGCGGGGAATAGCTACCGCCCGCATTGGCGACAAGGATCTCGATCGGCCCCAGCTCTCGCTCGATCTGGCGGCGCATTGTCTCGACCTCGTCGAACTTGGTCGTGTCGGCGAGGACCTGAATCGCCCGCCCCCCCGGCGCGCTCGATCGACTCCCGCACGGCGCACAAGGCCGCGACATCCCGGCCATGGACCGCGACCTGCGCACCGTTCTGGGCGAAAACGCGGGCGATCGCCGCGCCGATGCCACGGGAACTCCCGGTCACCAGCGCCACTTTGTCGCCCAGAGCACTCATGCCGGCGGCCTCGCCCCCGAAGGCGTTCGCTTGGCGACGACGAGGCCCGAGATCAGCACGGCGACGATGGAAACGTGGTACGCGAGGTCGGGGACCGTGCGGGGTCCAACGCCGATGACGATCGTGAACAGCCCCACAAACGTACCCAGCAACGCGAACGTCTGGGTGGCTAGACCGATTCCTCGACTGAATGTCGGACCCGCCCAGGTCGCCACCCATCCAATGAGTAGGACCCCGGCGATCACACTCTCCGCCGTGCCCGCCGCCCGATGCTCGTACCCGGTGACGAAAATCCCGAAATGGGCCAACGCGGCACCTACGTAAGTGGCAGCCTCGAAGAGCAAGAAGAATCGAATCGCGCGGGCGGTCCTCGGCGAGGTGGTAGCGCCCTCCTCTGCGACCATCGAACCAAGGCCAACTGTTGACGCGTCGCTCATAGCGGGAAGTATAGCTCGGCGGTTCATCTCCCATCCGGACGGTGGACTTCAAAGGAGGAACTCTTTATATGCCGCCACCGGGCCGAGCCGCCTCGTCAGGGAGGGTTATCGAACTTCGGGCCCGCCGCCGGATGCTCGGGTCGGCGGCATTGAGCCCATGGTTGGCGTGCCGCGAATCTTCTTCGGCGCGTTCGCCTGAACCACATTCTGGCTCGACACGACATAGATAGGATTGCCGCTCTGGTCGTATTCACCCTCGATTCGCAGGACCCCGGTAAGGATGACCCGTACCTTCAAGATCGTGCCATCGGTCAATTCGTAAGTGGACCACGGTTCGGCCTTCGACTCGAAATCGACTTGCTCTGCCTCCACTTGGCGCTGAGTCACCGGCGAGATGATCTTAACCATAGATGCGACACCTTGTCTCGAAGCTTAAGCGCTCCGGCGACGCGTCGCGACGGCCGCGCTCGAAATGGACACGCGAAGGTTCCCGACCTCTTCGGGATCTTCTCGTTCCAGCAACGAATACGCCCTCACACCTCTTTAAGGGGATCCATGCCGCACAGGAATTGACCAAACTCTTAAGTATATCGCGATATATCGCGATTCTATGGAAGCCGTCGTCGAACAGCCGACCACACACGATGCCCCCGTTCACCTCGAGGGCCTCGGCAAGGAGTACGGTCACTTCACCGCCCTCAAGGCCCTCGACCTGACGGTCGCGCAGGGGACCTCCCTTGGCTTCCTCGGTCCGAATGGAGCGGGCAAGTCCACGACCATCAAGATCATGACCAACCTGATCCGGCCGTCCCGCGGTCGGGCCTCCCTCTTCGGCATCGATGTGCGGCGGGAGCCGACCCGCGCCCTCGCTCGGATCGGTGCGGTCATCGAGACCCCGGAATTCTACGGCTACCTGTCGCCCTTGGAAACCCTCGCCTATGCCGGCCGGCTCCGCGGCATGTCGTCGAAGGATCTCCACAGCCGCAGCGAAGCGGTCCTCAAAGAAGTCAAGCTCACGGATTGGGCGGACCATCGGATCCAGGAGTTCTCGAAAGGGATGAAGCAACGCCTGGCCATCGCTCAATCGCTCCTCAATGAACCGGACTTGCTCATCCTCGACGAGCCGACGTCCGGATTGGATCCCCGCGGCATGGCGGAAGTCCGCGACGTCATCAAGTCGTTGAAAGACCAAGGCCGGACGATCTTCATGAGCTCGCACCTCCTCGGCGAGGTCCAGGAAGTGTGCGACGACGTCGCCCTCCTGAACCACGGGGAGCTCTTGATTCGCGGGTCGGTGCGGGAACTCTCCCGCGGCGCCGACACATCGATCATCCAGGCCACGTTCCTTCACCCTGCGACGCAGGGGGACCTCGAGGCCCTGGCGGCTTTGCCCGGAGTCGGGGAGGTCAAGGCCAGCGGCGACTCCACCGTCGATCTCCGGATCTCCGGAGGCGAAGAGGGACAGGCGCGCGTCCTCGAGGCGATGATCGGCCGCGGGCTGAAGGTCATCACATACCGGCCTCTCGGTTCCTCGCTGGAACAACTCTATCTCGACCGCATCCAGGAGTCGGATCGCCTGTGACGCCGAGCCCGTTCGCCCAGATCGTCACCGTCGCCAGTTACGAGATTCGCAAGTACATCCGCGGCCGCCGCCTCCTCGGAATGCTGATCCTCCTGGGGCTCATCGTCGGCCTGTTCGTCGGGTTGCCGCCCGCCCTCGGCATCAAGTACGCCTCCACTCCGGACGCGTTCGTCTCGACGTTCGCCACATTCTCCGGCTTGTTAGTCGTCCTCGGAGGCGTGCTGTTCGCGGCGGACTCGCTCGTGTCGGAACACGAGAAGCGGACGGGTTATTTCCTTTTCCCGAACCCAGTGCGGCGCGAGGTCCTGGTCCTCGGCAAGATCGCCGCGAGCCTGCTCGTCTGCACCGCGGTCCTGTCGCTGTACTACGGCGCCGCGGCGATCGCCGCCCTCGTCATCACCGGGTCCTTGACCTGGGACGTCGGCCTCTCGTACGTGTACACGCTCGGGTACATGACCGCGGTCGTCGGGGTCGCGTACCTCCTGTCCGCGCTGTTGAAGGGGACCGTCGCCGCGACGGTCCTGACGTTCTTCCTGTTCACCCTGATCTTCGCCATCGTCGGCGGGATCCTCCCGCGCGCGAACGTCGAGCCCTGGTTCATCCCGACCTCCGCATCGGGGATCATCGCGAATGCGCTCGGTGGAGCCGCCGTTCGGCCGGGTCCCGGAGGCGGGGATGTCGGTTTCGTCCCGGATCCCGCGACCTCCCTCCTCGTCTTCGCGGGATACGCGATCGCGGGCGGCATCCTCGCCATCCTCTTGTATCGGCGGCGCGAGCTGGCGTCATGAGTGCCCCGGAGAAGTTCGGCGGATTCTTCCATTTCTTCGGGAAGGGCGACTTCAAGGGTCTGGTCCTGCACCTGCTCGAGGAACGTCCGATGCACGGGTACGAGATCATCAAGGCGATCGAGGAACGCTACCACGGTTTTTACAAGCCGAGCGCAGGCGCCATCTATCCGGCGTTGAGGGCCCTCCTCCGGAAGGGGTACCTCTCCGTGAGCGGCGAGGAACGCCGCAAGACGTATCGGATCACCCGAGAGGGCAAGGCGTACCTGCGGAGCCGCCGCAAGGAGATCGAGCAGCGCTTCCGCGCCTTCGAATCCGCGGTCGGTCCGGAACGGGCCGCTCTGTTCCGAGAGTTCCGTGCGACCTGGAAGCTCCTAAAGACAAACATGAGCGAGGTGACCCCGAACCAGGCGGACGAGCTCCGCCGGATCGTGGTCGAGATGCGAGAGAAGGCCCTGCGGATTCTGTCGAAGTGATGGCTGGGAAAATCCATGACCGATAACGCGATCGTCACCGAAAATCTGACGAAAGTGTACGGAAAGCTGACGGCGGTCGACCACGTCACCGTGAACGTCGCCTCTGGCACGGTCTTCGGCCTTCTCGGTCCGAACGGGGCGGGCAAGACCACGATGATCAAGTTGCTCACCGGCCTCACGGACATGACGGAAGGCGATGCGACCGTCGCCGGATTCAACGTCCGCCGGGATCCGATGCACGTGAAGCAGCGAATCGGCTGGGTCGCATCCGAGGTCATCCTCGACGACGACTTCTCCGCATGGGAGAACCTCTGGCTGCAGTCGAAGCTACAGAGCCTTCCCAACTGGAAGGACCGGGCCGGAGACCTCCTCGAGTACTTCGGCCTCAAGGATCGCCGAAAGGATCGGGTCAAGACCTTCTCGACGGGCATGCGTAAGAAACTCGAGATCGCCCTCGCCTTGCTTCACCAACCCGAGGTCGTCTTCATGGACGAGCCGACGATCGGCCTCGACGCGAACACGCGGAGGATGCTATGGGACCTCATCACCGGCGTCAACAAGGAGTTCGGGATCACGGTCCTGTTGACGAGCCACTACATCGAGGAGGCCGACGCCCTCTGTGACCAGATCTCGATCATCGACCACGGGAAGATCGTGGCATCGGGAACCCCCACCGCCCTCAAGGCCCGCGTCCAATCGGACTTCGTCGAACTCGAGACGAGCGAGGCCGTGGACGAGGCCCAGCTCCGTTCGATCCCCGGCGTCTCCGAGGTCCGGAGCCAGGGGAAGGCGTGGATTCTCCGGGTCTCCGCCGCGGAGGAGGTCCTCCCGAAGATCTTCTCGACGCTCAAGACGGAGGCGATCCGACGCATCAACGTGGAGAAGCCGAGCCTCGAGACGGTCTTCCTCGACATCACAGGGAAAAGGATCGACCAGGCGGGCGCCGACGTACCGGACTACCGGAAGTTCTACGCGACCATGCGGAGGGCGAGACAATGAGCACGGAGACGACCCATGCGAGGGTCACCGGACGGACCGTGTTGTCGGAGCGACGGAGCGTGAGCCAACGGAGCCAGTTCGCGGGGCTCTACGCCCGCGAGCTCCTCCGGACGTTCCGGAATCCGTGGGTGCTCGTGATCACGTTCGTCCAACCGTTCATGTGGCTTGCGTTCTTCGGGAGCAGCTTCAGCGGCGCCTCTCCGGCCCTCGTCCAGACGATCTTCCACACGAACAGCTACATCGCGTTCCTGCTTCCGGGCGTCCTGGCGACCTCGATGTTGACCGTGGGCATGTTCGGATCCATGAGCACGATCCAGGACAAGCGCTTCGGATTCATGAAGCGCATCTTGCTGACGCCGACGACGAAATCCACCGTGTACCTGTCGAAGGTCCTCGGATCGACGAGCCGCGGGCTCATCCAGATCCCGGTCATGATCCTGGCGGCCGCGCTGTTCGGCGTCAGCTTTCAGGGAGACCCGATCATGTGGGCGGGGTGGATCCTCGGGATCTTCTTCCTCGGCCTCGGGATGTCGTCCTTCTTCCTGGCCGTGACGGCCTCGAGCACGGACTGGCAGACGCCTGGCGTCATCTCGAACTTCATCACGATGCCTCTCATGTTCGCGAGCGGCGCCCTCCTCCCGTTGGCCAATTTCCCGTCGTGGATGCAGGCGATCGCGAGCGTGAACCCGGTCTCGTTCTCGGCACTCCTGGGCCGGGGGATCGTCGTCTTCGGTACGGTCGATTGGTCGTATCTGGGATACCTCACCCTGTTCGCGGTCGGGATGCTCGTCGTGGGAACCGCTGTGGCGAGTCGCTACCTGAAGGCCGAGTGAGGGCGGATCCTCAATCCCGCGGGCGGGGGTTCTCGGATCGCTTCATCCCCTCCCGGACCAGACGATGGACGAAGTCCGTCCCCACGGTGAACTCCCGATTGAGGGAAAGCTGGACGGAGGATACGTTGGGAAGCGTTTGGAGGACATGGGTCTTCGCGGTCAATTCGCCGAGGCTATCCGCCCGGCAGAAGAGGTACTTCATCGGCGGGCCTTGGGTCTCATGGACCAGGACGGCATCCCCGATGGCGCGTCGCAATTCGGCGAAGGAAGCGGTGCCCGCGACCACCAGGTGGTAGACGATTTCACCGGAGTCTGCCAGGAATCCGAGCCGCGGCACCACATAGATCGCTTCGTCTCGGATGAGACGTGTGACGTGGTTCCGCGCGGTCTTCGGACTGAGTCCTGTCGCCACGGAGAGAACCTCGATGGGCGCACGCGGGTCGTCGATCAACGCGTCCAGGACCCGCCAGTCAAGTCCCGACAACTCGTGTTTCAATGGCGCTCGGGAGACTCCTTGCCATATCGCAGGATGACCGAGGAACTGCTCGAGGGCCGGGACCGCCTTCTCCACATCGTAGGGCCAGACCTCTACGGTCACACCGCCATCGACCTTCCACGCAACCCAGGCGACGTCGGGTCCGCCCAACGCTCGGATCGCATCGTCTCGACTCCACTCCCCGCCGAAGGAGACGAGCAGGTCCTCGCGCCCGAAGACAGCGGGGTTGATCGACACCCAATATCCGTGCAGGATCCCCCGCTCTTCGAGGCGGCGAAGCCGCTCGCGGACCGCGGGAGCGGAGAGGGACACCTTCCGGCCGAGAGCTTGGTAACTCTGCCGCGCGTTTTCATCGAGCGCGACGAGAAGCCGAAAGTCCTTGGCGTCCACACGCCGCGGATGACGCGCGGGCTCTAAAACTCCCCGAATCGAAAGTCAAGGATAACATAGTCCCAAATCCTCCGCGATCCTTCACATGGTCAGAAACGGGGGCAAGACATGAACATCGTCGTAATCGGGTCAACAGGTCGCACGGGTCGCCTCGTACTCGAAGAAGGCATCCGGCGTCGACATGCGATGACCGCGTTCACGCGTCGTCCCGACGCACTGGCCGATATCGCGGGACTGGGGATGGTAATCCGTGGAGACGGTCGAAACCTCGAGGACATCCGACGTGCAGTCCGTGGGCAAGACGCAGTGATCTCGATTGTGGCCCCGGAAGGCCGCGGACCAACGACCGTCGTCAGCGACGTGGCACGTGCCGAACTCACGGCCATGCGGGAAGCGGGCGTGCGGCGCATCGTCACCGTGAGCGTTTCCGCCATCGAAGGACGGCGCCCTTGGATCTTGATCAACTTGGTCCGCTGGATCCTTCGGAAACCATACGCCGACTTCGCCCGGATGGAACAACTGGTCGCCGCCAGCGCGCTCGATTGGACCATCGTCCGTCCTCCGTACCTTTCGAACGGACCGACGACAGGCCGCGTCCGAAGTGAGGCCGGTCGAAAGGACCTCGCGCACGGTCCCTATCACATCTCCCGCGGGGATCTCGCGGCCACGCTTCTCGATCTGGCCGAGGACTCGAATCATCTCGGAGAGGTGCTCTTAGTGAGCGAGGGGAAAGAAGGCGGTTGAATCGTGACGGTACGCGAAGCGAGCTGCTCTTCCCGTGTCCGACGTCGGAAGAACACCGGCTAGATCGGACCCAGGGCGAAGGCCACGGCCTCGTCGAGGCTCATTTTCTTCCCCGTCGCCCACGCCGCGGAGAAGGCCTTTTCATCCAACGCCTCTTGGATGGCAGCCAGCCCCTTCTCATATTCCGGCCCCTCATCCGGGTCCATCGCTAACCCCGTGGCATCGAACTGCGTCCGGGCCGCCGCGAACAACGTGGCCCCGCGCGCGGGGTTCCCCTCCGCCAACGCCACTCGCCCGAGCCACACCAGTTCGTACGGGGCGAGGTACCGGTCCCCTCGCTTGTATGCGATCTCCAGGCTCTCCCGGAGGAACGGCACGGCCTCCGTGATGTTTCCTTCGAGCACTTCCAATGCGCCGAGGTTCCCGAGCTCGACGGATACGACGTCCAGTCGTCCCAGTTCCCGGTTCAACCCGAGATTCTCCCGATAGAACTGTCTCGCTTGGCCGATGTCGCCGTCGACGCGCGCCGCCGCGGCGAGCATGTGGAGCGGGGTGACGGCGTCCGCCTTCTCGCCCCGCGTTCGGGCGATCGCCAAGCCCGCCTCACTCCACTTGCGGACCTCCTTGGTATCTCCCCGCCGGAGGGCGAGGCGGGCCATCCCGGTGTTCGCCCGCACGATCAATCGGACATAGTCGCGTTCCTTCGCGATCACCAGGCATTCCTCGAACGCACGCCGCGCAGCATCCGCATCCAGCTTCCGAAACGCGAGGATGCCCGCTCCGTACAGGGCGCGGGCCCGGGTGACGGTCCGCGCCTCCGCGCCCGGCGCGGCGAGGGATTTCGCCAGCCAGTCGCGAGCTTCGTCCGCGTGGCCCCGTTGCTCCTGGAAAAGCCAGAGGTCCGCGGCGAGCTGGAGCGCCTCGGCTCCCTTCCCATGTTTCAGGAACCAGGAAAACGCGGCCCGCAGGCCGTCGTGATCCCGTTCCAATCGGTCCATCCAAACCGCGTCGTCCGAGCCCATCAGATGCGGCTCCGCTTCCGCAGCGAGCGCGAGCAGAGTCTGGGCGCGGTGAGCCTCCCCTGTTTCCTCGGCCATTTCGGTCCCCTTTTGCGCATCGACGCATCGTTACTTCAACGTTCGTGGCATCTTACGCGTCCCACCAGAGGGTTCCCGGACCTGCGCATCCGGGAGACTCCTGCCCTCCCCAGCATGAAGCGTTAAGTGTCCGAAACGAAGTTGCCCGCTTCGAGGGATCGCGTGCGGCTCGAACACCTCTTCGACATCGAGATGAAGTACGTTGGCGAACCCGTATGGCTGGAGCTCTACGGCGGGAAAGACCTCGAAGGGTTCGGAGAAATCGAGGGCACTGTGACCGGCCCCAAACTGAGTGGGGAATTGCGATGGGCGAACCACGCGCGAAGGCGCGAGGATGGCGTGTGGTGTCCCGATCTCCACGGTGTCGTGACGACGGAGGACGGGACGAAGGTCCTGATCAACATGGAGGGTTACAACGTCGTCGAGAAGGTGCCGAGCGTCAGGAGCGCCATCACCGCCATGTGCACGTTCGGCTCGGCTGACGCGCGGTATCGGTGGCTGAATGCGGTGATCGCGATCGTGGAAGGGGTTCGCGAACAACAGGCGAACCGGGTTCGTTTGAAAGCCTACGCGTGCGTGAACGAGGTCGCGGCCGGACCGCTCGCCCTCCTCTAGTCGACGAAATTCGCGGGCTGGATTTGCATGCTCACCGGCGCCGTGAATCGCCCCGCCATCGTGATCGACCGCGGTCGCCGCGCGATTCGCGTGGCTGGCGTCCTCCGTCGTGTCCGCGGACCTTTGGAGGCGGCGGGGCCCGATAATCAAAATCCGGGAGCGTCACGCGGGGAATGGGCTTGCCGAGGGCCCGCTCGATGGCCCGCACGTCCCCCTCATCTTCCGGCGTCACAAACGTCATCGCTTCCCCCGCCGCTTCCATCCGCGCGGTCCTCCCGACGCGATGCACGTAGTCCGTGGGGACCGTCGGCACATCGTAGTTGATCACGTGGGAGATTCCTTCGACGTCGATCCCGCGGGCCGCGACGTCCGTCGCGATGAGAACTTGGTGTCGGCCGCTCCGGAAGCCCGCAAGGGCTGTCTCCCGTTGGCTCTGACTTCGGTCCCCGTGAATCCGGGCCACGTCGAATCCCGCTTGGCTGACCTGCCGAGCGACCCGGTCCGCGCGGCGCTTCGTGCGGACGAAGACGAGGACCGACAACATGTCCTCCCGCCCGAGGAGGCGGACCAGGAGGGACGTCTTCAGGTGCTGCGGGACCGGATAGACCTCGTGCCGGATCGTCGACGGAGGCCGGTGCGGCGGCGAGACGGAGATGCGGACGGGATTGCGCATGATCGTCCGGGAAAGGGTCTCGATCTCCGAGGCCATGGTCGCGGAGAAGAGAAGGGTCTGTCGCTCCCGCGGGAGGGCGTCGACGATCCTCCGGACATCCGGGAGGAAGCCCATGTCGAGCATGCGGTCCGCTTCATCGAGGACGAGGACCTGAAGGCCGCGGAAGTCGACGTTCCGACGGGACATGTGGTCCAGGAGCCTTCCGGGGGTCGCGACCACGACGTCGACACCGGAGCGAAGGGCGTGCTCTTGCGCGGCCATGCCGACACCGCCGTAGACCGCATGGCCGCGGATCTTCGTGCCCTTCGCGAGGCCGCGGAGGGCGACCTCGATCTGGGCCGCGAGCTCACGGGTCGGCGAGAGGACGAGGGCCCGAGTGTGGCCAGGAGCTTGCTTCAGGAGGCGATGGAGGATCGGCAGAAGGAATGCGGCAGTTTTCCCGGAGCCGGTCTGGGCGGTCCCGATCACGTCGCGACCCGACAGGATCGGCGGAATCGCCTCCTTCTGAATCGGCGTCGGCGCCTCGTACCCGAGGCCGTAGACTGCTCGGAGAAGGACCGGGTCCAGACCGAGATGATCGAACGGATTCTTCGTGTGCGTCGCTTGCATCGCGTGTCCTACGGGTTCATCGGCTTAAGGATTCGGGTGCCAACGGAGGGAATTCCTCCGATCCTCCGTCCTCGGGAATGCTTAAACCAGCGGCTCCCCATGCAGAGCCTCGAGGGACGCTATGCTCTACATGACAAGTTTCAGCACGAAAGAAGGCCGGCTCAGGGAATTTCAGGACTGGGTAAAGAAGAACGAGGACGTCATCAAGAAGTCGGCGCCTCGCGGTTGGACGTATCGAGGCACCTACGGCTATGTCCTCGGTTTCGGTCGGTTCGCTGGCGCGCAGATGTGGGAGTGCAACCGGTACGGCGACTTCGACGCGTGGCGGGAACACAACGATCCCGCATGGGTTCGGATCGCGGAGGAGTTCCAGGAGTTCATGACCGAGGATGTGGGGGAGTCCGTCCTACTCCGCGAAATGAGTGACGTCAGGGTTTTCGAAACGAAGAAGCCCAAGAAGTAGTCCGTCGAGAAGCCCCCACTGACCGCGCTCTCGGTCCGGGAGACGTCTAAGATTGGAATCTCTTTCGGTGCCGGCGAATCGGGATGAGGCGAGAGGGGGCACCGCTGGGTCGGGATGGCGCCCTCGATTGCGCTCGTGGCCATCGTCCTCGCGTTCGTGAATCTGCTGACCTCCTTGTTGATCTAGATTGCCTTCAATCCGGTGGACAGCTACTTCGAGCGGCTTCGCGAAGACGAAGCCTGACGTCCCCGGTTGTCGACGATTGTCGTGCGCGAATTCCGTCACTCCCGACCGCAATGGTGCTTTTTGTCAAGGTCCCCAGCCCGCGGCCGCGGAACATTAAAGGTCCATCAACGAATCGGTTCGCGGTATGCGGGGGAGTGTAGTAGGGGTACCGTTATGGCTCATTGTCATGGTCTGCGTCGTGCCGCCGATCGCCTACTCCCTGTCGCGGGCCGCCGGCGTCCCCGTGGAACTGATCCTGCCGACCGCGGTCGCGATGGAGGTCGTCTTCCTCACGCAAACGGTCCAGCAGACCCTACGCCGGGCCGAGGTCCGCCGCCATTTCGGTTTCGCCCTCTGGGAACTCCACCAGGAGATGTCCCAGCATCTGGAGACCCTCGATGACCGGTTGACCCTGGTCCAACAGGGGGTCACGGGGGAGCCGAGTCGGGACGGGCTGCGCACCTGGGCCTCGTCCGTCGACGCTTTTCCCGACGATTCCTGGGATCGGTTCCTCACGATCGGCGGGCTTCACCGCCTCCTCGACAGCGCGCCGGATCAGGTGGCGGGGAACTTGTACCGGTATTACGACGGCGTCCGGACGTTCAACAACGAGGCGGCCCTGCGGGATCGGATGCTCGAGCGGCTCTTCACCGTCACTGGTCCGGCCACAGCCGGGATTTTCCAATCGGTGAAGTCGAGCGACAAGCGCCTCGAGTCATGGCTGAGTGAAGTGCCGCCCCGCCTAGCGATCTTGATGCGGGACATCCAGCACGTGCTCGGGGGCCTCGGTCACATGCCCGGGGTGATCGTGTCCGCGGACGACGAACGGAGGCTCCAGGCGGTCAACCAGCAGGCCAACGAGGCCTATGCCCGCTGGAGGGCGAAGCACGGCGACGTGCAACGCGCCTTGGACCAGGTCGACTGGGACATGCAGGTCCAGGACGACCTCGTGCAATGAGCTCGCCACCGCAACCTTATCCCTCACGTCTCAATGCCGTCGATCATGCTCAAGTTCGCGACGGTCGCAGTCGTTGTTCGGAATGAGAAAAGGGCCATGAAATGGTGGAAGGAGAAAATCGGCTTTCGGGTCGTGACCTCGTTCCCCCACTGGGTCACGGTCGCGCCGCGAGGTGCGAACGTCCACCTCCATCTCTGTCCGGACTCCCGCCCGGAGAAAGGGAACACCGGATTCATGTTCTCCACGCCGGACGCCGCGAAAGAGGAGGCGCGACTCCGCAAGAAGGGCGTCAAGATCACGCACCCGGTCAAGAAGGAGGATTGGGGAACGATCTTCTGGTTCGCTGACCCCGACGGGAACGAGTTCCAGGTGCTCGAATACTAGCGCCTCGCGGCGGCGCGGACTCGGCCCTTTCTCGCGTTCCCTTCACAGAGGCGGATTCGTGTCTTCTTCGGATTCCGGGGGCCGAGCCTCGGGCGGTTCCTCTCTCTTCCGACGTCGGGCGATTGCGATGAGGACGAGCGCGGCCACAATGACTCCGGCGAGGAATGCAACGCCGGTGTAAATCGCCGCCGACGTCGTGCTCACGCTGGTCCCTGAGGCGACGACCGCGATCGTGGCGAGAGACGATCCGCCGACGGAGTCGTTCACCCAGAGATGGACCGGGTACGTGCCGGACGCCGAATAGGCGTGGGTTGGGTTCTGTACGCTACTTACGGCTCCGTCACCGAAGACCCATGCATAGGTGAAGGGACCCGTTCCGTCCGTCACGCTCGCCGTGAAGCCGACCGATTCCCCAACCGTCGGTACGGAGTTCGAGGCCTTCGCCGTCGCGGCCGGGAGTGCGTTGACGGTGACCGAGACCGTGGTCGCGGCCGTGACCTTCACGGCGTCGGTGACGATCAGCTCGACCACGAACACGCCCGCCCGCGCATATTCGTGGGCCGGAGCAACAGCGGTGCTGGAACTCGCATCCTTGAAGTCCCAGGCGTACCGGATCGGCGCGGTGCCGGCGGTCACGGTTGATGTGAAGTGCACCGCGACCCCGATATCGGTCGCGGCGACGGACGCCTGAATGGACACGGTGGGGACTGGATTCACAATGACCGCGATGGTGCGAGCGACCGACCCGCCGCCGGAATCGTTCACCCACGCGTTCACCGAGTACGTGCCCGCCGCGGCATACGAGTGGCTCGGAGTCGCGACCGTGCTCGTCATTCCGTCTCCGAAGGACCACGCGTACGCGTATCCTCCGGCGCCGCCTGCCGCGGTCGCTTCAAAGCTCACCGCCTGTCCCACGTCCGTGGCCGTCGGCGTCGCCGAAGCCGTTGCGGCGAGCACCGACGAGACGACGACCTCAACCGTGTTCGTCGCCGTCCTCCCCAAGGAATCGGTGGCTGTGACGACCACGTTGTATCGGCCCGTTCCCGTGTAGCTGTGCGTGGGTGTCGCACCGGTCCCAGTGCCGCTGTCGCCGAAGGTCCATGCGAATGTCGTCGGGCCCGCGGCGTTCGTCGTGCTCGCGGTGAAGGTGACCGGGCTGCCGGAATCGACGACGGCCAGGTCGGAGCTCGACGTGACCGTGAGCGGCGAGGATTCGGGTGCCAGGAAGAGCCACGAATCCGTTTGGAACGTCCCGAGTTCGACCGCATAGTTCGCGGTGAACAGGGCCCAAATCGTCCCGCCGAAGGCTCGAGCCTGCAAGTAGTCGCCGTACTGGGGGACGATGAACGACCCCCCGAAGCCGTTGGGCGCCAGGTAGTCGAACATCGCCGGATCCGAATCCGGTTCGTTGGAGACGTTCGTCACGCGAACGCGATGGAACGTCTGTCCTTGATCCGTAGAGACGCTCGCGACAACGTCGATCCGATGGTCGAACGCATCGTACTGCGTCGTGTAATACGCGACGACGACCGCTCCGTTCAGGGGGTCCGTCGTGACCCAGGGCATGTCGTTGACCGCCGGCGCGGACAAGGTGGCCGGCGTGGACCAAGTCGCGCCTCCGTCTGTGGAACGGCTAAAGAGGATCGCCGAATGTCCGCAGTTGCCGGGGAAGAACGGGCCATAGAAGTTGTAGTAGCTCCCCGAAGTGCACGCGGCGATCGTGAAGTACAGGTTGTTCGACGACGTGCTCGTGTCCACGGCAATCACCGGGATGCTGTCGGTCCGGAACTGTTCCGTGGCAAAGCCGACGATGGCGGTGTCGCCGGGCAACGTGGTGCCGGCGCCGTAGAAGCTCAGGACATCGTGGACCGGTCCGAAGGCCCCGCCGTTCGGGGCGGTGGAGACGACGCGGCACGAGAGCGGGCCCAGGGTCGTCGCGGTCCCGTAGTTGCACCAGGTGAAGTGGGCCGCCCCGTCGGACCCCACCGCGGGCGTCGTGAAGACGGGGTACGGATCGGTCGCGTACAACGGGGGCTGTGAGTCGCCGGCGAGCATCGTGCAAACCAAGGCCGGCGTGCACCTCGCGACCCAGCTCTCCGTGGTGCCGGTCGCCGTAAAGTGGTCCCAGGACACGTAGACGTCTCCGTAGTGCGGCGAGGTCGAGTCGCGGTCGACCGAGATGAGCTCCTTGTCCTCGAACGACCCGGCGAGGTCGGTGAGGTTCCCCGTGATGAACGTCGTGGTCCAGCAGTTGTTGGTCGTCGGCGCGGCGAACGGCGTGGTGCAGTCGACGGTCGGGTTGAAGAGGCCCGCGTTCGACACCGCAAGCTCGATCCCGTTGGCACTCGAGTTCAAGCTAATTGAAAGGGACGCGTAATAGAAATTGCCCGTCACGCCCGCGGCGACGGACGGGTCGCCGAACGAAGCGAGGAACTCCGGGAACGGCACGCCGGTCCCGTTCAGGACCACCTTCGTCATGCCGGGAATCGCGTCTCCCTTCAGGACGGTCCGGCCTCCGTCCACGGACACCGTGAAGCCGGAGACGGACTTCGTGAACCCGCTCGGACAATCGGAGGCCGGAAGGGGAGGGCCGCACAAGAAGAAGCGGAAGTCGTTGACGCCGCCCACGACGTGGTTGATGTTCGCGGGGTCGACGTCAACCGAGGTCTCCGTCTGCGGCATGTAACTCGCGTCGTTGACGAACCGGAATCCATTGACTGGGATGCTCGCGAGGTCGGGGGTCGGTGCCGGACGATTGACGCTTCCCGTCCGCGGGAGTTGCCCGAGGCCCCGATTCACCGCGGCGATCCCCATCGACGAGAGCGGGGGATGGTACTTCGAGGCAATCCCCTGATTGTAGGAGACCAGGGATGGACCGGGCGCGCTCCCAGTCGGATTCGCGCTCGGCAAGCGAACGGCGAGACCCACGGTTGCCACTGCCAGACCGATAATGACGAATACGACGAGAACCGCACGCGACCGTTTCATACGATGTCCCCTCCCAGCCGGACGAGGATCCAATGCGGCCCGCAGGGCGACCCCCGCCCGGTCGCGGGCAGGGTCCGTCGGCCTTATATCGTTGCGCCCACACCGCCGCGGGTTCCCCAAGGCCGCCGGAATTTTCGTCGCCGACGGTCTGACCCATTCCTCCAGGCTCCCGCAAGTTCGTGCCGCAACGTTCATTGGCCCCATGACGTAATCGCGAGACGGCGAATCCGATGTTGATCCGCTCGACCGACCTTGGGCAACAAGTGAGGAAGTACGTCCTCGACCATTTCCTCGAGTTTTCGGTCCCTCCCGTCGTGGAGCAGATCATGAAGCGATTCCGCCTCGACCGAGGGCAGGCGTTCGAGGTCTTTCAATGGCTCGAGGCCGCGCGCCATGTGAGGTTGGTGCCCGGGACCCAGCGAATCCTGATGGCGTTCCCTTTCTCCGCGGTCGCCACCCCGTTCGTCGTGACGCGGCGAAACCGACGGTGGTACTTCGCGAACTGCGCTTGGGATTCCGTGGCGTTCCACGCCATGCTGAACGAGGAGATCCGGATCGGATCGCAGTGCCATCATTGCGCGGAATCGATCTCGATCACCCTCGCGAACGGGCGCGCGACGGCCTCACCCCGGGAAACGCGCGTCTACCTGTCCCTCCCCGCCGCGAAATGGTGGGACGACATCCTGAACACCTGTTCGAACCACATGGTCTTCTTCCGCGGCACGTCCCACATCGACGACTGGCGGGACGCGAATCCCGGACCGGAGGGCGCGGCCCTCACGATCGAGCAAACGCACGCGCTGAGTGTGCCCCTCTACCGCGACCGCCTCAAGCTTGAGTACGTCCGGCCGTCGAAGGACGAGCTGGTGGCTCACTTCGCCGCCCTCGGGCTCACGGGCCCGTTCTGGAATCTGTGAGCCAGCCTTTGCCTGCTTCCGACCGTAGCCCCGACCATCGTCTCGCCCTCCCTTCCGAATCGCACCTGCACCTCGGCGTCGCCGAAGCACAGGCTCGATTCCGAGGGCTCCGTGCCCCTCAAAAGCGTGGGGTGAAGTCCCGGGCATTTGGAATGCCGCCTGCAGGGTAGCCCAAAGACGGCTGGACGATTCGTAGGCAACCCTTATTCCCGCCCTGCCGATTACGAAAGGGGGAGGGACCAGCCTGGCCGACGGCCAACGAGCGATCGGATTGTCGCGTTCGGGAATCAGGCCCGTGGCCCTCGCCATCCTGGTTGTATTTCTGCTCCTAGCGTTCGCCCTCCCGTATATGTTGTACAAACCGCACCCGCTCCAAGCCAGCGCGACCGGGACTCCCCGTTCCGGACCCACTCCTTTGACCGTTTCGTTCGTCGGCAATGCGAGCGGCGGAACCGGCCCCGTGAGTTTTCATTGGGACTTCGGCGACGGGACCTCCAGTTCGGAAGAATCTCCGAGCCACACCTACCGGTTCCCGGGGACGTACAACGCGACCCTCGCGGTCTCGGACTTGCGGGGAGGCCTTGTCTCGCCCGCGATTCAGATCAATTCGACGACCACCCGGTTTGATTTCCGGGACAATCTGACGACCGCGAATCCGGACCGGTTTTTGAGGGGGATCGTCCGGAGCGCCTTCATCGTTGAGGGACGCGGAAACGTGTCGACCTATTGCTCCGTCCACGTGAACAATTTCTCCGTGTACCAGGGCGATTGCGCGTCCTTCACCTACATGTACAAGGTCAAGCGATCCGCGGACACCGAGGCGAGATTCGACGTCAACATCTCGGTCCGCCGCAACGCCACGGATTCGAACGTGTCCATGACATTGACGGGAGAGTTGTCATCCACTTATCAAACGACCTTCGGCGTCCACAGTGTCACCGTGGGGGTTGCCCTGGATGGGAGGCTAGATGCGGCGGGCCCCGTGGGCGTCGCGAGTCACGTGGCGTATCAATTCAACCTCACCGCGGGATCCTCGATCACCTATACCGTCGAGGTCGATGGCGGGTTATTGGTGAACATATCGGCTAACGCCACGATCACGCACAAGATCGAACAAAGGGCCACGACGATCATCCAAGGAGACTGTCGATCCGCTTCCGCCTTCACTTGGGTCCAACAATCGGACGTTCCTTCGCTCAAGGGAAAGGTCAACGTCACCCTCACGTACATCGCCTCGAATCCTGGCTCCGTGGCCCACGTCAGCCTCGAGCTGTCCGGTTCCATCCAGGTCGTTGCATCACGGGCTCATTGAGTCTTGGCGCGTCGGGGGCCGCCGGTGATCGACTTCCCGGTCCCTAACGCTTCAACGCCCTGGATGCTCCGACGGAACGAGTGAGTCCGAGAGCCAGGCCGCAGGCCGCACCCCCTGCAAGAGCGTTCGTCGAGGGCGGTCTTGCCCTGCCAGCGCACGAATCCACAAATACCCCTCAAATCAATCGCTTCCCGGTGGAGGGGGAGTCTTGCGAAGCAGTAGCGCCATTTTCGTAGCCGCCGCACTCGTGGCTTTCCTGTTGATCCCGACCGCGTCGGCGTCGCCGACGGTGCAATACGGGCACACGTTGGGTGGCACGGGCAACGAAGGGGGTCGCCTCATTGGCGTCGATGGATCCGGGAATGTCTACCAGTTCGGCATAACGAGTGCCTACACGGCGGGCGCATTCCTAGCGAAACGGAATCCCCAAGGGGACGTGTTGTGGCAGCGACTGATCGCCTTCGGTGGGACGTGGAGTCCCGTCGGAATGGCGGTGGCACCCGACGGCACCGTGTATTTCACGGGCCAGTTAGGAGCCAATTACAGCGAGGGCACGGTGGTCGGAAAGGTCCTCTCCGACGGCACCCTCGCATTCTCGAAATTCACAAGCGCCTTCGTCGCGCCGAACGCGATCGCGTACGACCCGGTTTCGGGCGGCGCGCTCATCACGGGGACCGTGAACTGGTCACCCCCCGCGGGCGGGATTTTCGCGGTCGACGCGAACGGGAGTTTCCGTTGGGGCTCTTTCGCGAGCGCCACTGCGGTCCCATACGATGCGGCGATCGACGGAAACGGCACCGCGTTCATCGCGACGACCTGGCTCTTGAACGGTCGATTGGATGCCGGGTTCGTCGCATTCGACGAATCCGGGACGCTCCTCCATGAAAGGCGCCTGGACCTGCCGAACGACGAATATGGGTGGTCCGTCACCCTCGGTCCCGACGGAGACCCGTACTACCTCGGCTTCTCGTACCAGAACTACGACCCCATCTCCGCCCGCTTCACGCCCGACCTGGTCCCCCAATGGACCGAATACGTCGGGAGTCCGACCCTCTACGATTACGGCTGGCGCATCGTATCCCCCGGCGACGCGACGTTCTTCGTTCAAGGGAATTATTACGATTACCAGAATGGCGAAAGTGGCAGCGTCACCTATCGAGTCGACTCGTCCGGGGCGCTCGTCGACAGCGGTCTCCTGTCCGGCCAAGGGGCCGGCGGGGCCACCCTTTCCGTCCAGGACATCGCAGTGGGACCGGACGGCAGCGTGTTCCTCTCCGGATCCAGCTACCGCTCTCCGACGCGAAACGAAACGCCCGTGAGCGACGCCCGCGTGGTAGCGATCACCGCCTCCTGGCTCACCGATTCGGCCGGCTGGCATGCCCCGTCCGTGACGCTCTCCAATCTCGCGGGCACCCTGACCGACCCGAATTTCCCCGCCGACGACTTCCGCGTCGAGGCGCGGGACCAAGCGTGGTACGGCGCTCTCACGCTTCCCGCGTCTTCCGTGCATGCGGTCGCCACCGCGAACATCACAGATCGGGACCACCGGGTCGTGGCTTTCTCGGCGAACGTGAGCGGCGGCACGCCTCCGTACACGTATCGCTGGTCCTTCGGGGACGCCAACAGTTCCACGGAGGCGAATCCGAACCACACGTATTCGGAGGGAGGCCGGTATCCGGTCCAGCTGATCGTCGAGGACAGCGCCGCGAACCGCGCCTACTCGATCGTGGACGTGGTCCTCGGCGGGCCTCCCGTCATCACGAACGTGAGCATCTACCCGAATCCCACGTACGTGAATCAGTACACCTCCTTCAACGCGGTCGGAGACGACCCGGATGGCTCGATCGTGAACTGGCATTGGAACTTCGGGGACGGCTCGACGTGGGACGCGTCCTACAGCAGCGCATACCACTACTACTCTGCCCTCGGCACGTACAATGTGACGGTGACTGCCCGCGACAACGACGGGCTCGAGACGAGCGCCTCCAGGCTGGTGCAGGTCCTCGACCAGCCGCCGTACGCTTGTTTCTACATCAGCCCGAACCCGACCGTCGTCGGATATCCGACGTCCTTCTACGACTGCTCGTACGACCCGGACGGCTACATCGCTTCCTCTTCGTGGGACTTCGGGGACGGGACGAACGGCACCGGGAGTTATGTGTCCCACACGTTCGCGTCGGCCGGGAGCTACCTCGTGCGATTGACCGTCGTGGACAACGCCGGCATGACGTCGTTCCTGAACCAGACCGTGTCGGTGAACGTGAACCAGTTGCCGGTTGCGCACTTCAGCTACTCCCCGTCCGATCCGATTGCGGGCCAAGGGATCTACTTCAACGGCTACGCTTCCTACGATCCCGACGGGTACATCACCTATTGGACCTGGGACTTCGGCGACGGGACCAACACGACGGCGTATTACGGCGATGCGTACCACGTCTACTCGCAG
>Ga0209156_10000186_pt1 | contig 50184 bp, 51 predicted proteins | sample GraSoiAngelo_124_FD_185881 | JGI IMG/M metagenome (GOLD analysis project Ga0209156, IMG submission 185881) | Grasslands soil microbial communities from the Angelo Coastal Reserve, California, USA - 14_0927_05_20cm (SPAdes) (version 2) | ecosystem: Environmental > Terrestrial > Soil > Grasslands... | reverse complement strand
CGCCTCCTATGATCGCGCCCATTCTGCCCAAGGAGGCGTCCATGCATCGACGCTCGTTCCTCGTGACCGGCACCGCCGCAGCGGCCGGCCTCGCGTTTCCCGCCGTCCTCCGTGCCCAGGGCGGCGACGCGATCAAGATCGGCTTCCCGGGGCCCACGACCGGTCCCTTCGGCGCCCTCGCCAAGGATCAGCAGCAGGGCGCGGTCGTGGCGATGGAGGAGATCAACGCCAAGGGCGGCGTCCTCGGCCGGAAGCTCGAGGTGCTCTTCCGCGACGACCAGCTCAAGCCGGCCGTCGGCGCCCAGCGCACGAAGGAGCTGATCGAGAACGAGAAGTGCGAGTTCATCGTCGGCGGCCTCGCCGCCCACGTCCAGATGGCGATCAACGAGCAGACCAAGAAGGCGGGGAAGCTGTTCATCTCCGTGAGCCAGTCGGATGAGATCAGCGCCAAGCCGGACGCCGGCCCACTCACGTTCCACGAGGCGCTCAACCCGACGATCACCGGCCGCGCGGTGGCGGCCTGGATCGCGCAGAACCTGGGCAAGAAGTGGTGGATCGTCTATGCGGACTACGCGTGGGGGAAGCAGAACAACGCCGTCTTCAGCGAGGTCGTCAAGAAGCAGGGCGGCACCGTGCTCGGCGCGACGCCGTACCCGCTCGGCAACGCCGAGTTCTCCGCGCATCTGCCGAAGATCGTGGCGGCGAAGCCCGAGGTGCTGATCGCGGTCACGCCGGGCGCAGACGACATCGCCTTCCTCAAGCAGGCCGCCAGCTTCGGCTTGAAGAAGGAGATGAAGATCGCCCAGCCGCTCCACTGGCTCCCCTATCTGAAGGAAGGCGGCCCCGACCTCTACGCCGACATCTACGCCGGGATCAACTTCTCCTGGCAGCTCGAGGACTCGATTCCCGAGGCGAAGAACTACGTCAGCCTCTACCGCAAGAAGTACAACGAGCCGCCCGGCGACTACGGCGCCTACGCCTACAGCGCGATCCACGAGGTCGCGCGCGGCATCGCGCTGGCGAAGGCCGTCAACTCCGACGCCGTGGCCGCAGCACTGATCGCGAATCCGGCCTACAACCACTACAAGGGCAAGCAGTGGTGGCGCGCCTGCGACCGCAAATCGTTCCAGGACCTCTGGATCGTCAAGGGGCGCGACCGCTCCAAGATGAAGGGTGAGTGGGACTTCCTCGACATCGTGCAGAAGGTGGCGGCCAGCGAGGAGCTCGACCGGACCTGCAAGGAGAAGGGCTTCGCGTAGCTGATGGCGGACCTGACGCTGGCGACGCTGGCGGCGCAGGTCTTCACGGGCCTCGTGCTCGGGATGATCCTGGTGCTGCTGGCGATCGGGCTCAGCCTGATCTTCGGGCTGATGACCGTGGTGAACTTCGCCCACGGCTCGCTCTACATGCTCGGCGCCTACTTCGGATTCTTCCTCGTCGCGTACACGAAGAGCTTCTGGCTCGCCCTCGTCGTGGCGCCGATGCTCGTCGGCGTCTTCGGGCTCCTGGTGGAGCGCTTCCTCGTGCGTCGGCTCTACGGGCGGTCGATCGACGACCCGCTGCTGCTCACCTTCGGGCTCTCGCTCGTCCTGGTCGAGGCCGTGCGGCTCGTCTGGGGCAAGATCGGTCTCACGCTCGATCCGCCGCCCGCGCTCGCGGGCGTCGTCAACCTCGGCTTCACATACTTCCCGCTCTACCGCCTCTTCGTCATCGGCGTCACCGTCGTCGTGCTCGTCGCACTGCTCCTCTTCCTCGAGAAGACCAACGTCGGCCTCATCATCCGTGCGGGCTCGCGCGATCCGGTCATGGTTCGGGCGCTCGGCTTCGACCTCGGGCGCGTCTGGCTCCTCGTCTTCGGCATCGGCACCGCGCTCGCGGGCCTGGCCGGCATCCTCGCCGGCCCGATGCGCGGCGTCTACGCCGAGATGGGCGTGACGATCGTCATCGAGTCGTTCGTCGTCGTGGTCGTGGGCGGCATGGGGAGCCTGCCGGGCGCGATTGTCGCCGGCCTCGTCATCGGGCAGGTCGTGAGCCTCACGACGCTCTTCGCGCCAAAGTTCGCCGAGATCATGGTGTTCATCGTGATGGCGCTCGTCCTGCTCGTCCGGCCGAGCGGACTCTTCGGCGAAGCAGGACTGATGGAATGAGGGCGCTCACGGGCTGGATCGGCGGGCACCCCGTCCTCGCGTTCCTCGTCGTCTTCGCCGTTTTCCCCTTTCTGGTTCCCTACAAGGCGCTCGCGACGCAAGTGCTGATCTACGGCCTCTTCGCGCTCGGCTTCAACCTGCTCTACGGCTACACCGGTCTCCTGTCGTTCGGCCACGCGGCCTACTGGGGGCTCGGCGCCTACGGCACCGGCATCGCGCTCGCCAAGCTCCAGGTGGGCTCGCTCTGGCTCGCGCTCCTTGCCGGGCCCGCCCTCGCGGTGGTGGGCGGCGTGGTGATCGGCTTCTTATGCCTGCGGCGCCGCGGCATCTACTTCGCCATGCTCACCCTCGCCTTCGCCCAGCTCCTATATTTCGTCGGCTTCCACCTGGCCGACGTGACGGGCGGTGACGACGGCCTCCGCGGGATCAGCGTCCCGCCGCTGGTGCTCCCGGGGGTGCGGATCCCGCTCGACACCTCGCTCGCCTTCTACTACTTCGCCTTCGCGCTCGTCGCGCTCGCGGTCGCCGGGCTCAAGCGCATCCTCGACTCGCCCTTCGGCGCCGTGCTCCAGGCCATCCGCGAAAACAGCGACCGCGCCGTCGCCTGCGGCTACGACGCGACCCGCGTCAAGCACCTCTCGTTCGTGTTCTCGGCGCTCTTCGCGGGGCTCGCGGGCGCGCTCGACGCGCTCCGCCTCAACGTGGTGCCGATCGAGTCGCTCTACTGGTCCACGTCGGGACAGGTCGTGATCATGACGCTGCTGGGCGGCGCCGGCACCTTCTTCGGCCCGTTCGTCGGCGCGGCGACGTGGCTCGTGCTCGAGGACCGCCTCGCCGTGTTCACCGAGTCCTGGCCCCTCGTGGTCGGCGCCATCTTCATGGCGTTCGTCCTCTTCCTGCCGAAGGGCATCTGGGGCACGCTGCTCGCGCGACTCGAGGGCGCCGCGCGCTAGGGCGTGGCCGCCGCGCCGCCCGGCGCGCGGTGGCGGTCGGCCGAATCGAGCGGCCGGAAGCCGAGCACCTCCCGCGGGTGCGTGAGGTCGCGGTAGTTCCACTTGTTGTCGGAGACGACGAAGAAGACGTCGAAGCGGAGCGTCGGGGGTGCCTGCAGGCAGCGATCGATCATCTGGACAATGTCCCGCTGGCTGCACCAGACCGAGTAGTCGCGCGGCGAGAGCGGCCGGTCCTCCGCCGTCACGTGGCCGATGCGCAGGCAGACGGCCGAGAGTCCGTGGGCGTCCACGTAGTAACGCGCGAGCGCCTCGCCCCAGGCCTTGCTGGCCCCGTAGAGCCCCGACGGCCGCAGCGGCGACTCGTGGGAGATCATGGGCCATTGGCCGACCTCGTCCCCGCAGCCGGTGACGAGCGCACGGTACGGCATCTCGCGCTCGTAGCCGCTCACCGTCGCGCCGCTCGAGGCGAAGACGACGCGCTTCACCCCGGCGCGGCGTGCCGCCTCGAAGACGTTGTAGGTGCCGACCACGTTCGCCCGCAGCGTGTCCTCGAACGGCGCGCTCATGCTCGCGTTCGCCGCGAGATGGACGACGGCGTCCACGCCCGCGAACGCGGGCTGGATGGCCTTGAGCTCCACGATGTCGGCCTGGTGGCAGGGCACCCCGGCCACCGCGCGGCGGTTGAGGGCGCCGAAGGCGTACGCGGCACCGAGCTGCCGGAGGACGGCGCCGCCGATCAGCCCGCTCATCCCCGTCACGAGCACGCTCGGGCGACTCAACCGGCGCTAGGCGATCGCGGTGTGGACGAGGTTCGAGAGGAGCTCGAGCCGCTGCGTGTGCCAGGGGTCGGGCAGGCGGCTGTTCGTGAGGTACGCGAACGACACACCCGAGTCCGGGTCGCCCCAGCAGTACGACGACCCGACGCCGCCGTGGCCGACGACGCGCGGCGAGCCGAGCGAGCCGAGCCCGCGGATCGTGTCGGTCGTGCCGCGCGCGTGCGGGCCGAGGCCGCGGTGCATCGGCATGCCCATGTAGCCGTCCACGCGGTCGCCGGTGAAGTTGCGCGTGACGTACGCCACCGTGCGCGGCCCGAGGAGGCGCACGCCGTCGAGCGTGCCGCCGTGGATCAGCATCTGGTAGAAGGCCGCCATCGCCCGGGCGGTGCCGTAGCCCCCGCCCCCCGGCGTGCCGGCGCGGCGGAACTCCGCGTTGTTCTCGTCGGCGCGCTTGACGTGGCCCCGGCCGTCCGGCCCGGGCTCGTGCATGTCGACGGCGCGCACGTGCTCGCGGTCGGGCAGCCCCACGTAGAGGTCGCGTCCGAGGCCGAGCGGCTCGATCACGTGGTCGCGGATGAAGACGCGGTAGTCGGTCTTCGTCAGCGCCTCGATGAGGGCGGCCGCGGTCCAGTGGGCCGCGCGGCCGTGGTAGTGGACGCGCGAGCCCGGTGTCCACTCGAGCGTGAAGCCGCACACGGTCCGGTGCAACAGCTCGTGGTCCTCCCACGCCGCCTTCGGCACGTCGGCGTTCGGGAAGCCCGCCTGGTGCGTGAGGAGCTGGATCAGCGTGATCTCGCCCTTGCCGTGGGCCTCGAAGCCCGGCAGGTGCTCGGCGACCCTGTCGGTGAACGCCAGCGCGCCGCGCTCGACCAGGAGCCAGACGGCGCACGCGGTGAGGACCTTGGTGTTCGAGTAGAGGAGCCAGAGCGTGTCGTCGCTCGCGGCGGCGCGGGCGGGCTCGAGCCGCGCGTCGCCGAGCGTCCACACGCCCGCGAGCTTGCCGTGCCGGGCGACCGCGAGCTGGGCCGCCGGGTAGCGCCCCTCGGCGACGTGGCGCGTGACGAGCTCGCGCAGGCGATCGAGCTGCTTTCCGTCGAGGGCGAGGGACGCGGGCGAGGCAGACTCGAGGGGGAATGTCATGTCAGTTCTCCAGCTCCCGGTTCAGGCCGAAGTCCTCGGGCACCGGCGGGCCCCAGCGGTAGAGCGCGTCCTCGGCGGGGAAGTCGCGCGGCTCCCAGGCGCACTGCTCGGGGATGTAGTCGAGGTCGTGGAAGTACTCGGCGAAGCTCCCCCACGGGTCGCGCACGTAGTAAAAGAAGTTCGAGCCGATGACGTGACGGCCGAGGCCCCAGCCCGGCGGCCGACCCGCCTCGAGCATCCGCTGCGCGCCCATCGCGATTTCGTCCACGCCGCCGACCTCGAACGAGGCGTGGTGGAAGCCGGGGCCCTTCGAGGTGAGGAGCGCCAGGTTGTGGTGGTCGGTCGTGCAGCGCAGGAACATGATGATCGTCTGGCAGCGGTCGGAGAGCTTCATGCCGAGGACACGCGTGTAGAAGTCGGCCTGGCGGGCGAGATCGCCCGAGAACAGCAGCACGTGGCCGAGCCGGCGCGGCGAGGCCCCCCGCCCGGCCTCGGGGCAGCCGCGCCTGACCTCGCGCGTGATGTGGCCGGGGCTGTTGAGGGCGGGCGGCGGGTCGGGAGGGGGCAGCACGCGCCCCTCGTTCCTCACGTTGACGAGGTTCCCCTCGGGGTCGCGCAGCCAGAAGCCGCCGTCCGGCGCCCCACGCGGCCCGTCGACCTCGGGCACGCCGGCCCGCCGCACGGCGTCGCGGGTCGCCTCGTACTCGTCGCCCGGCGCGCCGAAGGCCAGGTGATGAAGGCGTTTCCGCGGCCCCCCATAGAGGAGCACCGACTCGCGCTGGAGCGGCGCCGGGCGCAGGCGCACGGCGTCACCGCGGCCCGATGCGTTCACCAAGCCGAAGCTCGTGTAGAACTTCTCCCCCGCGCCCTGATCGGGCACCTCGAGCGCGTAGTGCAGCAGCGCTGTGACCGCCATCGCGGCTTCCTCCCCGGCCCGGCCGCCCGCTTCTCTTGGCGCGGACTCTACCACGACCGCCGCCCGGCGTGTGATTGAGCGACGCGCGCCTGTCTCAGGCCACCCACGGTGCACGCCGGCCTCGCGGGCCCGCTACCAATTGACACCCGTGGGCGGCGACTCCTATCATCGGCCCCACCAAGGAGGCCGCCATGGCGTTGAAAGTGCTCGAGCTCCATCACCACGGCATCCGCGTCGGCGGCACCGAGGCCGATGCCGACCGCGCGCTCGCGTTCTATCGCAACGTCCTCGGGCTGTCGCCCGATCCCGGGCGGCCCGAGATCCCGACGATCCGGGGCTACTGGATGGACGTCGGCGGCCGGGCACAGATCCACCTGATGGGGGTGAACGGCCAGTCGAAGTTCGCAAAGGGCCCGGGGAAGGACCCCTCGTCGCCCCATGTCGCGCTCGCGGTGCCCGACATCCAGGAGGCGCGCAAGGAGCTCGACCGGCTGGGCGTGGAGTACTGGGTCGCGGAAGGCGTCGTCGGGCCCCGGTCGCAGCAGGTCTTCATGCACGACCCGGCGGGCAACATGATCGAGCTCCACGAGGCCGGCACCTGCCGCTGCGTCGGCGCGCGGCGCGGCGACGCGGCCGTGAAGATGAGCTAGCCCCATGGCCCTCACGCCCGAGCAGCGGCTCGTCGTCGAGCGGGTCGCCCGGCTCACGCGCGAGCGCATCGCGCCGCGCGCCGCCGACTACGACCTCGCGGCGCAGAACCCGGTCGAGAGCTGGCGCGACCTCTGGCGTGAGGGCTACCTGGCCGCCGTCATCCCGCGGGCGTACGGCGGCCTCGGCCTCGACATGCCGACCTACGCCGCGGTGATCCGCACCCTCGCCCAGGGCTGCGCGAACACCGCGATGACGCTCCACATGCACTCGACCGTCATGCGCTTCGTCGACGCCCTCGGCACCGACGCCCAGAAGCGGCGCTACTTCGACGACGTCGTCCGCTTCGGCAAGCTCTTCGGGAGCTGGGGCAGCGAGCCCGCGGTGAGCCTGTCGCGGACGTTCCTCATGGAGACGGCGATCCGGCGCGTGGACGGCGGCGGCTTCCAGGTCGACGGCGTCAAGCACTTCTGCACGATGGCGCTCGGCGCCGCGTACTACATGGTCTGGTGCGCGCTCGACGGCGAGGCCGACATGGGCAAGGCGGTCCTCCAGGCGCTCGTTCCCGCCGATACGCCCGGCCTCGTCTCCGACGGGCGCTGGGACACGCTCGGGATGCGCGCGACCTTCAGCCCGTCGGTGACGTTCACGAAGGTGCGGATCCCCGAGGACGCGACGCTCGGCCGGCCGGGTGCCGCCATCCAGGTGGGCGTCGTGGAGAGCTTCGGGCTCGGCTACGCGGCGATCTACATCGGCGTCGCCGAGGCCGCGCTCGCCTTCGCCGTGGACTACGCCAAGAAGCGCATCGTGCGGCCCGACAACGCCGCGGTCGCCCAGGACCCGACGGTCCAGCGCCATGTCGGCGAGCTCGACGCGCGCCTGCACGCCGCGCGCCTGGTGCTGGAAGACTCCGCGCAGCGCTGGGGCGCGGCCGACATGGTCGAGCGCGGCCTCCTCGGGAACCGCGCGAAGTTCGTCGCCACCGAGGCGGCGCTCGAGGTGACGTCGCGCGTCGTGCAGGTGGTCGGCGGGCGCGGCGCGTACAAGGAGTTCCCCGCCGAGCGCGCGTTCCGCGACGTCAGGACGGCGACGCTCATGCCGCCGACGGTCGACCGGATGCTCGAGGCAATCGGCAAGAGCGCCCTCGGTATCGAGGAAGGCATGTTCCGGTTCGGCGGCGGCCCCCAGGGGGCCTGAGGGAAGGGCGCGCCCTCAGCCCTCGACGATGAGCCGCGCGCCCGTGCCCGTCACCGCGTCCACGAGCGCCGCGACGTCCGCCTCCGTCGTCGCGTAGTGCAGGACGCAGGCGCGCAGGGCGAAGCGCCCGGCGAGCGTCGTCTGCGTCAGGAATGCCGCCCCGCCGGCCTGGATCTCCTCCATCACCCGCTTGTTGAGCGCGTCGAGCCGCTCGTCCGCGCCGCGAAGCCGGACCGGCGCGTAGCGGAAGCAGACGATGGAAAGCTCGACCGGCGCCAGCCGCTCGAGGTCGGGGGCCGCGTCCACCAGGCCCGCCAGGCGCTCCGCGAGGGCGGCGTGACGGCCGACGAGTTCGCTCACGCCCGCGCGCCCCAGGTGCTGCAGGGTCATCCAGAGCTTGAGCGCGCGGAAGCCGCGCGTCTGCTGCACGCCGTACTCCGAGAACCACGGCAGCCCGCCGAAGCCCCGGTCGGGCTCGGTGCGCAGGTACGCGGGCACAAGGCTGAAGGTCTCCCGCAGGAGCCGGCCGTCGCGCACGAGCACGGCGCCGCACTCGATAGGGACGCCGAGCCACTTGTGCGGGTCCAGCGCCACCGAGTCGGCGCGCGCGAGGCCGGTGTAGCGCGGCCGGAGGTCGGCCCGCGCGGCGCCGAGGGCCCCGTAGGCGCCGTCGACGTGCAGCCAGAGGCCCTCGGCGGCGCAGACATCGGCGATGGCGTCGAGCGGGTCGATCGCGCCCGTGCCCACGGTGCCGGCGCTCGCCGCCACGCAGAAAGGGCGCAGGCCCGCGGCGCGGTCAGCGGCGATCGAGGCGCGGAGCCGCGGGACGTCCATGCGGAACCGCGCGTCGACCGGCACCCCGCGGACGGCCTCCGCGCCGAGCCCCATCAGCTCGGCCGCCTTCTGGATGCAGCTGTGGCCCTGCTCCGACGCGTAGAGCACGAGCGGGGGGCGTGCGCGCTGGAGCCCCTCGCGCCGCACGCTCCAGCCGTCGCGGTCGGCGGCGCGCTGACGGGCGGCGGCGAGCCCGAGCAGGTTGGCCTCCGAGCCGCCGCTCGTCAGGAGCCCCATGCTGCCGTCCGTCGGGAAGCCGATCAGCTCCATGAGCCAGCGAATCGCGGCGCGCTCGACGTAGATCGCCGCGTGGTCGCCCCCCGCACAGCTCGGGTCCATCGCGGCGGCGAGGAAGTCGGCCAGCACGCCGATGGGCGCCGGCGCAGAGTTGACCCAGCCGAAGAAGCGCGGATGCCCGTTGCCCATCGCGTGCGGGAGGACGGCGGTGCTGAAGCGCTCGACGATCGCCTCGGGGCTCACGCCGGCCTCGCCGAGGGCCTCCTGCAGGAGCGTGGCCCGCTCGGCGGACCGCATCGGGCGGAACACCGGACGCGCCGGGAGGCCGGCGAGATAGTCGGTGACGAGGTCGACCAGCGCGTGGCCGAGACGCCGGAAGCGCTCGGGGTCGAGCGCAGGTGGCGGGGTCGTCATGGGCGCGCTCCTTTGCCGAGGGGGTCAGACGCCGAGGAAGCGCTGCTGGATCGCGGGCTCGCGTCGGAGCGCCTCCGGCGTGCCCTCGAACCGGACGCGGCCCTGGTCCATCACGTAGAGGCGGTGTGAGAGCGCCAGGGCCACCTCGAGCGTCTGCTCGACGAGCAGGATCGTCGTCCCCCGCCGGCTGATCTCGCCGAGGATCCGGGTGAGGCTCTGCACGAGGAGCGGGGCCAGGCCCTCCGTCGGCTCGTCCACCAGCATGAGCCTCGGCCGCGCCACGAGACCGCGCGCGATCGCGAGCATCTGCTGCTCGCCGCCCGAGAGGAGGCGGCCCTTCTGGGCGATGCGCTCCCGGAGCCTCGGGAAGAACTCGAAAACCTCGTCGAGCCCTCCGTCGCCGTTCCCGCGCGCCCCGCCGAGGAGCCCGAGCCGGAGGTTCTCGAGGACCGTGAGGTTCGGCAGGACCCGCCGCTCCTCGGGCACCCAGGCGATCCCGCGCCGCGCGATCTCGTGCGGAGCGAGCCCGGCGACGTCCTCGCCGGCGAAGCGGACGCGCCCGCCCCGCGGGCGGACGACGCCCATGATCGAGAGCAGCGTGGTGGTCTTGCCCGCGCCGTTCCGGCCGATCAGCGTGACCACCTCGCCCTCGCCCACCGCGAGCGAGACGCCCTGCAGGACGTGCGCCTCGCCGTAGTAGGTGTGGAGGTCCTGGACCTCGAGGAGCGTCATCAGGAGCGCGCCGCGCCGAGGTAGATCCGTTGCACCAGGTCGTTCGCCCGGATCGCCTCGGGCGTGCCGTCGGCGAGCACCTGGCCCTGGTGGAGCACGGTAATCCGGTCCGAGATCTTCATGACGAGCTTCATCTTGTGCTCGACCAGGACGATCGTCCGCCCCGCGGCGAGCTCGCGGATCAGCACCATGGTCTCGTCGGTCTCCTCCGGGCTCATGCCCGCGGTGGGCTCGTCGAGGAGGAGCAGCGACGGGTCGGTGGCCAGCGCGATCGCCAGCTCGAGGTGGCGCTTCTCGCCGTGCGAGAGATGGGCGGCGAGGAGATCGGCCTTGGGCCCGAGCCCCGTCGTCTCGAGGAGCGCGCGCCCCCGGTCGCGCGCATCGTCGAGGGCCGCGGCGCGCGCCCAGAAGTTGAACGAGCGGCGGTGCCCCTGCGCGGCGACGCGCACGTTCTCGAACACGGTGAGGTGCGGGAAGACGTTCGTGAGCTGGTAGGACTTGGCGATCCCGAGGCGCGAGACCGCGTGCTGCGGGAGCCGCGTGACGTCGCGCCCGCGGAACCAGATGCGGCCCGCGCTCGGCGTCACCTCGCCCGAGATCAGCTTGAAGAATGTCGTCTTGCCCGCGCCGTTGGGCCCGATGATGGAACGCAGCTCGCCCTCGTGCACCGCGAGGCTCACGCGATCGACCGCGAGGAGGCTCCCGTAGCTCCGCGACAGCTCCTCGGTGCGCAGCAGGGGGGCGCCGGTCATGAGCGGGTCAGTATCACGCCGGCTTTCGGCGTGTCAAGGCGAGCGCCGCCGTGCTATCTTCCCCGCCATGTTCCCGCTCCCGCCGCTCACGGACGAGCAGCGCGCGATCATCGAGCGCGCCGCCGCGCTCGCGCGCGAGCGCTTCGCGCCGCGCGCCGCGAGGCACGACGCCGAGGCGTCCTTCCCCTACGAGAACTACGCCGACCTCCGGCGGGCCGGGCTCCTCGCCCTCACCGTGCCGAAGGAGTACGGCGGGCTCGGCGCCGACCCGATCGCCTACGCCCACGCGCTCCGCGAGATCGCGAAGGGCTGCTCGGCCACGGGCCTCACCTTCAACATGCACTCGACGGTCACGACGTTCGTCGCGGCGCTCGGCACCGAGGCGCAGAAGCGGCGGTACTTCGCCGCCATCGTCGAGCGCGGCCAGCTCATCGCCTCGATCACGAGCGAGCCCGAGCAGAGCTTCCGCGACAAGTTCGTGCTCAACACCGTCTTCCGGAAGGTCCCGGACGGCTACCACGTCGCCGGCGTTAAGCAGTTCTGCTCGCTCGGCGACGCCGCCGACTACTACTTCGTCACCGGGATCGTCGAGGGCACGACGACGGCGAAGGAGGGCGTGATCTCGGCGCTGATCCCGAAGGACGCCGCGGGGGTGAAGATCGAGGGCCTCTGGAACGCCACGGGCATGCGCGGCACGATCAGCCACACGATCCGCTACGACTCGACGGTGGCCGCGGAGAGCGTCATCGGGACCCCCGGCGCGCTCCTCGCGATCGACCTCTCGGGCTTCGCACTCGGCTACGCGGCGGTGTACCTCGGCATCGGCGAGGCGGCGTTCGAGTTCATGGTGGAGTACGCGAAGACGCGGACGCTCCGGCCCTCGACCGAGCCGATGGCCCACCACCCGCTCGTCCAGCGCACGGTCGCCGAGACGGGCACCGCGATCCGGGCCGCGCGCCTGCTCCTGCACGACGCCGCGCGCGTCCGGATGACCGGCGATCGCGAGGCGACGATGCTCGCCGTCAACCAGGCGAAGACCTACTGCGCCGACGTCGGGCTCATGGCGACCGAGAAGGCGCTCCGCCTCGCGGGCGGGCGCGGCATCCTGAAGGAGCTGCCGCTCGAGCGCTGGCACCGGGACGCGCTCGCGGGGCCCGTCATGCCCCCCTCGAACGATCGCTGCCTCGAGACGGCGGGCAAGCTCCTCTGCGGCCTCCGCGCCGCGACGCTCGAATTCCAGTAGCGCGTCAGGCGCGGATCAGGCCCGCGCACCGCCGCGAGCCGCAGCGGCAGCGAAACCGGAGGAGCGGCCGGTACTGCGTGTCGTCGCCGTCCAGGGCGGGCCGGTAGTCGCAGGTGATCTCCTCGCCCTTGCGGATGGCCCGGAGCGCGACCGCGGTCAGCGCGAGCTCGCCGCGCTGGTCACCGGCGTTCGGCGCGCACGAGTGGTTCATGTAGAAGCCGAGGCCGATCCGCCGCCGGCTCGACGGCGCCAGGTAGTAGCCGTGCTCGATGTAAAAGCAGAAGCGCCGGAACCCCCGCGGCAGCGTCCACACCTTGCGGCGGGGCACCACCACGCCGCCCGAGATCGTGAGGACCTCGCCCTTCCGGATCGCGCGGGTGGCGAAGACGCCCACCTCGCGGTGGTTGACCCGCCGCAGCTCGAGCTTCGGGCTGTGGTAGGAGTCGCTCACGAAGGGCACGGGGCGCTCGCGGGTCTACGCTCGGGGCGTCATCGCGCGCGGGGGCGGGTCGGGGTCGGCCATCGCGGCACACAAGGTAAGACAACGCCGCGCCCAATTCAATTATTACGGGCGGACGACGAGGTCGATCTCGACGAGGGCGCCGAGGGCCAGCCCCGTCACGCCGACGGTCGTGCGCGCGGGATAGCGCCCATGCGGAAAGCAGCCCGCGTAGACGCCGTTCACCGCCTGGTAGTCCGCGAAGTTCACCAGGTAGATCCTGGCCATGACCGCGTGGTCCAGCGCCGTGCCAGCGAGGCGCAGGACCGTCGCGAGGTTCCGCATGACCTGCCGCGCCTGCTCGACGACGCCCCCCGGCACCAAGGCACCCGTCGCCGGGTCCACGGGCAGCTGGCCGGTCACGAACAGGAACTCGCCCGCGCGCACGGCGTGGCTGTACGCGGCGGTGGGCGGGGGCGGCGGCGCGCCGGGCAGCATCAGGAACTCGAGGGTCATCGGGCGGTCTCCTTTCACGATTCGCCGGCGGTGGGGGCGTGTGTGTCGAGCCACGCCTCGACGCGCGAGCGGAGCGCCGCGCGCTCGCCCGCGCCGAGGCCGACGGGATCGAACCGATAGCGGTAGTGGAGCGCGAGGATCCCGGGCAGCGCGTCCCCGGCGGCCACCGGCGCGCCAGCCTCGCGCAGGCGCCGGAGCCACACCGACGCGGCTTCGGCGGGGCGCCGACCGAGCCCGGCGCGCGCGAGCTCGCGCTCGATCAGGTAGAACTCGGAATCCTCGCCGGGCTGCGGCGCGCGCGGCGGCGCGGCGGCGGCCGCGGGCCCGGGGTCGACGCGCCGGCGCCGGTAGAGCCGCCACGCGAGCAGGAGCCCCAGCGGGACGAGGAGCCAGCCGAGCCAGCGCGCCGGCCCGCCGTCGGGCTCGCCGTAGCGCCAGCGCGCCACGAGATATTCCGCCAGCGCCCAGAGGTCGGTCAGGGACTCGAGTAGAGGCGTCCCGGCCTCCTCGTCGACCCACACGGGCGGCGTCGTGTCGAGGTCGCGCCACGCGCCGTCCACCCACGCGAGCGCCCACGAGTGCGCGTGCCTGGCGCGCACGACGTAGGTCCGCTCGAGCGCGCTCCACTCTTGCACGGCGTAGCCGGTCGCATAGCGCGCCGGCACGCCCGCCGCGCGCAGGAGCAGCACGGTGGCGGTCGCGAAGTACTCGCAGTGGCCCGCGCGCGCACGAAGCAGGAAATCCTCGAGCGGGGCCGCACCGGCGGGCCGCCCGCGCTGGAAGGTCCTGTACCGGAAGTTCGTGGCGAAGAAACGGGCCACCACGGCGAGGCGCTCGCTGGGGGGCTTCGCGGCGAGGTCGAGCTCGGCGGCGAGGCGCGACACGACCGCCGACTCCGGCGCGCGGACGGTGTCCTCCACGGCGCCCGGCGGGCCGTCGAGGACGCTCGCACCGCCGAAGCGCGCGCGGTAGCTCACCAGACCGAGCCCCTCGTCCACCCGCACCGCGCCGAGCGCGTTCCGGCTCACGCCGACCGCGGCGAGGCTGCCGACCTCGAACGCGCCGTTCGGCAGCGCGAGCATGCCCCGGCCGCGGGGCAGATAGGCGGCGACGCCGACGCTTCGTGCCGGGCCGGGCGCGGCGCCGAACCTCCACGTCGCGCCGTCCGCCTCCGCCTGGACGGGCGCGAACGCCGCGCCCGTCGCGAACCACACCGTCGAGTTGTAGACGTTGTAGCTCGCCTCGCGCAGGAGGAACGGCGGGCGCACGCCCGGACCCGGGTCGACACGCAGCAGGATCCGGTCCGAGAACTTGAGCTCGCCGAGCCGGCCGATGGCGGTGGTGCTCCGGAAGGGATCGGTGTCCGCGCGCCTGACGAGACTGAAGATGTACTCGAACACGGCCTGCTCGAGCTTCTCCTGCGCCCCGTGCAGCAGCGCCTGCCCCGCCCAGCCGAGCGCCACGGCCGCCGTGAGGAGCCCCGCCCAGGCGAGGGGGTGGAAGCGGCGCGAGCGCTCGCGCCAGAGCGCCCAGGCCGCGAGCGCGCAAAGCCCGGCGTAGAACGTCGGCGTCCGCACGTTGGCCGCGCTCCCCGAGAGCACGCAGAGCACGACGTACGGATACCCGAGGTCGAGCGGGCCCGGCGTCGCCTCCCCGCGCGCCGCCCTGCGGCGGAGCGCCCAGAAGAACGCGCTGGCCGGCACGCGCCCCGCGGTCGAGTACGCCTGGCACGCGACCAGGAGCGCCACGATGAGCGGCAAACGCTGGAGGAGCAGCGTGAACGCGCGGGGCCCGCCGACGGTCCGCAGCGCCCCCGAGGTCGCGAAGAGGTACAGGCCGCTCCCCGCGAGCAGAAGCGCGCAGACGTCCGAGACGCGGTTCCAGTCCGACGGCGAGAGCTCGAGCCGCCACCGGAGCACGCGCGAGCCCTCGAGGAGGGTCGCGACGAACAGCGCGGGCAGCGAGAACCCGGTCTCCCAGCCCCAGAAGCAGACGGCCGCACCGACGAGGAGCGGGGGCGTCGTCACAGGTGCCTGAGCCCCTCGGCAACGCGGCCCGCCTCGAGGCGGTGGACCTCGCCGGCCGCCTCGCCGGCGGGCGCGCCGGTCTCCGCGATGACGAAGGCGCGCACCGGCGTGCCGAGCGCCCTGAGGTCGCGGACGAACTGCCGCCGTGGCTCGTCCCACGCGAGGAGCACCGCCACGCACGCGCTGAGCGCGTCGTGGCGCTCGAGCACCGCGTGGTGGAGCGTGCGGAAGGGCTTGTCGCGGCAGACGCGGACGCCCGCCAGCACCTCGAGCAACCGCTCGGTGTCGGAGAGGCCCCGGCCCGCCGTGAAGGAGTAGGTCTCGGGCCCGACGAAGAGCAGGTCGAGCAACGAGTCCTGGGTCTGGACCGCGCAGGCGATGGACGCCGCGACCGAGACGGCCTCCTCGAAGCGCTCGCCCCCGGCGTCGTCGGTGAACGTGTCGAGCACGAGCGCGTGCCGCACGAAGAACTCGTCCTGGTACTCCTTCACCACGGGCCGGCCGACGCGCGCCAGGCTCTTCCAGTGGATGCGGCGCAGCGGGTCGCCCGGCCGGTAGTCGCGCAGCGAGACGAACTCCTCGGAGTCGCCGACCGACTGGGCGAGCGCGACACCGCCCCGCTGGTAGCGGCGCGAACCGGGGAGCCCGAGGGCCGGCATCGGGTAGCGCTTCGGCAGGACCAGCAGCGAACCCGGGAGCGGGATCGTGCAGAGCGCGTTCAGCAGGCCGAACGGGTCCGGTCGCGCGAGCGTGACGGAGGTCAGCTCGAGCCGTCCGCGACGGCGCGGCGTGAACTCGATCCGCACCTCGCCCGCGTCGCCCGGCGGCAGCGGGGGCAGCGGCTGCGGGCTCATCAGCGCGACCTGGTTCCGCCTGACGAGCCAGTCCCAGCGCGGGTAGCCGACCTTCCGGTCGAACCAGTTGCGCCGCGCCTCGCCGGGCTCGCGCGCGGTCTGGAACTCCTCGAACGAGGGCCACGGATCGGCCGTGTTCTCGAGCAGGGCGAGGCCACGCTCGAGCCGCCCGCCGTCGTTCGTGAGGACGACGCGGTACGCCGCGGGCTCGCCCGCCGTCACGAACCGCGGGAGTACGCGTCGCACGCGCAGACGCGGCCGGAAGCCCCCGCGCCAGGCGAAGGCCAGCACGAACAGGACGAGGAGGAACGTGAAGGCCTGGTAACCGAGCGTGCGGTTGGTGTCGAACCCGATGATCCCCGCGGCGCCCAGCGCCGCGAGGGCGAGCTTGCCGGCCCGCGTGAGCCGACGCTCGGCCCGGGACGAGAGCGACGCCGTGGCGCGGAACAGGCGATACGTGAAGTGCCTCAAGCCGGCACGGGCACCTTCTTCACGATCTCCTCCACGAGCCCCTGCGCGGTCACGCCGGAGAAGCGCGCCTGCGAGTCCACGACGAGCCGGTGGGCGATCACGGGCACCGCGAGCTCCTGGACGTGCTCGGGCAGGAGGAACGCGCCGCCGTCGAGGAGCGCCAGCGCCTGGGCGGCCTTGATGAGCGCGAGCGAGGCCCGCGGGCTCGCGCCGAGCTGGACGGAGGGCGCGGCGCGGGTCTGGCGTACGATGTCCACCGCGTAGCGCTTGAGCTCGTCGCTCACGCGCACCTCCCTGACGCGGCGCCGGAGCTCCAGCACGTCCTCGAGGACGACCACGGCCTGCACCGCCTCGATCGGGTGGCGCTGCTCCTGGGCGGAGACGATCGCCACCTCCTCCTCCGGCGCCACGTAGCCGAGGGCGAACTGCAGCGCGAACCGGTCCATCTGCGCCTCGGGCAGCGGGTACGTGCCGCGGAACTCCACCGGGTTCTGCGTGGCGATGACGAAGAACAGCTCCTCCAGCGGGTACGACCGGCCCTCGACCGACACCTGACCCTCGGCCATCGCCTCGAGGAGCGCCGACTGGGTCCGGGGCGACGCGCGGTTGATCTCGTCCGCGAGGAGGATGTTCGTGAAGATGGCGCCCTCGTGGAAGCGGAAGACCTGGTCGCGCTGGTCGTACACGGACACCCCCAGGATGTCCGAGGGCAGGAGGTCGGGCGTGAACTGGATGCGCTTGAACCGCACGCCGATCGAGCGCGCCAGCACCTTGGCGAGCGTCGTCTTGCCGGTGCCGGGGTAGTCCTCGAGGAGCACGTGGCCGCCGCTCGCGAACGCAGCCAGGAGCTTGCGGATCGCCGCCGCCTGCCCCTTCATCACGGTCTCGATGCTGGCCGCGAGCCTCCGAAAGGTCTCCTGGGATCCCACCCTACCCCTTCACCGCGCCGGCCGTGAGCCCGGCGACGTAGTAGTCGAGGAAGAAGACGTAGACGCAGACGATCGGCACCGACGCGAGCACCGCCCCGGCCATGAGCGAGCCCCAGTAGTAGATGTCGCCACGGATCAGGTCCGCGGTGACGCCGACGACCGCGGTCTTGTGGGCGCTCTGCGAGACGAAGGTGAGGGCGTAGATGAACTCGTTCCAGCACAGCGTGAAGCTGAAGAGCGCCGCGCAGACGATGCCGGGCACCGCCATCGGGAGCACGATCCGCGTGAGCGTCTGCATCCGGGAGGCGCCGTCGACGAGCGCGCACTCCTCGACTTCCCGCGGCACCGTGCGGAAGTAGCCCATGAGGAGCCACGTGCAGAAGGGCACGAGGAAGGTCGGGTAGGTCACGATCAGCGCCCAGACCGTGTCGGAGATGCCGAGCCAGACGACCACCTGCGAGAGCGGCAGGAACAGCAGCGTGGGCGGGACCAGGTACGTGACGAACACCGCGGTGCCGAAGGAGGCCGCGCCGCGGTAGCGGAGACGCGCCAGGCTGTAGCCGGCGAGGATCGAGATCACGAGCGACGCCGCCGTCGCGACGACGCTGATGACAAGGCTGTTCTTCATCCAGGTGAGGAACTCCGTGCGCTGGAAGAGGTACGCGTAGTGGTCGGTAATCGCGCCGGTCTGGATCAGGAACGGCACCGACTGGAGATTGTAGAGCTCGGCGTTCGACTTGAACGACGTGATCAGCATGAAATAGAACGGAAACAACGCGAAGACCAGGAACGGCACGAGGTTGGCGTACGTGAACGCCGCCGCCCGGATCTTCGCCCCCCGGCTCCGCGCGCTCTCCAACGCTAGTCCTTCCGCACGTAACGGAGCTGGAAGAAGACCGCCGTCGCCAGCAGCGGAAACAGACAGAGCGAGATCGCGGCACCCTGCCCGAGATTCCCGCCCTGAAGTCCCGTCTGGTACGCGAGCGTCGCGAAGAGGTGCGTGGTGTTCACGGGCCCGCCACGCGTCAGCACGTAGACGATGTTGAAGTCGCTGAACGTGAAGATCGTCGAGAACAGGATGACGACGGCGAGGACCGGCTTCAGCAGCGGCAGCGTGACGTACCGGAAGCGGGCCCACGGACCCGCGCCGTCCACCTCGGCGGCCTCGTCGAACTCGCGCGGGATCGAGACGAGCCCGGCGAGGGTCGTGATGGCGAAGAACGGCAGGCCGCGCCAGACGTTGACGGTGATGACCGCCGCCATCGCGTACGCCGACTGGCCGAGCCAGTTCGGCCCCGGCGCGCTGAGGATCCCGAGGTGGATCGCGGTCCAGTTCACAACGCTGTAGAGCGAATCGAACATCCACCACCAGCCGAGCGTCGAAAGCGCCGTGGGGATCACCCACGGCAGCAGCACCGCGCCTCGGATCAACCGCTTAAAGCGAACCCGCCGGACGAGCAGGAGCGCCAGCCAGACTCCGAGCACCGCCTTCAGCGTGAGCGCGATGGCGGTGAACACGAACGAGTTCTGGACCGTCTGGCGGAAGGTCTCGTTCCCGAGGATCGCGCGGTAGTTCTGGAGGCCCACGAAGCCGCCCGGCGAGCCCACCCAGTAGTCCGAGAGGCTGAAGTAGATCGCCATCCCGAACGGATAGGCGACCAGGCACACGAGCAACACGAGCGCCGGCAGGATGAGGCCGTAACCGAAGACGTGCTCCTGCTCCCACCACTCGCGGACGCGCGCGAGACGGCCGGGCCCGGGAAGCCCGGCGATCTCGAGTGCGCGGTGACCGACCGCCACGCTAGCCCACCTTGAGCTGGCCCTTCAGCGCGTTGGCGACCTGCTCCTCCGCCCACGCCATCGCCCGCTTGGTGGGCATGCCGTTGACCGCCTTCGCGACCATGTCGGCGAGGATGTAATTGTCGTCGATGCGCTGCACGGCGTCGCTCGGCTTGGCCGGCCAGCCGCGCGGGTGCGCGAACTCGGCTTCCTTCGGCAGCATCGCGAACTTCGGATTTCGGGCCCAGATGGGGTGATCCGCCAAGTTCTTGAGCGGGGGGTGGTTGAATGCGTTCGACGCGACGATCCACGCGTCGAAGTTCTCCTTGCGGAAGAGGAACTGGATGAACTCTTTCGCCAGCTCGATGTTCTTCGAGAACTTCCAGACGCTCATGCCGAGGATGGGCGGCGCGGAGTGCGCGCCCGCGGGGCCCGCCGGGCTGTTGTGGTGGTTGATGTCGTCGGCGATCGGCTGCTTGTTGGCGAGCGCCGCGTTGTACGGGCTCACTGGATTGTGAATCCAGGAGCCCTTGCCCGAGAGGAGGAAGCGGTTGTTGCCAGCGTCGTCCCACGAGAGGACTTCGGGTTCCATCGCGTCCTTGTAGAGCTCCTTGTACCACTCGACGACGCGCTCGGTCTTGTCGGAGTTGACCGCGGGCGTCTTGCCGTCGGCCTCGATGACCTTGGCACCGAACGACCACGCCACCGACCAGTAGGTGGAGTGGGCGTCGGAGCAGTGGCTGATCGGGATGCCCACGGGGTTGCCCTGCTTCTTGAGAAGCTTGCCGTGGTGCAGCAACTCGTCCCACGTCTTCGGGTGCTCGAGCCCCGCCTTCTTGAAGTGCGCCATGTTGTACGTGCCGGGGAACGAGACCCAGAACCACGGCACGCCCTTCCACCCGGACTTCGTCCGCATCATTTCGGCCGCGAAGGAATACCAGCCGCCGCCCTGCTTGCCGACCTTCTCGACGACGTCGTCGATGTTGACGAGCTGGTTCTCGTAGAGGAAGGGATCGGCACCGGCCGAGCGGAACATGTCGTGACCCGACTGCGACTGCGCCTCGGCGGCGAGCTTGGCCGGCATCTGCAGGTGGGCGACCGTGTCGACGCGCACCGTGCAGTTGGCCAGCTTCCCGAACGCCTCCGCCTGCTTGCGCAGCTCGTCGTCGGAGGCCGGGACGAAGTGATTCCAGCTGAAGAACGTCAGCTCGCGCTTCTGGGCGAACGCCGGCGCCCGGCCGAGGGCGAGCCACGCCGCCATGCCGGCCGTGCTCCCGGATGCGGTGCGGAGGAAATCACGACGAGACGTTGCCCGCATAGGGCACCCCCAGGGGGAACGGATCGGACGGTTGCCCGCTTCTATCACCCCGTCGCCGACCTTGTCAATCAGGCGCGTTTCAGCTCGATCTCGACGAACACGAACTCGAAGGCGTTCGGGTTCCGGACGTCGTGCTCGACGCCGGCGACGCGCGCGTAGGCCTGACCCGCGCGGAGCTGGGCGTTGCTGGCGCCCTCGCGCGCGGTGATCTCGAGCCGGCCCGTCGTGAGCGGCACGACCACGTAGGCGTACTCGTGGCGGTGCCAGCCCGTGGCGGCCCCGGGCGCGAAGCGCCACTCGGTCACGCGGACGCTCGCGTCGTCGATCTGAACGGTGGGGACGGCGCGCGCGCCGTTGGCCGACATGGGTCGCCTCCTCTGGCGGTGTTGTAGTATCGCACCATGCGTCGCCCGGCGGCCCGCCGTTCGTGAGCCGAGCAACCCCGTGAGGCTCCCATGACCACGCCTCCGCCTACCGTCGGCGTCATCGGCCTCGGCTACGGCCGTGCCCACGTTTCCGCCTTCCACGCGGTCGGCTGCCGCGTCGTCGCCGTCTGCCAGCGCGACCTGTCGAGCGCCAAGACGATCGCCGACCGCTACGGCGTCCCCGGCGTGTTCCAGCGCTGGGAGGAGATGCTCGACCGGGCCAGGCCCGGGATCGTCGTGATCGCGACGCCGCCGCACCTCCACCACGCGATCGCCCGGCGCGCCTTCGCCCAGGGCGCCCACGTCGTCTGCGAGAAGCCGGTCGCGATGACGGCCGCCGAGGCGCGGGCCATGGTCGACGCGGCCGCGCGCGCGGGGTGCCTGGCGATGACGGGCTTCAACTGGCGCTTCACGCCCGCGATGCAGGAGCTCCACGCGCGCGTGCGCGAGGGCGCGCTCGGCCGGCCGCTCCACCTGGTGCTCCGCTGGCTCAACGCGCGCTGGGCCGACGAGGGCGCGGCGGCGACGTGGCGGATGGACCGCGCGCAGGCCGGCCACGGGGCCATGGGCGACATGGGCGTGCACCTGATCGATCTCGTGCGCTGGAGCTTCGGCGAGTTCCGGCGCGTCACCGCCCACGCGGGCGTCGCCTACCCCGTGCGCGCGGCGCCCGGCGTCGGCCGGCCACCCGACGCCGAGGATTACTGCACGCTGCTGGGCGAGCTCGACTCGGGCGCGCAGGTCACGCTCGTCGCGAGCCGCGCCGCCCACGGCACGAACGAGCACACCCTCGAGGCGTACGGCACGCGGGGTGGCCTCCGCTACCGCCTCTCGCGCGAGGGGCCGCGCTGGTACGAGGGTGAGCTGGCCGTGGCCGCCGACGGGAAGGGGTTCGAGCCCGTGGCGCCGCGGACGTCGGCGCCGCCCGGGGCCGGCGAGGGTGACCCGATGGACGTCATCGGCAAGGCGACGATCGCGCCGCTCGCCCGCGAGCTCCTCCGGGCGATCGAGTCCGGCGCGCCGCCGTCGCCCTCGCTCGCCGACGGCCAGCGCGCCCAGGCAGTGCTCGACGCGGGGCTCGTCGCGCTCGCGCGCGGGGGCTGGGTGGACGTCGCGCCATGATCGAACCGCACGTGTCGCAGGCCACCCACCGTCCACGCCGGCCTCGCGGCCGCTATATATAAATGATCGCCCGCCTCGCCGGTCTCGCCCTCCTCGTCCTCCTGGCCGCGTCGCGCACGACCGGCGAGGGCACGGAGCGGCCCATCGACCGCCTCAAGCACATCATCGTCATCTATCAGGAGAACTGGAGCTTCGACGGGCTCTTCGGCAAGTTCCCGGGTGCGGACGGCCTGGCGAACGCGGGCGCGACCGTGCCTCAGGTGGACAAGGAGGGCCGCCCGTACACGACCCTCCCGCCCTCGCTCGACAACACCAAGCGGCCACCGGTGGCAGACGCGAGGATCCCCGCGAGCCTGCCGGTGGCGCCGTTCGACCTGGCCCCCTACGTGCCCGCGAACCAGACGGCGGGCAACCCCGTCCACCGTTTCTATCAGCAGCAGTACCAGCTCAACGGCGGGAAGATGGACGGCTTCGTCGCGTGGGGCGGCGTCGGCGGGCTCGTCATGAGCTACTACGACGCGACGCAGCTGCCTCTCGGCCGGCTCGCGCAGGAGTACGTGCTCGCCGACAGCTTCTTCCACGCCGCCTTCGGCGGCTCGTTCCTCAACCACGTCTGGCTCGTCTGCGCGTGCACGCCTGCGTGGCCCGAGGCGCCCGCCGACCTCCGCGCCGAGCTCGACGCGAGTGGCCGGCTCGTGAAGGACGGCGACGTGAGCCCGGACGGCTACATCATCAACACCGCGTACACGGTGAACACGCCGCACCCGGCGCAGATCTCTGATCCCCGCCACCTCGTCCCGAGCCTCACGCTGCCGACGATCGGCGACCGGCTCAGCGCGGCGGGCGTGTCGTGGGCCTGGTACGCCGGCGGCTGGAACGACGCGCTCGCCGGGCGCCCGCACCGGATCTTCCAGTACCACCACCAGCCGTTCGCGTACTTCGCCACGTACGCGGACGGCACGGCGGCCAAGGGGCGACACCTCAAGGACGAGGAGGATTTCCTCCGCGACCTCCGCGACGGCCGGCTGCCGGCCGTGGCCTTCGTCAAACCGCTCGGCCCGGACAACGAGCACCCGGGCTACGCCGACCTGCTGAGCGGCCAGGAACACGTCGCCGCGCTCGTCCGCGCCGTGATGGCCAGCCGCCACTGGGCGGACGCGGCGATCATCATCACCTACGACGAGAACGGCGGGCGCTGGGACCACGTGCCGCCGCCGAAGATGGACCGCTGGGGACCCGGAACCCGCGTGCCGACCGTCGTCGTGTCGCCGCACGCCCGCCGCCGCTTCGTGGACCACACGCGCTACGACACGACCTCGATCCTGAAGCTCATCGGCGCGCGCTTCAACCTCCCGCCGCTCGGCTCGCGCGACGCCGCGGCCGACGGCATGCTGAACGCGTTCGACCTCAGCCGGTGAGCGCGCGGCCCCGGGCCGGGCGCGTGACGGTGCCGCGCTAGAGGCCCAGCAGCCAGCCGGCCAGGCCCCCCACGAGCACGACCGTGACCGGCGGGACCCACGACGCGGTGAGTGCCAGCGTCGCGACGAGGGCGAGCGCGGCCGTGGGCGCGTCGTGCACGGCGCTCCGGGCGAGCGTGTAGACGCCCGCCGCCATAAGGCCGATGCCGACGGGCGCGAGCGCGCGCTCGCCGGCGAGGGCCCAGGGGTGGGCGCGCACGCGCTCCCACCGGCGCGCAACCAGCGCCGTGAGCGACGACGTCGGTAGGAACATCGCGAGCCCCGCCAGGCACGCGCCCGGCACGCCGTACGCGCGGTAGCCGACGAACACCACGACCAGCATGTTGGGGCCGGGCGTGAGCTGCGACAGCGTGTAGCCGTCCACGAACTCGCGCGCCGTCACCCACTCGTACCGTGCCACGACCTGGCGCTGCATCTCGGGGACGACCCCGAGTCCGCCGCCGACGCAGAGGGGGCTCAGCCAGAGGAAGGTCCACGCGAGCCGCGCGAGGCCGGCCATCATGCGCGCCGCGGACGATGCCACCACAGCGCGACCGGCAGCACGAGCGCGATCGCGAGGGGTGTGTTGACGCCGAGCGGGCCGACGAGCAGGAAGGTGGCGACGGCCACGACGAGCGCCACGCGGCCGTGGAGCGACGCCCGGACGATCCGCGCGGTCGTCACCAGGACGAGGCCGACGACGGTCGCCGCCATGCCGTGCATGACGTGCGTCGTCCCGGGCGCGAAGCCGCCGCGAAAGTAGACCACGGCGAGGAGCAAGAGGATGACGGCGCCGGGCGCGACGATCGCGCCGAGCGCCCCGGCACCGCCGGCCCAGCCGGCGAGCCGGCAGCCGAGCGCCACGGCGAGATTGGCGAAGTTCGGGCCCGGCAGGAGCTGGCTCAGCGTGAGGTCCTGGACGAACTCGTCGTTCCGGACCCAGGGGCGACGCACCACGACTGCGTCATGGAAGTAGGCGCTCCGTCCACCGCCGAGACTCGTGAGACCCGTCCACGCGAACACCCGGACGAGATGCAGCAGCCTGACCCGGCTCATTATTGCCCCAGGCTACACCAGGCCCGCTAGAACGCAGAGAGCGCCGCCCCGCCCGCCGCCGCGAAGAGGACGACGAGCCATGGGGGCCACTTCCAGAAGGCGAGGAGCCCGAAGGCCGCGAGCGCCAGGGCGAGGTCGGCGGGGCGCGCGATCGCGCTCGTCCACACCGGCCGGTAGAGCGCGGCGAGCAGGAGCCCCACGACCGCGGCGTTGATCCCGGCGAGCGCCCTCTGGAACCCGGCGCGCTTGCGCAGCTCGTTCCAGAACGGCAGCGCGCCCACGACGAGCAGGAACGACGGCAGGAAGATCGCGACGAGCGCCCACGAGGCACCCGCGACGCCGTTCGGCGGCGCGCCGCGTGCGGCGCCGAGGTAGGCGGCGAAGGTGAAGAGCGGACCCGGCACGGCCTGCGCGGCGCCGTAGCCGGCGACGAACTGCGCGCTCGTCACCCAGCCGGGCCCAACCACCTCGGCCTGGAGCAGCGGCAGCACCACGTGGCCGCCGCCGAACACGAGCGAGCCCACGCGGAAGAAGCCGTCGAAGACCGCGAGTGCCGGACCGGGGGCCAGGCGACGCGCGAGCGGGAGCCCGACGAGCAGGACCCCCCACACCACCCACGCCGCGACGGCGAGCCGCCGGCTCACCGGCACCTTCAGGGTGCCGGCCGGCGGCACGCCCGCCGCGGGGAGCGCGCGCCAGCCGCAGAGCCCCGCGGCCGCGATGATCACCACCTGCGCTCCCGCGGTGGGCCACGCGAGCGCGCTCACGGCGGCGAGCAGCGCGAGCGTCGCGCGCGCGCGGTCGGGCGCGAGCGCGCGCGCCATGCCCCACACGGCTTGCGCGACGACCGCGACCGCGACAAGCTTGAGCCCGTGGAGCCAGCCGGCGTCGCCCACCCCTGACGCCCGCACACCGTACGCGAAGGCGATCAGCGCGACGGCGGACGGCAGCGTGAATCCGAGCCACGCGGCGACGCCGCCCGCGAGCCCGGCCCGGAGCATGCCGAGCGCGATCCCGACCTGGCTCGACGCCGGTCCCGGCAGGAACTGGCAGAGCGCGACGAGGTCGGCGTAGGTCCGCTCGTCGACCCAGCGCCGGCGCGCCACGTACTCATCGCGGAAGTAGCCGAGGTGGGCGACCGGTCCGCCGAACGACGTGAGCCCGAGCCGCGTGGCGACGCCGAGCACCTCGAGAACCGATCTGCTATGGTGGGCGGGATTTTCGGGCGGCCGCACGACAGTATCTTACGATCGGACCGGGAGCCGGAGGAGGAAACCTATGCGCGGCATCTTCGGGATCGATCCGGGCTGGGGCCTCACGCTGGTACGGCTCGCGCTGGGCGCGATCACCGGCGCCGCCGGCTACGCGAAGTTCGCGGACGGGCTCGGCGGTGTCGCGACCGCACTCGAGCGGTATGGGATCCCGCTCGCCTCCGTCGTGGCAGCGCTCATCGCCGTGCAGGAGTTCGTGGGCGGCGTCCTCTTGGTGCTCGGGCTCGGCACGCGTGTCTTCGGCGCCCTGTTCGCGTGCGAGTTCCTCGTCACGGCCTTCTGGGTGAAGTTCCGGCTCATGAGCTGGAACGACGGCCGGATCGACGTGATGCTCTTCACCGCCGCGATCCTGCTCCTGCTCGCCGGCCCGGGCCGCGCGGCGATCGACAACCGCTGGGGGACGTCGCGCTAGCATACGAGGCCCGTCTCGCCAGGCGCCCTCAGGGGCCGGGCGCCCGCCGGCGCACGTGCGCGTCGAACGGGCCGGACAGGCGCAGGACCTCGTTGGTCTGGAAGGCGCTGCGGCGGATGACGACGACGAAGAGGTCGCCGGCGAGCCCGGCCCGGCGCGTCTCCGGCGTGACCGGTGCCCACGCCAGGCCGCGCGGCGCGTCGCCGTCGGTGAAGCTCGCCAGCTCGTGCCTCGTCCCGTCCACGTCGAGCACGAAGATCCTCGCGGCGCGCCGGTCGGCGACGACGAGCCATCCCGTCGGGCTCGCGGCGATCGCGGCGGGCACCGGGCCCCGGAGGACGACGCTCGGCACGCCCGCGGGACCGACGCGCAGGATCTCACCGGTCCCCTGCTGCCAGGGCGCGTCGGCCGTGCCGTCGCCGGCGACCCAGAGGTACTCGCCCTCGCCCGCGGCGAGGAGCCGCGGGCGGCTCAACTCGACGTAGCGCGGATCGAGCACGCGTCCCGTGCGGTCGAGCTTCGCGACGACACCCCGGGCGCGATCGGCGACGTAGACGTTGCCCGCCGCATCCACCGCCGCGCCTTCGGGCTGGGTCAGGACGGGCGGCACGCCGGGCGGCGGCGTGCCGCCGGCGAACAGCTCCGCGCGCCCCTCGAGCATCCGGTAGAGGACGCCGACCTTGCGGTCGCGGTCGTAGGTCGTGACGAACAGCTCGCGCCCGGCGCGCACCGCGGCCACTTGGGCGTTGAGGAGCGGCGGGCCGTGGAAGTACTGCGGCTCCGTCCGTGGGCTGAGGCGCGCGCCGCCGACGGGAATGCGGTAGATCGGCCAGAGGTCGTCCCCCTCGCCGCCGAAGTAGCGGCGGCCCGTCCGCGCGAGATAGAGGTTGCCGGCCTCGTCGAGCGCGAGCGTGGACACGGACGGGAGGCCGGCCAGACCGCTGCGGGCGCTCGCGTCGAAGCCTTCGCCGGAGACGTACACCTGCGCCGTGAAGCCCGGCGGGAGGTGGATCTCGGCGACCGCCGCCGCCGGCGCGAGAACGAGCGTGACCACGGCGACCGCTCGCCTCATACCGTGACGCCCCAGAGCGTCTTCGTCAACAGGCCGATCGTATACGTGACGACGACGGCCGCGGCGAGGATCACGAGGTTCGTGAGGATCCGCCGCCCGACGTCCATGCCGGAGAGGAACGCGAGCACCGTAGAGACGACGATGATGACGCAGCCGGCCGTGAGAATCGAGGGCAGGACGCTCGTCCCCCCGACGAGCACCGGCAGCACCGGCACCAGGGCGCCCGCGAAGTAGCTCGCGCCGACGGCCGCCGCCGACGCGAGCGCCGTCCCCGGGGCCTCCGCACCCGAGGCGCTCGCGCCGAGGAACTGCTGCCGCGCCGCCTCGACCCGCCGGACCTCCTCCTCGGAGCTCGCGGCGATGTACGCCCCGGCGGTCATCGAGAGCGCCCCGGCGACGGCGACGGTCGAGCCCGCGATCAGCACGGTCACCGCGTCGCCGAACGCGCCGAAGAAGCCGCTGACCGCCCCGAGGATCTCGACGAGCCCGTCGTTGAGTCCGAGAAAGATGTCACGGACGCGCTGTGGGTTGATCCGCCGCGCCGCCTGCCCGGTCACCACCGCGTCCTCGTGCCTGAACTCGTCCTCGAGCACCTCGCGGACCGCGCCGCCGAGCGGCCCGTCGGCGTAGCGGCGCCAGACGGTGAGGTACTTGCGCACGCCGTGGACCTCGATGGCTTCGAGGACGAGATGGATGGCCGGCGCGCCGAAGAGCCGGCAGGCGCAGACGATGAGCGCGAGCTTCAGCCGGCGCCCGGCGTCAAGCCTCGCGAGCTCGAGGCCGAAGAAGCCCTGCCAGAACTTGACGTGACGCGTCTCGACCGGGATGAGCTCGTCGAGCGTCCTGACGAGGTCGCCGCGCGCGACGTCGCGGAGCGCGGTGTAGAGCGAGAGATCGAACAGCTCGTCGAGGACGAGCCGCCGGGCGAGCTTCGCGTCCGCGGTCACATAGCTCACCGGGCGCAGCTCGGCACGTGAGCGGCCGCGGAGAGGATGATGAGGTTGGGCATCGCCGTCTCGGCCACGCGGGGCGAGCGTACCGCCGAGTTCCGGGAGGGTCAAGAACGGGCGGTCGGAAGGCCGGCCGCACGAAAAGCTTCCCGAAACCGGGGTCGCCACGCTATAGGGTCGTCATGTCACGGTGGACGGCCTCCGCGGTCGCGCTCGCCCTCGCCCTCGTCCTCGTCCTCGCGGGTGACGCCTGGGCCGGCCCACCCACCGAGACGCTGCGTAACGCGTTCGCGGCGGTCAACCGCCTGCTCGAGGACCCTGAGCTCCAGGAACGGCCGGCGGAGCTCCTGAGCGCTGTCCGCAGCGTGGTCAACGACAGCCTGGACCTTCGAGCAGCGGCACGCCTGGCCCTCGGGCGCGAGTGGGAGGCCCGGACACCGGCCGAGCAAGACGAGTTCACCCGGCTCTTCTCGGACCTCCTCCGACCCGCCTACTTCTCCGCGCTCGCGTCCCGCGCGCGTGTGCGGGGCGGTCTCACGGTCCGCTACCATGAGGAGGCCATCGACGGTCACCGGGCGACCGTCCGAGCCACGATCGTCGCGCGTGACGGAGGTGAGCTCCCGGTCGAGTTCCGCCTGATCCGGGATCGCGACCACTGGAGTGTGTACGACGCGGTGATCGGCGGCGTCAGCCTCGTGGCGAACTACCGCGCGCAGTTCTCCCGGATCATCCGCCAGTCTTCGTATCCGGAGCTCATCCTCCTGGTGAAGGCCAAGACGTCCGAGGCGCCGAGCGCCCTGACCGCCCCCAAGCCCGCCGTCCTCAAGGCCCGGACCACGGCGGCGGCCCGCCCACCGGACCTCGACCGGAACCGCGCCGGGCGCGACGCGCCCGGGCCGGTCGCTAGTCCGCCGCCAGCGCGGCCGGCGACCGCACCGGCTCGAGCGTACTGGCTGCAGATGGGCGCGTTCACGGATGCGGGCGTTGCGAGCCGGCTCGTCGCACGTCTCCTCGCACGAGACCTGCCGGTGGCGATGGACGCGGTCGCCGCGCCCGCGAGCCGGCCGGGGCGGCCCCTCGCGCGCGTGCGTGTGGGTCCGTTCGCCGATGAGGCGGAGGCGGTCGCGAAGCTCCAGAAGCTGCGGACGCTCGGCTACCGGCCGTTCCTGGCGCGCGGCTCCAACTGACTCTCGCCCGCGGAGGTGTTGACGGAGTGAGCGTTGCGGCCTAGCGTGATCCCATGATCGACAGCGAGATGATCAGGCACCTGTGGACGCACAAGACGCAGGACCACCCGTGGCTATCCGACGAGGAGCTCCTGATCGATCGGGGGGAGGGCGTCTGGCTCTGGACCCAGAAGGGCAAGAAGGTGATGGACGCCTTCGCGGGTCTGGCGGTGGTGAACGTGGGGCACGGGCGCCGGGAGATCGCCGAGGCCGTCGCGGAGCAGACGATGCGCTTGGCGTACTACCCGACGACCCGCCAGTTCTCCAACCGGCCCGCCGCCGAGCTGGCGGCCAAGCTCGCCACCCTCACGCCGGGCGACCTGACCTACACGCTCTTTGCGGTGAGCGGCTCCGAGGCGAACGAACGGTCGATGCAGATCGCCCGGCACTACTGGCTCGTCAGCGGGTACCCGGACAAGTACAAGGTCATCGCGTTGCAGGGCGGGTACCATGGGGCCACGGCGGGGACCTTCGCCGTCTGCGGCATTCCCGATCTCGTGAAGGCATATGCGCCGCTGCAGACGCCGGGCTTCGCGAAGGTGGCGCCGCCCCATCCCTACCGCGACCGCGGAGCCGGCACCGACGAGGTGCTCGTCCAGCGCCGCGCCGCAGAGCTCCGCGAGGCGATCCTGCGCGAGGGCCCCGACACCGTCTCGGCCGTCATCCTCGAGCCCGTCATCAGCTCGGGCGGCTTCATCATTCCCCCGCTCGGCTGGCTCCGCGCGGTCCGCGCGATCTGCGACGAGCTGAACGTCCTGCTGATCGCGGACGAGGTCATCACCGGCTTCGGGCGCACGGGGCGATGGTTCGGCGTCGATCACGAGCGTGTCGTGCCGGATCTCATGTCGGTGGCCAAGGGCATCACCTCCGGCTACATCCCCCTGTCGGCGAGCGTCGCGCGGCGCCGTATCGCGGACGCCTTTCCCGAAAACGCCAAGCAGGAGAACGTACACCCCAACACCTACGCGGCGCACCCCGTGGCGTGCGCGGCCGCGCTGGCCAACCTCCGCATCATGGAGCACGACGGCCTGGTCCCGAACGCCGAGCGGATGGGACGGCGCCTGCTGGAGGGGTTGCAGGGCGCCGTCGGCCACGAGCCGATCGTCGGCGAGGTGCGGGGGCGCGGTCTGATGGTGTGCGTCGACCTGGTCGAGCCGTCGGGCGGCGACCGCCCACTCGACGCCGAGCGGACCTCGCGGCTCGACAGGAAGGCGTGGGAGCGGGGCGCCATCGTCTACGTCAGAGGCACCGTGCTGCGGCTGGCGCCCCCGCTCTGCATCAGCCCGGATGAGGTCGACCAGCTCGTCGGGATCGTCGCGGACAGCATCCGCGAGCTCGGCAAGGAGTGTGGTCGCTGAGCTAGTGCCCGCGTCTGCGTCGTCGTCGCGCGGTCGTTCGCCCGGGTGAGCCGGTCGTGCCCTGCCCTGGTTTCCCGTAGCCACGGCTGCACTCGTTACAGAATTTCCGGGCGTCGTCCTTGAGCTCTCGCCTGCACGTGAGACACCTGACCATCATCCCTCACCCCCCTCGTCCTCGTACGGATCGCCCTCCGATGGGTCGGCGTGCTCGCCCTCGAGCGCCGGGCGTGGCGGTGGCTCCGGACGGGAGCCACCGCCCCGCCTCACTTGCCCGCGCCGATCGAGACGCCGAAGTTGACGGTCTGCTCCTGATACGGGGATGGGATGTACGCCAGCTCCAGGCGGACCTCCTTCAGCATCTTCGCCTTCAGGGCCTGGGCCGGAAAGTCCACGTCCACCGACTGCGTCGCATCTTGCCCGGGGTCGAGCCGCTCGTTGTTGTACGCGGTGAATTTCACGACGGGCTCGCTCCGCGCCTCCTCGAGCTTGATGGGCCGCCCCTGGGCGTCCATGTACAGGATCTTGCCCGCGACCAGCCGCACGGACTGGTTCCCGGACGTGTTTTTCAGGCGCAGCGTCCCCGTGAGCTTCGCCGGCGAGACCACACGCCCGGAGCCTTGCTCGACGCGCTCCGTGACCTTCATCTCCGTGATCTCGCCCATCAGGATGCCGGCGGTCACCTTTACCGACGCCGGGGTCACCGCATACGTCTTGTCATCGATCGTCACCGCCGTCGCCGACGGGCCCTGCGCGCAGCCGAGGGTCATCACGGCCACGGCCGTGGCCACGATGGTCGCCCCTATCCACTTCGACATCGTCGTCTCCTTGCCCCGGCGCCGATGCTCAGCGTCTGGGCGTCGTCCGTTTGCTGCCTGCGCGACGCGCCACGCGTCGGCTCTGGCGAACGGCCTTCGCCTGGCTCTCTATGTTGGCGAGGAGCGCCGGATGGTCGTCGCGCTTCAGCCCCTCCTCGATCAGGGCGCGAAGGACGATCTGGAGGCTCACCGGGAGCTTGAACGCGGTGGTCGCCCTTCCCGCCAAGACCCGAGCCCGGTCCAGCGCATCCTGCGAAAGGATGAGAAGGACACGCGTTCTGTTGTCGACCATCGGGACCTCCCGCGCCTCGGTCTTTGTATAACTTACATTTGTTATATATGTTATAGTCCGATGAAGAAGCGGAGTCAACCGGGATCGCGCGGAAGCACCCAGCAAAGGGGACGAGCGATGACAGCAGGAACGTTTGTCACGGTGTTCGTGGTGGGGTTGATCGCCGCCTGGCTGGCCGCGTCCTACGTGAAGGACGGCGGCTACGGGCTGATCTGGGACATGGTGCTCGCGCTCGTGGGAAGCGCGCTCGCGTACGGGATCGTCCGGGCCGCGGGCATGGCTCCGGACGGTGGCGTGTTCGCGACGATGGTCGTCGCGTTCGTGGGGGCGGCCAGCCTGATCGGCGCCCAGCGCAGGTTCTGGCAGGGCGCTCCCGTCAAGAACGTTCTGCTGCCTCGCCGAGGCCCAAGTGTCCTCGGATACCGCAAGCATTAGCCCGGCACGGATATGACACTCCAGATTGTAGCGGCGCGCGGGCACGCGACGTGGTGGATCTGGACGATTCGGGACAAGGCCGGCGTCCTCGTCGAGCAATCGACGACGCAGTTCCGGTCCGCCGCGGCCGCCGAGGCCCAGGGGCGCGCCCGAATTGCGGAGTTCGAAGCCCGGCGACCCGCTCGCTCCTGAGCAGGAGGACGCCATGTCACTTGACGTCTGGACGGCTCCCGTTGTCGCGATCGCACTGACCCAGATCGCGGTCGTCGCCACCTCCATCTACCTGCACCGGGCTCTCGCGCACCGGGCGCTCGTCGTGCACCCGGTTGCGGATGTCGTCTTTCGCACCGTGCTCTGGCTGACGACGGGACAGCGCCGCCAGGAGTGGGTCGCCGTCCACCGGAAGCATCACGCGTTCACGGACCGGGAGGGCGACCCTCACAGTCCGCGGCTGCTCGGCTTCTGGAAGGTCCAGCTCTGGAACGTCTACTACTACATGCGGGAAGTGCGAAACGCCGCGACGATCCAGAAGTTCGCCCCGGACCTCCCCGAGGACCGGCTGGATCGGGCCGTCTTCTCGCGGGGCTGGGTCGGGCTCGGGGTGGGCCTCGCGCTCTTGTGTCTCGCCCTCGGCGTCTGGGCCGCGCTCGGCGCCGCCCTGGCGCACGCGGTCCTCTACGTCTTCGTGATGGCCCCGCTCATCAACGCGCTCGGCCACTGGCGCGGGGCGCAGAACTTCAGCAACACGGCGTACAACTCACGCGTGCTGGCATGGATCACGGGTGGCGAGAGCCTGCACAACAACCATCACGCGCATCCGCGAGCGCCGAAGTTCAGCGTCCGGCGCTTCGAGTTCGATCCGTCGTGGGTGGTGATCCGGGCGCTCGCCGCCGTCAAGCTGGTCGTGATCGTCCGGTGACGGGCGAGCCCAGGACACGGCGCGCGGCGGTGCTCCTGAGCCTCGCGCTAGCGACCTGGTGGGCCGTGTGGGTCCCGGCGGTCCTGGTGGTCGCGTTCGTGCTCTGGCTCTCGCTCCACACACGGCTCGAGCGCGGGCTCGGCGACGCCCTCCGGCGCCGGTGGCGGCGCGCCTGGCCGCTCGCCGCGCTCGGCCTCGTTCCGGTGCTCGTCGCCGTCACGCTCATGTTCTGGGCCTCGACGCGTCCGCTCGAGGCCAAGGTCGTCCCGATCGCGCTCAGCCTGGGTGCGCTGTGGATGATCTGCGTCGGGCGGTGGACCATCACCACCCGCTCGGCCTGACGCCCGCGCGTCAGTCCTGGTAGGAGGCGTCGAGGCGATCGAGGCGCCGGAGCAGACCGGGCCACACCAGCATTCCCCGACTGCCGCGCGGACGCGTCGCCTCCACGACCTGCGCGTACGCGGACTCGATGATCTCCTTGGGAACCGGAACCAGCTCTCCTCCACCCGCTTGCGCGCGCACCTGGATCGCGCAGGAGGCCTCGAGGTAATACATCGCGACGAACGCCTCGGCGACAGTCTCCCCCACGGTCAGGAGGCCGTGGTTGCGCAGGATCAGCGACGTCTTGTCGCCGAGGTCCGCGACGAGACGCGGCTTCTCGTCGTCCCGCAGGGCGGGGCCTTCGAAGTCGTGGTAGCCGAGGCTCGCGAGCACGGCCATCGAATGCTGCGAGATGGGAAGCAGCCCCGCCCGCTGCGCCGAGACGGCGACACCGTTCAGCGTGTGAGTATGGAGCACGCACCGGGCGTCGTGCCGCGCGGCGTGGATGGCGCTGTGAATGACGAAGCCGGCCGGGTTCACGGGGAAGGGCGAGTCCTGCAGCTTGTTCCCGTGCACATCGATCTTGACCAGGCTCGACGCCGTGATCTCGTCGAAAAACATGCCGTAGGGATTGATGAGGAACTGGTCCGCGGTGCCCGGTACCCGCGCCGTGATGTGCGTGAACACCAGGTCCTCCCAGCCGTAGTGAGCCACCAGCCGATAGCAGGCGGCGAGATCCACGCGCACGGCCCATTCGTCGGGCGAGACCGTGTCCCGCAGTGACCGGATGCCGAGCTGGACGTTCATGCGGAGCCTCCTCCTCGAGCGCCTCACGTCGCGCATGTTGTACCCCAGAACGGGAGCTCGGGCAAGACGCACGCGCATCGCCTGGAACGCGCGCGCAGGCTCAGGCGGTCTCGGCCGAGGCGGGCTCGCCGTGCACGGACACCACGTGATCGCCGGCCCGCAGCGTGGCGTCCCACGTGATCGCGATGGCGGCCCCGACGCTCTGATGCGCCGGGCAGCCCTGCGGGTGTAGCGCGAGCGCACGCTCCGTTGCCTCGAGTACCTTCAGCCCGCGACGGCCGCCATGGCAGACCTCCCGGGAATCTCCGCCGACTACTTTTTCCCCCGGCTCACCAGCTCATTGAGCCGGCTGTTCAGCTCCTTCTCCCTGTCGAGATCATCCTGCATGGTCTTCAGCTGGGCTTGAAGCTGTTGCGTCTTGGTCTGTACGTCCTGCAGCTGCTGCTCCAGACGGCCGGCGCGGCTCCGGGCGTCGTCGAGTTCTGCCTGCAGGTGACGCTCCGACATTCCCCACCAGAGGAACCCGGCGAGAAGACCGACCAGGAGCGCGACGAGCGCGCCGACGGCGACGGGTCTGTTCATACGCATCTCCCTCCAACCACTGATCGCGGGTGAGAGAACACGGAGAAAGACTACATCAAGAACGGGCGGCGAGAGGGCGGGGATGTTTCCTTACACTGTGAGCGCGCGATCGGTGAGGTGGGTGATCGCCAGCGCGGCCTGGGCCGCGAGGGCCCGGACGAGGGGCTCGTAGTCCGCGTCGAACGGCGCCGGGCGCCCGTCGGCATCGAGCGCGTTGATGAGCTCGAGCACGCCGATCACGCGGCCCTGGCGGTTGGCCAGCGGCACCGCGAGCACGGACAGCGTCTGATAGTCGTTGCGCGCATCCCACCACGGATGAAACATGTACGGCCGGCTGTCCGGGATCTGATAGGCGTCCGGGATGTTGAGGATGCTCCCGGTACGCGCGACATGCCCCGCGAGGCTCGGCACCCTCAGCGACAGGGGCTCCTCTTCTCGCAGGCGCGGCGCCACACCCTGGTTCCCGAATCGCTGAGCCAGCACATCATTCTGCGCGATGGCGAACTGGAGCTCGTCGCCTTCGAGAAGGAACAAGGTGCCAGCCTGAGCCTTCGTGACCCGACGGGCTTCCAGGAGGATCCGCTCCAGCAGGGCCGGCAGGGTCGGCTCGCTCATCACCGCGATGCCGGCCTCGACGAGGTGTTCGAGAGCCTCGGCGCGGCGGGTCGCGCGCTCGGCACGCTCGTTGGCCGCCCGCAGCGCGTCCGCGGCGGTCTCTGGCGACGACGGCATGTCCATGGCCTGTCCCCCTGTGTTCGACATACCCGCTGTTACCGCAAATTGAGTGCCGTTCCGGAATGCGGTGGATTCGCGTGAAAACACGGAGCGTCCGAGGATCGGGCCGGCACCGACCGTGGTATTCCTTGCCAGATTCCGGAATCGACGGGTCAGGAACGAGCCACCGCGGCCGGGAGCACGCCGTCGGGCCGGCATGACCGCGGTCGTTTGACTCGTCTCGCACCCACGTGCTATGAGGGGGGCGAAGTTCATCGCAAGGGAGGAGGCGCCGCATGCCCATCTACATGGTCGAACGCGAGCTCAAAGGCATCACGATGGACAAGCTCGCCGCCGCGCAGAAACTGGCGATCGAGACCGGCAGGAAGATGACCGCGCAGGGCAAGAGCGTGCGTTACATCCGTAGCACCTTCGTGCCCGGCGAGGCGCGCTGCATGTGCCTCTTCGAGGCGCCGACCTCCCAACACGTCAAGGAGCTCAACGAGGCGGCGAAGATTCCGTTTTCCCGGATCGTGGAGGCGCTGGACCTGACGCCGTAAGCAGCCCCCCGCGAAGTCCCGGGTCCGCGTAGCCTGATCTTCGGAACGATGGACGAGGTGCGGGCGCGGTGATCGCATGAGGGTCGTCTGTTCGTGGTGCCGCCATGAGGGTCGGTCCGGCGACCTGGGCGAGAAGGCACCATTCGACGATTCCGCGCAGACGCACGCGATCTGTGCGCGACACCTCGAGCAGCTCCTCTCCACCCTTCCCTCGCCCTCGTGTCCGGCCGTGGACGTGCTGGTCGTCGTGCATCGACGAGACCTCTCCCTCCACGACTACCTGGCGCGCACGATCGCCCTCGTGCGGGGTGTGAAGGTGCTCGTGGAGCGTCGTCAGTACGGCGGCGATCGGCGCCGAGCCTCGGGCGCCGTGTCCCGGGACCGCCGGCGCGTGGAGCGGCGGGTCCGGCACGGCGTGAGTCTGCCGGGCTGCACGCTCGTTCGCTTCAAGCGAAGGGTCTGAGGGCCCAGGAGGATCGCGCCGTGAAGATCACCGACGTCACCCTGACGCTGTTCGCCTGGAATGGTATTCCCGCAACGCGGTACGGCCGGCATACGGGACAGTTCGGCGGCGCGAGCCAGCTCGGGCTCCTGACGCTCGCCACCGACGAGGGCATCAAGGGCCACGCCTTTCTCGGCTCCGCGATGCGAGGGGCGCACCTCGACGGGCAGTCGCTGATCCAGTACCTCAAGCCCGTCGTGCTCGGCCAGGACCCGATGGAGCGCGAGCGGCTGTACCAGGCGATGTGGCAGAAGAACCGGGGAACGACCTATCGCGCGATCGGCGCCATGGACATAGCACTCTGGGACATCGCGGGCAAGACGGCGGGACAGCCGATCCACCGGCTGCTTGGCTCCTATCGCGAGAGCGTTCCCGCCTACGCGAGCTCGGCGGTCCTACCGACCAAGGAGGCGTACGCCGAGGAGGCGCTGCGCTTCAAGGCCGAGGGTTGGACCGCCTACAAGATCCACCCGCCCACCGACCCCGCCGTGGACGTCGAGGTGTGCCGGGCCGTGCGGCGCGCTGTCGGCGACGGCTTCACCATCATGCTCGATCCCACCTGGGCCTACCAGTACCCGGAGGCGCTCCGCGTCGGCCAGGCCATCGAGGAGCTGGGCTTCTATTGGTACGAGGATCCGCTCGCGGACGACGACCTCCTGGGCTATGTGAAGCTCAAGCAGCATCTGCGCATTCCTATCCTGGCCACCGAGTACGCGCCGGGAGGCCTCACCGCGTTCGCGCCGTGGCTCCTCCACCAAGCGACCGATTTCCTCCGCGGCGACGTCGCCGTGAAGGGCGGCATCACCGCGCTCGTCAAGGCCGCGCACCTGGCGGAGGCCTTTCACATGAACTTCGAGATCCATCACGGCGGCAACTCCCTGAACAACGTCGCGAATCTGCACGTGACCATGGCCATTCGGAACTGCGAGTTCTTCGAGGTCCTGCTGCCGGCGGGCGCCCAGAAGTACGGGCTCGCGGAGGACATCGAGGTGGACCGTCAGGGCCTCGTCCACGCCGTCAACGGGCCGGGCCTCGGCGCCGCGATCGACTTCGGCCTGATCGAGCGGAACACGCTCGGGGTGCTGGCGTGACGGATCATTCGTACACCGTGACGGATCATTCGTACACGATGACGCTGCGCTTGACCTCGCCCTGGCGCATGAGATCGAAGGCGTGATTGATCTCGCCGAGCGGCAGCCGTCGGCTGATGAGCTCGGTGAGCTTGTACTGGCCGTCCATGAACAGGTCGATGAGCATCGGGACGTCGGTGCGCTGGTGCCCGCCCCCGAACGAGGTCCCGGTCAGGATCCGCTGCTGCAGGAACATCGTGGGATCGATCGCCAGGCGCGTGCCGGCCGGGCACACGCCGACGACGACCGTCATGCCGCCGCGATGCGTGGACGCGAGCGCCTGCTCGATCGTCTGCTGGGTTCCCACGACCTCGAAGGCGTAGTCCACGCCGCCGCGCCCGGCGATGGCCGCGACGCGCGCGACGGGATCCTCCTTCGAGGCGTCCACCGCGTGGGTCGCCCCGAACTCTTCCGCCCACCTGAGCTTGTTGGCCATCACGTCGACCGCGATGATCTTGCTCGCTCCGACCAGGCGCGCGGCCTGGATCGTGTTCAACCCAACCCCGCCACACCCGAAGACGGCGACGCTCGCGCCCGGCGGCACCTTGGCGCAGTTCATGACCGGACCGGCGCCGGCGAGCACGCCGCAGCTCACGAGGCACACCACGTCGAGCGGGGCATCCCGGCGAATGGGGATCACGCCCTCCTCGAGGAGCACGCCGTGGGTGGCGTAGCCGGACACCTGCAGGAAGTGGTGCAGCGGTCGGCCGTCCTTCCGGAGTCGCGTCGTGCCGTCCAATAGGAAATAGCGCGGCTTGTCGCGCAGGGCACAGAGCGTGGGCCGGCCGTTGATGCAGTACCAGCAGCGGCCGCAGGACGGAATGTAGCTCGAGCACACGTGGTCGCCGGGCTTGACCGACTCCACGCCGGCGCCGACCCGCTCCACGATCCCGGCCGCTTCGTGTCCCAGGACGACCGGGAGCGGGTGCGGGTAGTCGCCGGTCATCACGTGGAGGTCGCTGTGGCAGACGCCGTTCGCGGCGAATCGCACGAGCACCTCGTGAGGGCCGGGCTCGAGCAGCTCGACGTCCTCGACCACCAGAGGCTCTTTCACGTCGTAGAGGATCGCCGCGGTTGCTTTCATACGGTCTCCTCGTCGGTCACACGGGTGGCCGGCGCGTGTGCCACGTCGTCGCCCGCTCGAAGGCGTGGCCGACGCGCAGCACCGTTCCCTCCTCGAACGGCCGTCCGGAGAGCTGGAGCGACAACGGGAGTCCCGACGCCGTGAAGCCACACGGCAGCGCGAGCGTCGGCAGCCCCGTCACGTTGAAGGGTGGCATGTTGCTCCGCGGGAAGCCGAACTCGGGATCCTGCGCCAGCGTGAACGGCGTGGCGGGCTTCGTCGTGGTCGGCGTCGCGAGCATGTCGACCTGGCGCAAGACCTCCGCCGTCTCGCGGCAGATCTCCGCGCGGAGGCGCTGCGCCTGCACGTACTCCGCCGCCGTCACCAGGGCGCCGGTGAGGATGCGCTCGCGCAGCACATCGCCATAGAGCTCCGGACGCTGGCGGATGTCCCGCTCGTGGTAGGCGAAGGCCTCGGCCATCATGATCAGGAGGAACGAGGGCGTCGCGCCGAAGCTCTGGACCTCGACGTCGCGGACCTGGGCGCCGAGCCCGCGGAGCGTCTCGAGCGCCTCCTCGAACGCCCGCTCGACCTCGGGATCGATCCCCTCGAAGAAGTACGCGCGCGGCACGCCGATCCGAAGGCCGCGGACGTCGTGACCGAGGGACGCCAGATAGTCGTCGACCGGCGCCCGACTCGAGGCCGGATCGGCGGGATCGTGACCGGCCATGGCCTGCAGGAGGTACGCGCAGTCCTCCACCGTGCGCGCCATCGGGCCGGTATGGTCGAGTGTCCACGAGAGCGTGAGGACCCCCGCGCGGCTCACGCGCCCGTACGTCGGCTTGAGCCCCACGATGCCACAGAAGGCGGCCGGCCCGCGGATGGACCCGCCGGTGTCCGAGCCCGTGGCGCCGACGACGAGCCCGGCCGCCAGGGCGGCGCCCGAGCCGCTGCTCGAGCCGCCCGGGATGTGGTCGAGGTTCCACGGATTGCGCGCCGGCGGGAAGTGATGGCCGGGGCGCTGAATTCCGAAGGCGAACTCGTGGGTCATGAGCTTGCCGAGGAACACGGTGCCCGCCTCCTGCCAGCGGCGCACGCACGTGGCGTCCTCGTCGGGGATGAAGTCGGCCAGGAGGGCGGAGCCCGCCGTCGTCCGGACGCCCCGCGTGAGATAGATGTCCTTGTGGGCGACCGGAATGCCGAGTAGCGGGCGCGTGTCACCGCGCCGCAGCGCCTCCTCGGCCGCGCGCGCCTCGGCCAGGGCGCGGTCGGTCGTCAGGGTGACGAAGGCGCGCAGGGCGGTGTCGACCTTCTCGATCCGCGCCAGCAGCGCGCGCGTCACCTCAACGGGTGAGAGCTCCCGCCTCCGATAGCGCGTCCCGAGCTCGCGGATGGTGGCGTAGGCGATCTCGTCACTCATCCCGAGCCTCGCGCCGCGGCGAGAACGTCACCGCGGGCTCCACGGTCTTGGCCGGGCTTGAGTCCAGCGCGCGCACCGGCGCGAGCGCATCGCTCAGCAGCTTCCGCACCATGGCGAGCCGGTTCTCGGCGATCGTGACGCCCGCCACGCGGATGCGCGCGCGCAGCTCCTCCAGCGTCAGCTCCCGGTCCCCTTCGGTTCCCACGGTTGTTTCTCCTAGCGAGTCCTCGGGTTCTCCTGGAGGCCGTAGAGCCTGGCCACGTTCTCACTGGTGATCTTTCGGCGCACGCGCTCCGGCAACGTGCCGAGGTTGGCGGCGAGGTGCCGCCGGGACTCCGGCCAGACGCAATCGGGGTGCGGATAGTCGGCGCCCCAGATGATGTTGTCCTCGCCGACGAGCGGGATGATCGGCTCGAGATACCTGTCTTGCTGATACGTCGTGTAGCCCTGGCGCCGGAAGTAGTCGCTCGGCTTCAGGGAGAAGCCGAGGGCGCGCGCCCGATCCTCGTACTCGGTGTCCAGGCGATCGAGCACGTAGGGGATCCAGGTCACGCCGGACTCGCCGAGCACGAACCTCAAGTCCGGATACTTTTCACAGGCTCCCGAGGCGATCAACGACACCAGCACCTCCATCCCGTCGAGCTGAAAGAGGCTGGAGCGCACGAGCCGCCACTGCGTCATGTACTCCCGCTCCATCTCGGGCGTATCCGGCATCCGCAGGCCCTTGAAGCCCGTGGAGTGGAACGAGATCGGGAAGCGACACTCCGCGGCGGCCTCCCAGAGGGGATACCAGGCGTGATGGTAGAGGGGCACGCTCATGCGTTTGAAGGCCAGATCCCCACCACGCAGCCCCAGCCGGGCGCAGCGGCGCACCTCGCCGGCGGCCACGAGCGGATCGTTGTTGGGAATGATGGCGAGGGGGAAGATTCGCTCGGGGTCGGAGCGCTTGGCGAAGTCCGCGGCCCAGTCGTTGTAGATCGCGTTCGCCCAGGCGCGCTGCTCGCCATTGGCGATCAGGTCGTTGATCATCAGGCACCCGTAGACGATCTCCGCCGCGAGGCCGTCTCGATCCAGGTCCGCGAGCCGGAGCTCGGGCGTGGTCGGCCGCGGCCGGGCACCCGGGCGGTTGTCCCACTCGAAGCCCGAGCCCTTCATCTCGTCGATATGGCCGAAGACGCCCTTCTGGTACGGCAAGAAGCCCGGCCCCACCCCGTTCCACATCCCCTTGTCCTGGGCCTCGACGAACCAGTGGAGGCCATCCTCGAGCTCCTCCACGCGGGGCACGAGGAGCTTCCACTTGCTCGGGGCCTGCGACGACCACAGATCGGGAGGGCAGTAGGTCAGGTCGATATGATTGTCGCCGGAGATGAGCCTGTCCTGCATGGCGCGCTCCTCTGCTCGGAGGTCACAGCAACGAAGGCTTCGCGGGCGAGATCGTAAACCCGATCGAGTCCTGGGTCCAGCGGGCGCCGGATCCCCGTGGGCCGGAGCGCGCCGGCCGGAGATTCCTAGCGCTGATGCCGCTCGCGGGGTTGGGTCGGGCTCTGTTCCGATTGCGGACCAGTTGCGGCATCTGGGTCCCGGTGACGTCGCATCTTCGCCCCTCGAGGAGAAGGCCCGTTCGCGGACTCGAGACGCTCCCGCGACGGCGCCGGTGGCGCGGCCGCGGCGTGCGGCGTCACCAGTGGGGACCTCGACGACGAGCGCTGATGCTCGCCCGACGGCGGCCGCACCGGCGTGGGCGCCGGCTCCGCGGCCCTCGGTGGCGAGTCGATGCGCGGCGCCGGGGCACTGACGCTCGCAGACGCGTGCTGGGCTTCGCCGCGCGGCACCACCGGGCGACCGATCGGCCGCGTCGTGACAGCCACGGGAGGGGCGGGCGCGGCTGCGGGCGGACGCGCCACAGAGCCACGCGCGGCCCCGACGCTCCCCGCCTTCAGCCTGACATTGAGCGGCCCGCGCACGGGCTCGAGCCGGCGCACGTCGATCAGAGGGATCCGGGCCTCCTGCACCGACCGTGCGCCGAAGTGGTCCCGGCGCATGGCCACCACCGCATCCTGGACGTTCACGTTCCTGTAGACGGTGATGTTGTTCACGTTGACGACGGTCGTGCGCTGGACGACGACGTTGTTGACGACGCGCGGTCCACCCCAGCCGGCCCACCACGGCCGGCCGACGAAGCCGGGCCGGCCCCACCAGGGCACGAGCGGCTCGCCCCAGCCCAGCGCGACCCAGCTGACGAACGGGGCGCCGATCCCCACCTGGACGCCGTGCCCGCCGAAGAAGGCGACGAGCGCCGGAGCATAGACGGCTCGACGGACGACGGGGCCCGGAGCCCACGCCCAGACGCCGTCCACGAAAACCCAGCGGCCGTAGTGATACGGCGCCCAGCCCCAGGGCGCGGCGTCGACCCACGTCCAGCCGTAGTGCGGATCGGAGATCCACCCGCCGGTGCTGTACGGAACCCAGCCTGCCGGCACCGCCTGGGGCATCCACACGGACCCATACGGTTGCACGACACGCCAGCTGCCATGGCGGTCGAGCTCGTCGGCGCCGTACACGTCCGGCGGCACGTAGCGCGCGCTCTCCGCCTGGAGATAGTGCTCCGTGCGCGCATAGTTCCACTGGTCCCACACGTCGAGCTCGGGGGCGACCTCGCGCCGCAGGGTCGGCGTCGGCACGCCCTCGAGGACCACGCCCTCACCCGAGGCGATGACGACCGGCCCACCGACGGACGTCAGCGTGGCTTGCCCGGCGCGCCGAGCGCTGAAGGACGTGCCCACCTCTGAGACGTCGGCGCGATAGTAGCCGGGGCGCTGGATCGTGAAGGTGGCGTGGGGCGTGTCGAGCTCCACGGTGTGGCCCGGCGAGAGGCTCCGCAGATCGAGGGACGCGTGACCGGTCGTGGCCTTGAGCTGCAGGAAGCTCGCCTCATGGCTCACAAGCCCGAGCTGCGTGTCGCCCCAGGCTCGCACGAATGCCTGGGAGCCCACCTGCAACTCGAGGTCACCCTGGGTGCCCGTGGAGAGCTCGTCGCCGGGAGCCAGGGGCGTGTTGATCTCGCCGGGCGCCCAGTCCTGGGCACCCGGCCGCCAGAAGGACACCTCGCCGTGCGTGTAGCTCAGGCGGGGAGGCGTCGGCCCGACCGCGCCCGTCTGGCTCTCGCTCGGAAGCTCGGCGGCTCGGCTACTCGGTGTTGCGCCGACGAGAAGCGCGAGCGCCAGCAGCATCGCCATCAGCCGTCCCGCCATGGTCTCCATATGGCGTCAGACGGCCCCCGACGCCGTTTGTTTCTCGTCGAGGGAGCGGTACACGGTCGAGCGCCGAGAGGCGTCTAAGGCATGCGGCTCTGGCTCATCGCACGGAGGCGAGGGGCTTGACGTCCTTGACGAGTCGCTCCATGGCTCGCGCCATCCCCCCCACCTCGCCGCGGGGAAGATCGAACGTCAGGTAGTGGCAACCCAGCGCCTGCGCCCGTCGGATGTCGGCGCCGATCTCCTCGGGCGAGCCCTCGAAGGCCGCGCGGCCCCCACCCTTCGCCCGATCCGTGAGCGCCAGCAAGTTGCGCGGGGCGACGCCGATGGCATCCCGGCGGCCTGCCTTCGTCGCCATCTCACGGATCTTGCCGATCCCCTTCTCGAGATCGTCGAGGCCGAGTCCGAGGGGGTGCCACGCGTCGCCCAGCTCCGCCACGCGCCGCATCGCCGGCGACGAGAGCGTGCCGGGCGCTCCTCCAACCCAGATCGGCGGGTGCGGCTTCTGAAGCGGTCGCGGCGCGAACGTGGCACCCGAAAAGCTGAAGTACTTGCCGCTGAAGCTCGGCACGTCGCTCGCCCACGCGGCCTTGATGATCTTCAGGTACTCATCGGTGATCGCCCCGCGCTGACGGAAGGCGAGCCCGAGATCGCGAAACTCCTCCTCGTCCCACCCCACGCCGACGCCGAAGATGAAACGGCCGCCCGACACTTGGTCGACCGTCGCCGCGGCCTTGGCGGTGACCAGCGGGTTCCTGTAAGGCAGCACGATGACGCTGGCGCCGATCTGGATCCGCCGGGTCCGACCCGAAAGAAACGCGAGCAGTGAAAAGGGGTCTGGCCAGGACGGGCCGTAGTGCTGGGTCGTGGCGGGCTTGGCCAGAATGTGATCCGGTACGAAGACCCCGTCCAGGCCTAGCTCCTCGGCCTTCAGGGTGAGCTTCTCCGCGTCGGTGACCGAGAGCTGCCAGATCGGGAGAACGACGCCGAGCTTCATGGGTCTACTCCTTCCGTGGCGAACGGATCGTGCGAGACGACCATGGAAAGGTGGCCCGAGAGTAGCCAGCGGGAGCGGAATGGTCAAGGACCCTCAGGCGCGGTATCATCCACGCCCTGGAGCCGCGGCCGCCTGAACCGCGCGCAGAACCGCAAGGAGGATGAGCCATGCCGGTGTACGAGTACTACTGTGACAAGTGCCAGCGCGAAGTGACGTTCACCCTGACCATTAGCGAGCACGACAAGGGGCGGATCACGTGCCCCAAGTGCGGAGGCAAGGCCCTGCGGCCGCTGCTGAGCACGTTCGTCTCGCAAACGTCGCGCAAGTCCTGAGCGCCCGGCCAGCACGCCCGGAACGGGGTCGCCCATGAAGGCTGCCGTGTACCACGGACCGCGCGACATCCGTGTGGAGGAACTCCCGGTGCCGGCCATCGCCGCCGACGAAGTCCTGGTGCGCGTCGCCGCGTGCGGCATCTGCGGCTCGGACCTGCATCTCTACCGGCTCGGGATGTTCGAGGCGCTCGGTCGGCCGGTCGAGGGAGGTCGCGTCATGGGCCACGAGCTGGCCGGCGAGATTGCCGCGGTGGGGGCGAGCGTCATGGAGTTCAGCCCCGGTGACCGGATCGCGGGTGTGAGCCTGGGCGGCTTCGCGGAGTACGTCGCGGTCAAGCTCACCGAGCGCGGTCCGCATCACCTGCCGGCGGGGGTGAGCTTCGAGGAGGGCGCCACCCTGGAGCCCCTGGCGACCTCGATCCATGGGGTCGACCTGGCACGACCTGGCCGCGGCGAGACGGTGGTCGTGCTGGGCGCCGGCATCATCGGCCTCGGCTGTCTCCAGGTGCTCCGCGCCACCCGCGACTGCCGCGTGATCATGGTGGACGCCTCCAAGCGGCGTCTCGACATGGCACGGGCGCTGGGAGCCGACGCCATCGTGGACCTGACCGCCACCGACCCGCTGGAGGCCGTCATCGGGTTGACCGGTGGGGCGAAGCCCCTGGATCGATTCCAGGTGCGAAGCGGAAACGCCGACGCCGTCATCGACTGCGCCGGGGCCCAGGTCTCGCCCGACCAGGGGCTCTCCATGCTCAAGCAGGCCGAGGGTCGCCTCGTGCTGGTGGCGCTGTTCGAGCGCCCGCCCACGCTGGACTTCAACCAGGTCGTGCGCAAGCAGGTGACGGTTCACGGCTCGTGGGCCTGGACCGGCGACGACTTCCGCCGGGCCATCGAGCTGGTGGCGAGCGGCCGGATCGACCGCAAACCTCTCATCAGCCACCAGTTCTCGCTCGCGGAGACGCCGCTGGCGTTCTCGACTCAGGATCGGCCCGAGGCCGCGATCAAGGTGCTGCTGAAGCCGTAGGCGAACTGACAGCCTGGCGGGCGCCGGCGAGCATCTGATGCACGAGGCGCCGGGCGTCGTTGGGCGCGAACGGCTTCAGCAGAAACGGGGCGCCTGTCGCCTCCAGGAACGCCCGCTTCTCGCGGCTGATTACGTCGCCCGTGACGAAGATGATCCGCGAGCGAAGGGTGGGTGCGCGGTGCGCCAGCTCGCGGTAGAACTCTTCGCCGTCGACGACCGGCATCTTCGTGTCGCTCAGCACGAGGTCATACGTGCGCTTGTCCAGCATCGTCAGCGCGACGGCGCCGTTGGCCGCGGTGTCCACCTCGTGACCGTCCATGCGAAGCGCCTCGGCCAGCAGCGCCGCGACCTCGGGCTCGTCGTCGACCACCAGCAGGCGCTTCGCTCCGATGGCGGGGAGCGAGGCCGCCTCGTCGGCATGGCGCGCGGTCGCCGGCGGGGTCACCAGCGGCAGCTCGATCCGAAACGTCGTGCCGCCTCCGGGCCCGATCGCGACCGAGATGCTGCCGCCGTGCTCTTCGATGATGCCCCGGCAGAGCGACAGCCCGAGGCCCGTCCCCTCGCCCGGGGCCTTCGTCGTGAAGAACGGATCGAAGATCCTCCCCTGGATATCCGGGGGGATGCCGGGGCCGGTGTCCGCGACGGCCAGCTGGAGGCGCGCCCCGGACGGGTCCAGTCCCGTCGTGATCTCGATGCGGCGGGGGGAGGGCTGGCGGCGCATCGCCTGGTGGGCATTGGTGAGGAGGTTCAGGAGCACCTGGTGGAGCTGATGGGCGTCGGCCCAGAGCTTTGGCAGGCCCTCGGCCAAGCTCAGGACGACATCGACACTATCCGTCCGAAGCTCGTAGCCGAGCAGCTCGACCGCGTCCTGGACGATCTGGTTGAGCTGCGCCTCGCGCCGCTCGGGCGGATGCTGGTGCGCCATGGCCAGGAAATTGCGCACGACCCGGGCGCAGCGCTCGGCGGCGGTCCGGATCGTCTCCGCTTTCTCGACCAGTGCTGGGTCTCGCACCAGCTCCCGCATGAGATGGCTGTGCCCCATGACGACCGCCAGCGGATTGTTCAGCTCGTGCGCCACGCCGGCCAGGAGGTTGCCCATCGTCGCGAGCTTTTCCGCTCGCAGGAACTGCTGCGTTCGCTCGCGGACTTGCGCCTCGAGGCTCTCGTTCTGGCGCCGGAGCTCCTGGTGGAGGAAGCGCGTCTCGAGCAGGTTCCGGACGCGAAGGAGGACCTCCGTCCGATCGAACGGCTTCGTCACGAAATCGTTCGCGCCGGCCGCGAGCGCGCGATGCCGGCTCTCGAGCGTCACGTCCGCGGTCAGCACGAGGACTGGCGGGCGGGCCTCGGCTCGGGTCTTCGGCTCCAGCTGCTCGAGCACCTGGATGCCGTCGACATAGGGCATCCGGAGATCCAGCAAGATCAGATCCGGCCGGAACTCCGCGCAGCACTGCGGCACCTGGCGCGGGTCCGTCGTGCTTCGCAGCATCGCATAGCCGGCATCCTCGAGCATCTGCTCCAGCAGGCGCACATTGGCCCGCTCGTCGTCGACGATCAGGATCTTGGCCAAGCGGAATGCCGCCGGAAGCGTGGCGCTCACGGGGCGGGCAGCTCCGTGTCGAGGAGCGCCAGGAGCTGGCGGACGTCGAGCGGCTTCGTCAGATACGCCCGCGCCCCGGCGCCCAGCAGTCGCTGGATGCGCCCGAGCGTGGCGTCAGCGCTCAAGACGACCACGGGTGTCCGTCGCAGGGCCGGGTCGCCGAGGACCTCTCGGAGGACGTCCTCCCCGGACATGTCCGGCAGGTGCAGGTCCGCGAGGATCAGGTCCGGGTGATGCTCTCGCGCCAGCGCCAACCCGAGCCGTCCTTGCATCGCAGGGATGAACCGGGTCTCGGACCGCTCGGCGAGCACCCGCTCGACGAGGCGGAGGTTCGAGGGGTTGTCCTCGATGTAGAGCACCGTGCCACGGCGCTTCGCCCGGTCGGGGCCCGAGGTCGCGTCGTCCCCGCAGAGGCCAGCGCTCTGGGCGCGGGTCTCGGGCAACTCCACCCAGAACGTGCTGCCCTCGCCCTCCACGCTCTCGAGACCGATCGACCCTCCCATCGCCTCCACCAGGCGCTTGGACAGGGCGAGCCCGAGACCGGTGCCCTCCACCCCTTTGGTCTCGGCGCCCAGCCGCTCGAACGGCGTGAACAGGCGCGCCCGCTGCGCCTGCGGAATTCCCGCGCCCCCATCCTTCACGCTGATCCGCAGGCAACCCTGGTCCGCCGCGCCACACGCCACGGTGAGCCGTCCTCCCTCGCGGTTGTACTTGATGCCGTTCGAGACCAGGTTCAAGAGCACCTGCTGGAGCCGCTGACTGTCGGCGAGGACGTAGCGGCCGTCCTGCGCCGTGCCGTCAACGTGGAGGTCCACCCGGCGCTCGGTCGCCAGCGGGAGCGCGAGGTCCATCACACGGCCGATCGCCTCGCCGACGAGCACGGGCTCGAGCGAGAGCGGGAACCGTCCGGACTCGATCCGTGAGATGTCCAGGACCTCGTTGATCAGGCTCAGCAGGTGCCGGCCGGCCTTGAGGATCTGGTCGACGCTCTCACGGTCCCGCTGCTGCTCGAGCCGCAGCTCCAGCAGCTGTCCAAAGCCGAGGATCGCGTTCAGCGGCGTCCGCAGCTCATGGCTCATCCGGGAGAGAAACTCGCTCTTGGCGTTGTTGGCGCGCTCCGCGTCCTCCCGGGCCTCACGGAGCGTCTCCTCCGCCCGCTTGCGCTCGGTGATGTCTTCGGAGATGCCGAGCAGATACCGGGGCACGCCGTGCTCGTCCCGAATCGGGATCTTCCTCGTATGCAGGATCCGGGTCCCGTGCTCCCGCGTCTCAATGGGCTCCTCCGGGATATCGACGACGCGCGAACCCGCCAGGACCGCGCGTTCCTGGCTCGTGAAGGCGTCGGCCTGGCTCGGAGGAAAGAAGTCGTAGTGGTTCTTTCCAAGCAGCGCGTCGCGCGAGTGGCCGAGGAGGTCCTCGCCCGACTTGTTGAAGCGCACGAAGCGGAGCTCGTCGGCGTCCTTGACGAAGACCATGTGGGGGATGTTCTCGACGATAGAATCCAGGAATCGGTTGGCCTCACGCAGAGCGTCGTCCTTCCGCTTCCGCTCGGTGCTGTCCCGCGTGACCTTCGAGAATCCGTGGAGCCGCCCGCCGGGGTCACGGACGGCCGTGATCTCGACGCTGGCCCAGAACCTCGAGCCGTCCTTGCGGACGCGCCAGCCTTCGTCCTCGAACCGGCCGGCCGCCCGGGCCGCCGCGAGCCCCCGCGCCGGCTTGCCGCCTCGGATGTCTTCCTCGGTATAGAAACGCGAGAAATGCTGGCCGACGATCTCGTCGACCCGATAGCCCGTGATCCGCTCGGCGCCGGCGTTCCAGCTGACCACCCGGCCCTCGGGATCGAGGATGAAGATCCCGTAGTCCGTCACGCTCGCCGCGATCAAGCGGAAGCGCTCCTCGCTGTCGCGGACCCTGGCCGCCTCCGCCAGCTTGCGGTCGGTGATGTCCTCCGCCACCACGAGCGCCGCGTGTCGCTCGGCGAACTCGAGGGAATGCGACGTGACGTGAACGTCGATGATCCTGCCGTCCTTCAGGCGATGCCGCCGCTCCGCGGTGTCGCGTCGCCCGCTGAGCCTTGGCACGTCCTCCGGCAGGCGGATGTCCGTGATCCGCATGCTCAGGAACTCGGCGCGCGAATAGCCGTAGCGCGCGACCGCGGCCGCGTTCACCTCGAGGAACGCGAGGCTCTCGAGATCGTACAGCCACATGGGGAACGGGTTCGCGGTGAAGAGGAGCCGGAAGCTGCCTTCGCTGTCACGCAGCGCCTTCTCGGCTCGCTTGCGGTCGGTGATGTCGCGCAGGAACGCGCTGAAGACGGTCGCGTCTCCCAGCCGCATCGGCGTGATCGCGAGCTCCACCGGAAACTCCGTCCCGTCCCGGCGCAGCGCCGTCAGCTCGATCCGTCGGTTGAGCGCCGGGCCCTGGCCCGTCGCCCGGAAATGCGCGAGCCCACGCTCGTGGGCCGCGCGGTAGGCGGGAGGAACGATCGTGTCGGAGAGGCGGCGGCCGAGGACGTCCGCCTCAGGCCAGCCGAACAGACGCTCGGCCTGCGGATTCCAGGACGTGATCCGGCCCTGCGCGTCGATCGTGATGACGGCGTCCAGCGCGTGGGCCACGAGCAGACGGAATCGCTCGTCGCCTTCGGGCTGCCCATTCGAAAGACACCGAACCGCCTTTCGAGGCTTTCGATCCATCCCCAATCACTACCATTTTCACGCTCTCTTGCCAGCCCCCCAAGTGGGACTTTTAT
>Ga0209156_10000185_pt1 | contig 50234 bp, 45 predicted proteins | sample GraSoiAngelo_124_FD_185881 | JGI IMG/M metagenome (GOLD analysis project Ga0209156, IMG submission 185881) | Grasslands soil microbial communities from the Angelo Coastal Reserve, California, USA - 14_0927_05_20cm (SPAdes) (version 2) | ecosystem: Environmental > Terrestrial > Soil > Grasslands... | reverse complement strand
CCATGGCGGCTGTGCAAGACCGCGCACCAGCCCGTTCCTTGACCTTGCGGGCGGGCCCTGAAACAGTACGATGTTTTTTGGAGGAGGAGCCTCATGCATCACCCGCCGCGAATGGCGCGGATCCTCTCTGCTCTCGCGGGGGTTGTGTTCGGCCTCTTCGGCGCGGAGATGACCTTCGGCCAGCTGCGCCCGGACGAGGGGCGCTCCGACGCGGTGCTCTACTCCATCGAAGTGCGCAACGGCGCCGGGGACCTGCTTGCGAGCCCGATGCTCGTCGGCGAGGAGGGCCGCCCGGTCCACCTCAATCTGTCCACCGAGGCGGGTCGTCATACCGAGCCGCTGGCGATGTCGCTCGACCTCGATCCTTCGCCCGACGGCGACAACCTCTGCGTGGGCTATCGCCTCTCACTCGACGATGGATTCGCGCACTCGGGTCGCATGGGCGTCGCCTATGGCCAGATGCAGTCGGTCGAGTTGAACGGAGGCGGCGAGAATCTGAGGTTGTCGCTGGTCGTCGCGCGCGCGAAGACGCCAGAGTTCGACCGCATCCTGCAGCGGCACCGCCGTCCCTCGGCGTGATCCGATGTACAAGTCATGAGATGCGCTTAGCTTGCGGCCTGCTGTGGTAGAAGGGCCGCGTGGCGCAGCCCTCTCTCACACCGCAGGAAAACAGGCTCGCCGCCTTCTGCCGGGTCTTCGCCTTCCTCTACTTTGCAGGCGGCCTCGCGTTCGCCGTTCTTCCCGAATGGACATATCGAGTCGCTTCCGCCGGCGCCGACTTCGGCGTGTACGGGCCGGAAACGGCGTTCTGGAACGTGCTCGCGGTGGCGATGATGACCGGCGCAGGCACGGCCTGCCTCGTCACCGCGGCCCGCCCCCGCGAACGGCGGCACGCCATGCTGTCCGTCGTGGTCGCGAAACTCACCTCCAGCGCCCTTGCCGCCGTGCATCTGCTCGGCGCCGGCCGGTCGCGCGCGCTCGCGGCGGTGTTCATGACCGATCTTCCCCTCCTGCTTCTCACCGTCGCCGTCTACCGCTCGGCCGCACCCGGCATCCACAGCGCGCCGGCCCGGGAGCTGCCGCCATCGGCCATCGAAGAGCGGCCGAAGATCCAGTTGAAGGTCTCCAAGTAGCTTTCCTGCGTGGCGGGTCCGCCTGCGTTACATTGCGCCGCATGATCGGCGTGGTCGTCGCGACGCATGGCAAGCTTGCCGAGGAGATGATCCGCACCGCCGAGGCGGTGGTCGGTCGCCTCGAGCAAGTGGCGGCGGTGAGCGTAGTGGCCACCTCCCCCGACATGCGCGGCGATCTGAAGGAAGCCATCCAGCGCGTCGATCAAGGCGAGGGCGTGCTCCTCCTCACCGATCTGCTCGGAGGATCTCCCACCAACCTCTGCGTGTCGTTCCTGACGGAGCGCAAGGTCGAGGTGGTGACGGGAATCAACCTCCCCATGCTGCTCAAGCTTTCGGGCCTGCGCGCGAGCGGCAAACCGATCGCCCAGATCGCGCACGACCTCGCGGAGGCGGGCCAGCGCTCCATCGGGCACGTCAGCAAGTCGCTGCGGAGCCTCGGTTGAGCAAGGCGCCCGCGGGCGTCGCCCTCGTGCGCGTCGACAACCGCCTCGTCCACGGCCAGGTGCTCGAGGCCTGGCTGCCGGCGCTGGACGCTCACGGGATCCTCGTGGCCGACGACGAAGCGGCGGGAAACGTGCTCGCACGGTCGGCGATGACGCTGGCGATCCCTCCGGGGATCCGCTTCGAGGTCGTCCGCCTGCAGGCGGCCGCGGATCTGCTGCGGCCGGGAGGCCGGGGAGCACAAGCCGCGCGCACGCTGGTCCTGCTCCGCGACGTGCGCGATGCCGTGACGCTGCACGAGGCCGGAGTTCCGCTCCCGCAGCTCAACCTCGGAAACGTCCACTTCAAGGCAGGCCGCAGGCAGGTGTCGCCGTCGGTGTTCCTCGATGCCGAGGAGCTCTCCGCGCTGGAGACGCTCGCGCAGGCCGGAACGCACGTCGAGGTCCGCGCGGTGCCCACCGAGCCGCCGCTGCGGCTGCCCCAGCTCAAAGCGCGATTCGCGTCGGCCTGAGCGGGGTGTAAAGAAGGGCGGATGCTCCCGCTCCCTCCCGGCGGCGCCGCGCACCTGTTCTTTCTCGCCGCCGTCGCCGCGCTCGTCGGCGGCCTCTCGGCGATCGAGCGCAAGGGGGCGCTTCAGCTCATGCTCTCGCGCCCCATCGTTCTTGCTCCAATCCTGGGATGGGCGCTGGGCGACGCCCGCGGCGGGCTCGTCCTCGGCGTCCCGCTCGAGCTGCTCTTCCTCGGCGGCGTCAACCTCGGCGGCAGCCTCCCGGACAACGAGTCGCTTCTCGCAGGAGCGCTGACGGCCATGGTGGTTCCCGCTGGAATTGCCGCCGGCACCGGCGTCGATGCGCCGCTGGCGGCGCTCGGCCTCGCCCTGCTGTTGCCGCTCGCCCTCTTCGGACGCCGGTTGGACCGGGCGGCGGAAGAGCTGAACTCGCGGTTGATGGACGAGGCCGTGCGGCGGGCATCGCGAGGGGATCCGTCCGCCGCGCGTGTCAACCTGCGCGGACTGCTGCTGCCCTTCGGCGCGGCGGCGGGCATCTGCGCGCTCGGCGTCCTGGTCTCGCCGGTGCTCGCGCTCGCGCGGGCGAAGTGCAGGGCCATCGAGCTGTTTGCGCTCGCGGAGTCGTGGCACCTCGGCTGGGCCGTCGCGGCGGCGTGCGCGGTGCGGGCAATCCGCGATCCTCGCGCACCCGCGCTCGCGGCGGTCTGCGCGCTCACCGTCATCGTCATCACGCTCGCGTTCCGGGGCCCAGGATGATGCGCACAGCCATTTCGACCGGGCCCGCCCGGCGCGTGTCGGTGCGCAGCCTCGCCCGCGTGTTCGTCCGCTCGCTCTTCCTGCAGGCGGCCTGGAACCCGCGAGGCATGCAGAACCTTGGCTTTGCCGACGCAATCGCGCCGGCCCTCGCGGAGCTCTATCCCGATCCAGCGAGGCGGGCGGAGGCGGTGGCCCGGCATCTGGAGTTCTTCAACTGCCATCCCTATCTGGCGGCCGCGATCCTCGGCGGGGCGGTGCGACTCGAAGAGAGAGTCGCAAATGGAGAGGCGTCGCCGCAGGAAGTATCCAGCTTCAAGAGCGCGCTCGGTCCACCGTTCGCGGCGCTCGGCGACGGCTTCTTCTGGCTGGCGCTCAGACCCGTGGCCGCGCTGGCTGCCGCCGCGACGCAACCGATTCTCGGCATGGGCTGCGTGGCCGTATTCCTCGTCCTCTACAACGCCGTTCACCTGCCGGTGCGGCTGTGGCTCTTCACGACAGGCTACCTGCGCGCGGAGGGCGTCGTCGAGGCGGTCGCGCGCGCGCACATGTCGAGCGGTACCCCGTTCCTGAAGGCATGCGGAGCCGCGCTCGCAGGCGCGGTGGCGGCGCGCGGAGTCCTCGATGCGCGGCTGGCCGCCGGGACTTTCGATGCGCTGCTGGTGGCGGCGACCATCGTGCTGGCGTGGGCGACGCTGCCCCGGCTGGGCGCGACGCGCGCCGTCTACATCGCCTTCGGCCTGGGTTTTCTCTTCGGAGCACGCCTTGCCTGAGGCCGTTGTGGCTTTCGGCGATTCACGGGTATTGAAAGGATTGGGCTGAGAGAAGCGGATGGCGGAAGAGACGATTGAAAAGAACTGCACGGTCCGCAACAAGATGGGCGTGCACGCCCGTCCCGCGGCGTTGATCGTGCAGACCGCCAACCGGTTTCCCTGCGACGTGACCCTCGTGAAGGACGGTCAGCCGGTCAATGCGAAGAGCATCATGGGCGTGCTGATGCTCGCGGCGCCGATGGGCACGACCGTGACGGTGCGGGCCGAAGGCGAGCAGGCGCAGGAATGCGCGGACGCGATTGCGGAGCTGTTCGAGAAGGGATTCAACGAAGCGATCGGATAGCCGCTGCCGGACGTAGGAAAGGTTTTGCGGCTGCGCTTCCAGACGTGACATGTCGTGATTCAGTGTGTCGGCGGCAGTATCGTCGTCTCGTCACGGCCCACTTCAGTTTCGTTCGTGACCAGCGCGCTCCGCGCGGAATGGCCGTTGCCGGAGCGGCGCTTCAGCCGGAACTCGTCCGAAAACGGCACGCCGCTCGAGCGACTCGCCGCCGCCAGCGCCCCGAGGAGCGATCCGACCAGCGCGAGCACAGCGCCGCCGGCCGCGAAGATGGCCACCACGGGACCGTTACCGGTGGTCTCGACCAGCGCGGCGGTCTGGCCGCGCGTGTTCTTGTGCAGGGTGGTGTTGTTGACCGGCGTGCGGGAAAAGGCGGCGACTCCGGCGACGAACAGCGCGATCAGCCCCGCGAGCAGCATCGACATGCCCCAGGAAACAGCGCCGTGCATCAGGCTCTCGCTCCGGCGGCGGTCTCCGGCGAGGCGCACCACGGCGAACGCGCCGACGAACGACGCGATGACCGCGCTGACGGCTCCCCACAGGCCCGCTCCCGCGTTGGAAGCGGCGGGACGGGCGACGAACGGGTCGATGACCGCCAGACCGATGATCATCGCGATCAATGCCAGGATCAGCATTACGCCCCAGCCGATCAGCGTGCCGCCAAAGAGGGCGCTCCAGTCGAGGCGCATGGGACGGTCGAGGCGGGCGTCAGCTTCGCTGGGCAGGGTGGTGGTGCCGTAGCTGCGATCGAAAGTCGCCATCGCTCTTCTCCTCTCAAGCCATAGCCGCAAAGCCGCACCTACGGTGCGGCAGCGGCTACCTGCACGGTTGTGCGCGCGCGAGGCGCGCACAAGGCACGGTCGTCCCGAGGCTAGCTCTCCCGTCTGCCCAGCAGGCGACGGATGTTCGCCTGGTGTCGGAGTACGACGAGCAGGGCCACGCCGATCAGGCCGTAGACGGCGGCGCGGTCGGCCGTCAGCGCAGCGACGACGAGTGCCACTCCCACGCCCGCCAACGATCCGACGCTGGAGATGTGCAACAGCCTGTAGAGGAGAACCCAGGTCGCCGCGCCGGCGACAGCCGCACCTGGCGCAAGCGCGAGCGATACGCCAAGGCCCGTCGCGACCCCTTTGCCGCCACGGAACCCGAGCCAGACCGGAAAGCAATGACCGAGCACCGCGGCCACAGCGCAGCCCGAAGCGAGCATGGGCGGGGCCTGCTCCGTCCGCGACGCGATCAAGACGGGGACCAGCCCTTTGAGGGCGTCGAGCGCGAGCGTCGCGATTGCCGCTGGCCGTCCGGCGGCGCGGGCGACATTGGTCGCGCCGATGTTTCCCGAGCCGACGGTCCGCACGTCGGCGCCGCTCACGGCTCTGGCGATGAGCAGGCCGAAGGGGATCGAGCCGCAGAGATACGCGCCCGCTGCCCAGAGCCAGCTCATGCGCGTCCCGACAACACGACGAACAGCCAGTTCGCGGCGAGCGCGGCGGCGGCCGTCCAGCGAAGCGCCGGCGTTGCTTCGATCCGTGGGGCGAACGGCAAGCCAACGAGGCGCAACCCGGTCCAAGCCACGTGGGCCGCTGCGGCGATGGCGGCGAGCGCGCCCAGTGGGCTCCACGACAGCGCCAGAAGGAACTGTCCCCGGACGGCGAAATGGAAGGCGTGCGTGCCGCCGCAGCCGATGCAGGGGAGTCCGGTGGCCGCCCGGAACGGACAGGCGAGGAGGGCAAACGGCGGCGCGTCGATTGGAAGGAGCGCGCTGGCTGCGAGTACGACTGCAGCCACGCAAGCCAGCGCGAGCGCGTGAACGGAAGGACGGCCGGCGCGCACGATCATGGCTGCCCGAGGGCGCCCCGCAAAGCCAGCGCCATCGCCCCGAACGCGACGAACAGCACGCAGCACAGCACGAGGTACGGCGCCAGCACCGATGCGGCGGCGCCGCCGGCGGAGATCCGATGCGTGATCTTCATCCCGATCGCCGTCAGCACGATTAGCCAGAGCACGCCGACGATCGAGCCACACGCCGGCACGGCGAGCAGTGCGAGCGGGGCGCAGGCGTAGGCGCAGGCGGCAAACGTTGCCGGGAAGCCGCGCCTGGCCTGGCCCAGCAACGCCGCGACTCCATGGGTGACCGCGGCATTGAGATAGAGGAACACGAGGCTGAACAGCGGCGTGAGCACCACCAGCGCCACCACCCACCCAGGAGAGCTGGCTTGCGTCTGCACGTCGATCATTCGCCGCAGCACCGGGCCGAGATCGCGGTCGCGCGACATCGACTCCACGAGCCGCCGCATCTGCTCGCGCTGCCCGCCCAGCAAGAGCCGCTCGAAGATCTGCCCGATGGCCCAGAACGCCGACGTGGTGAGTACGGCGAAGCCGAGCTGCGAGGCGCCGCGGTCGCGCCGCGCCGAGGCGAACAACTTGCCCGGCTCCAGCAGCGCCTGTTGCAGCGTCTGCAGCCACCCCGTCCAGAAACCGAGCTCTCCGCGCCGCTCCCAGGGCGTCCCGGCGGGCTCCTCTGCCCCCGCCGCGGCGTCGTGCGCAGGAACGGCCGCCGCCGGTTCCGGGACGATCAGCGGCTTGGCGCATATCGGACAGTCCTGGCGTCCCGGCCGGTCCGTGCTGAATGTATTGCGGCAGCTCGGACAGCGTGCGAGCACAGCGCCTTCTAGCACGTCCGTTGCAAGACAGCGGGCGTCCGAGTCGCTTCCACGGCGACTGCGGGATGCCTACCTCTGCGGGGCAGCCGGGACTTCCCGGCGTGCGGCGCCCCGAGATCCCAGCGCCGCGAACAACCCCTTGAGGAGGCGCAAAATGAGGTACGTGTATGGACTCGCGCTGGCGGCCGCGTTCGTGTTTGGCTGCAGCAGTGGAAGCAAGAGCACGAAAACAGCGTCGACCGATCAGGGCACGTCCGGAACAGTCCAGGGGACGGGCTCCACGGCCGGCACGCAGGCGAATACGCAGGGAACTGCGACGACCTCGACGGCTGGCACGTCGAACAATCAGACCGGCACGGATACGAACGCGCAGGGCTCCGCGAGCGGCTCGATGGGCGGGCAGACGGCGAGCGGCTCCGCGACCACGAGCGACCAGGGCAGCACCGGCAGCTCCACCTACGGCAGCCCCGGCAGCACCAGCTCCTCGCAGAGTGGGCAGAGCGGTCAGAGCGGCACCGGTACGTCGAGCTCGGGCTCGTCTGGAACCAGCGGCACAGGTAGCAGCGGCACTGGTTCGACCTACGGCCAGAGCGGCCAGAGTGGCCAGAGTGGCACCAGCGGCTCGACCTACGGCCAGAGTGGGCAGACCGGCCAGAGTGGGCAGACCGGCCAGAGCGGCAGCAGCGGCTCGACCTACGGCCAGAGTGGCCAGACCAGCCCGAGCGCGCAGCCCGGCCAGACCAGCCCGAGCGCGCAGCCCGGCCAGACCAGCCCGAGCGCGCAGCCCGGCCAGAGCGGCAGCTCCGGAAGCATGGGCACGTCGGCGTCCGGATCTACCGCCGATCAGGGCAGCCTCCGCACCGTCACCGGCTCCGTTGCCCGCGTCGATCAAAACAGCATCACCCTCGACCAGTCGGCTGGCGGCGTGACGCTGACCGTCGACTCGCAGACCCAGGTCCTCCGCCGCGGACAGCCCGTGGCCGCCGGCATTGCGGCGATCCGCGAGGGCACGCAGGTTCGCGCCAGCTTCGATCCCGCCTCGAACCGCGCGGACAAGATCGAGGTGATGGGCCGCACGTCGTCGAAGAAGTCGAAGGCGAAGTCCAACAGCAGCACCGATACGAGCAATACCAACCCTAGCAGCAACACCCCCAAGTAGGCTGCGGGGCGCGGCTCGCTCTCCGGGTGCGAGCTGCGATTGCGGAGCGCCGGGTCCTCCTCAGGGGACCCGGCGCTCGCGCTTCGTGTAGGGTCCCCCGGTGATCCAGTTCTTCTGTGGCGCCGCTTTCGTCGCCGCCACCCTTCTCGCGTCGCGGTACAGCGCGCGCGTCGACCTGTTGCGGTTTCCGCTCGCCTGGATAGGCGTCCTCGTCGCCCTCGACGGCCTTGCCCGCTGGCGACGGGGAGCGTCTCCCTTGCGCGGGCCCCCGGACTGGCTTGCGGCAGGTGCTGCCAGCGTCGTCTTCTGGGACGTCTTCGAGCTCGTCGATCTGCGTTTGCGCAACTGGTGGTACGTGGGCGTTTCGCCCGACCCATGGGCCGGGGCGATCTTCGGTTTGGTCTCCTTCGCCACGGTCCTCCCCGCGGCGCGACTCGGCCTCGCGCATGTTGCGGACGCCCATCCGGCGCCCCTGCGGCACGGACGGCTGCGGCGCGCATTCGCCGGCGTCGCCATGGTCGTGCTGGCGCTCGCGTTTCCGCGCTACGCCTTTCCGCTCGCCTGGATCTTTCTCTGGCCCATCTGCGAGGCGCTCTCCGGAATGCGCATCCCCGTCCGCGTGGTTGCGCTCGGGCTGCCGCTGGGAATCCTGTGGGAGGCGCTGAACTGGCGATGCGCACGTGGATGGGTCTACACGGTCCCGTTCTTTGATCATCCAAAGGTGTTCGAGATGCCGCTTCCCGGCTACCTGGGATACCTGCCGTTTGCGATGGAATGCGCCGCTGCCCTCGCGCTCCTCGATCGCCTGCGGCCTCATCTGCGCGGTGCCCGCGGCGGTCTGGCCCTGCTCGGCGTTCTGGTCTTCCACGGCGCCGTCGATCGCTTCGCGCGAGGGCAGACGGTGCTCTCCTTTTCGCGGTAGAAATCGTCGCATGCCCGGCAAGGGGTTCCTCGTCCGCGAGCACCACCGCACGCTGCTCACCATCCACGCGCTGGTGATGATCTCGGGCCTGCTCACCTGCGCCGTCCTGAACCGGCGCTTTTCTCCGGATCGGTTCTGGGTGCAATGGGTCGCGCTCGGATGGGGAATCGCCTTCGTGCTGCACCTGTGGGCCTTCTCCCGAGGGACGCTCGCCACGATGGGGCGACGCAGGTAGATGGGGATCCTGGCGACGTTGAGGCAGGACCGGGCAGGCGAGTGGAAGACCCTCGACGACTACCTGCGTGAGCTTCGGCATCGCGAGACAGGTGCGCTGGCCGCGCTGGCGAACGCGCTCCCGGCACCTTCGCACGAGCAGAAGGAATTGGCCGAGTACGGAGAAGCCGGCGCGGTGTTGTTGGAAGTCGCCTGCGATCTGCGCGTCCCGAAAGGGTCGCGGCTCGCAGCGACGCGCTGCCTGATGGAGGCCGGCATCGAAGCGCCGTTCGTCGGCCACCTGTTCATCGGCGCCGGAGATCTCGTCACCGACCCGCGCCTGGGAGCAGCGGCGCGCAGGCTGGTCGAAGCGGGCCTGCCGGCAGCCTTGCATCTGGAAGGGGAGCCGGCCCAGATCACGCTGGCGGCCGGCTCTTTCGCCCGCGCCGCGCACGCGGGAGGTTCCGCGGTCGGGCAGGCGCGGGTCGCGGAGCTGCTCTCGGGCGCGCCGGAGCTTCACGCCGGTGCGGTTGCGGCGCGATTCGCTCTCGGAATCGCGGAGCTTCCCGAGGGCCACAAGACGGGGTGGAAGCGCCTGCTCGAGCAGACGTGCACGGCACACCGCCGCGCCCCGGCGGCGGCGAAGCGCGTCGGCCTCGCGCCGCAATGGCCACCCAATCTCCCGGAAGCGTTCACGCCGATGGTGCGCGAAGCGGAGCAGCACACCTCGTCGGTCGAAGCCGCGGACGCCGCGGCGAATCCCGCCGGGCTGAAGCCCGCCCCTGCGGCCATGGCGGCAGCTCCGCCTGCGAAACGGCCGAAGCCGCCCGCCGTGCTACCGGGGAAGACGCTGGCGCCGCCCATTCGCCGGTCGCCGTTCCGCAAGGCGATCGGCGCGGTCGTGGAGGTGCCGGCGACGTTGCCGCCGAAGCCGATGCAGCCGGTGTCGGCCCGGCCCTCGAAGTCTGCCGCGCCCGACGCCCAACGCCCACGGATACAGCCGAAACAGGATGCGCCGCCTCCGGCGAAAGGGGCGCTGCCCGTCATGCCCCTTCCTTCGCGCGAACGCGAGGAGCTGCGATTCGACGCGCGCGGCAAGCGGATCCCACGTGGCGATCGCTGGAACGACGAAGATTTCCGCTGGGAGAGTCCGGTGCTCCCCTCGTCGGAGCTTCCCTCGCCCCCCAAAGCTCGCCGCGCGGTCGGTCCGTTCGCGTCGCGTCTGCAGTCGATCCTCGACGATCGCCCCGAAGCGGTGGACCGGTTCTGCGCAGCGGCGGAAGCCCGCGCCGCCGTCCGCGGCGAAGATGGCTTGCGACAGGAGCTTTCGGCGGAGCTGGGCGCGGATCGATGGCGCCGCAACCGGCTGCCACCCGAGCAGCGCCGCCGCCTCGAATCTGTGATGCAAGGGGAGAGCCATCCTCCCTCATGGCGCTCCGCCGCGCGCCTCGTGATCGATTTTTTTGTGTCCGGCCACGGATGAGGGCAGTCTCCGCATGGGTCTCACCGCGCAATGCGTCAAACGTTGCCAGAACGATGACCAGATGCTAACGGTGCGCGCTTTCAGGGGTACGGAATGAAGATAGCCTTGAGCCCGCTGGAAAAGCTTCGTGCAGCGGGCAAGTTCCTCGACGTCACCTTCAACAAGCGCCCGCTCACGGTCTCCATCGAAGTCACCAAGCGCTGCAACGCTCGCTGCGATTTTTGCGACTACTGGAAGATCAGCGATCGCGACGAGATGACGGATTTCACCGACGTCGTGCGCCGCTTCGACCCCCTGGTGGTGGTGTTCACCGGCGGCGAGCCGATGCTCCGGCGCGACCTCGTGCCCCTGGTCCGCCAGATCAAGGAGCTGCCCGGGTTTCGCTACATCACCGTGCTCACCCATGGGGGATTCCTCACCGAGGCAAAGATCGAGGAGCTGGTCGCCGCGGGAGTCAACCAGATCAACATCTCGATGAACTATCCCGACGCCCGTCAGGACCGGGAGCGCGGGATCCCCGGACTCTTCGAGCGCCTCGAGCAGACCATCCCGAAGATGGTCGCGGCCGGGTACAGCTGCTTCACCTTCGCGTCGATGCTGATGGTCGACAACATGAACGACGCGGAGCCGCTCATCCGCCTCGCGCACCGCTGGGGCATCAACATCTGCTTCTCCGGCTACAACGACCTGAAGAACGGCAATCAGTCGCACATGGTGTCCAGGGAGAAGATGTCGGAGTTCAAGGTGGTCTGCCGGCGGATCATCCAGCTCAAGCGCGAGCTGGGAAACGTGATGACGTCCGACTACTTCTTCGAGACGCTGCCGGAGTTCTACGAGAAGCGGCAGATCGACGGCTGCAAGGCCGGCAAGATCATGATCCACGTCTCGCCCAAGGGCATGGTGCAGCCCTGCGCCGAGCTCGCGCCGGTGGCGCACTACTCGGAGTTCCTGCCCGGCGCGTACGAAGGGCCCAACTGCGGGGCCTGCTTCGATGCCTGCCGCTCCGAGCCCCAAGCGCCGATCACCATGCGCCGCCTCGGCGAGCTGACGGGGCTCTTGTGACCGATCGGCTGTGGCTCCGCACGGTCGCCGGACTCTTCGCCGGCCTGGTGGCGGCGGCAGCGATCGTTCTCTATCTCGGCATCTCGCAGAGAGAGCTGGTCGCTTCCCTCCACGGCATCGCCGACGAGCCCCTCTTCCTCGCCGCGCTCGGCGGCCTGGTGCTGATGGCGCTGCAGGCGCTGCGCTGGTGGGTGGTGATGCGCCCGGTGCTCGAGTTGAACTACGGGCAGGCGTTCCGCGCGCTGATGGTAGGCTTCTTCTTCAACGTCCTCTTGCCGGCGCGCGGCGGCGATCTGCTCCGCGTGCAGTACCTCGGCAAGCGCACCGGGACCTCCCGCGCCAAGCTGCTGGGCACCGAGATCGTCGATTTCTGGAGCGACAAGTGGGGATGGGTGGCGGCCTTTCCCATCCTCTGCCTGTTCGGGTCGCCGCCTGCGTGGCTGTTCCGGGCGCTGCTGTTGATCGGAAGCGTCGTCGTCGGCGTGGGCATCCTGCTCGCGCTGATGGGCAGCGGCCTCTTGCGCCGCGGCCCGCGCTGGCTGACCAACCTGCGCGACGGCTTCGCCGCCAATCGCTGGAAGCGGCTGCTGCTGGTGGAGACGGTGATCGCGCCCCTCCCCTGGCTGTGGGAAACGATGGTCATCGCCGTGGCGGGCCATGCCGTTGGCCTCGACCTGACCGCGATGCAGGCCTTCGCCGCGCTCACCGCCTTCAACGTGGCGACCGCCGTCCCTTCTCCGGGCAACGCGGGATCGTTCGAGGCCGGGGGGACGTTGGCGCTGATCGCGTTCGGAGTCCCGAAGGAGACGGCGCTCGCCTTCATCTTCCTCTATCACCTCACGCAGGTGGTGCCGGGTTTCGTCGGCGGCGCGCTGGTGCTGGTGCTCGAAGGAGAGACGCTGTTCGGGAAGCAGAGCCTGTTCCGCTTCCGTCCGCCCGAGCTGCCCGACGTGGCGCACGTCGCGCCGGAGCTGGATCCGGGGTGAGGCGCTCAGTATCTGAGCTCGAATCCCGTGTAGTCGGCGGCCGAGATCGACTTCGTCTGATCGCCGTCGCTCATGAGGCCGACGCCGACCAGGTCGGGAACGTCGGCATTGGGGTTGCCGCCTTCGAAGTGGGCGCGAAACTCGGTCGAGGGATCGATCTCCTCCTCGCGCCACTCGCCCACCGGGCCGCCGGTTTCGAGAATGACGGTGTCCTGCACGACGAAGAGGTTGCGCTTCTGATCGCAGATGCGGCCCTTCTCCGCTTCCGAGCTCCAGACGTACTTGATCGAGTACCACTTCAGACCGCTCTTCCAGGACACGTAGATCACCGCGGCGGAGTCGCCGAAGCCGCCCTTGCACTCGTTTCCGCCCTTGGGCAGCACCTGCGCGCGCCATTTCCAACGGACGCGCTTCGTCCGCTGGCGGAGCGCGTCCGGCACCTCGGCGCCGAGGGTCACCGTCTCGAGAGGCGGCCGGTAGACGGCGCGGATGAAGGGTTGCGCGGGGTCTTCGACGATCTTGTAGTAGCTCACCGGGCCCGAGTAGCTCTCGAGCACGCGAAAGGAGTGGACGTCGATCGGCGTCGTCTGGAGTGGCCGCGTCTCGTCGGCCGGGGTCCCTGCGGAGAGGAGCACCACGCAGAGCGCCGCCAGGCTGGACGAGGTGCGGACCACGCGTACGCCGCAGCTTAACGGTTGGAGTGAAATGCGCCAGTCCTTGGCAGAGACACCGATTCGCAGGTAGAAGGCTCCGCGCGATGGAGGACGTTCCCGAGCATTTGAGCGGCCGCACCGCACCCTGGGGGCGGGCGGCCGCCGTCGTTCTCACCGTGCTGGTCGCGCTTGCGCTCTGGCTGCGCCTGCGCGGCCTCTCCGCCGAGGGCTTCGGCGACGACGAAGTGCACAAGTGGCTGGCGGCGAATCGGTACTTGCACGGCGTCTTCTCCGGCGACGACGTCGAGCACCCGATGCTGATGAAGTGGCTGATCGCCGCGGCCATCGCCGTCGGCTCGCCCTTGGGTTGGGCGCCGGAGACGATGACCCGCCTTCCCAACGCCATCGCGGGAGGCGTCGGCGTCCTGGTGGTGGCGCTTCTGGCGCGGCGGCTGTTCGGCCGGACGGCGGGCCTGTTGTCTGCCGCGCTCGCCGCCTGCTCCGTGACGCTGGTCGGCTACCAGCGCGTGGCGAAGGAAGACACGCTGCTCGGCATCTTCCTCATGCTGGTGCTCTGGTGCATGGCGGAAGCGAAGGCCGCAGCCGATGACGGGCGCGACCCGCGCGGGTGGGAGCACGGCGGCGCGGCCGCCCTGGCCGGAATGCTCGCCTCGAAGTACTTCTTCTTCCTCACGCCGATCCCGGTGGCGTTCTATCTCTGGGTGCGGCCGCAGACGCGCTGGCGCCTCTCCGCGCGGCGGTGGCTGCAGCTGATCCTGGTGGCGTTCGGGTTCTTCGTCTGCGTGAACTGGTCGCCGTTCCTGCCCAGCACATGGGAATACGCGAAGAGCTACACCACCGGGCAGCAGACGGTGCACGGATCGCTCTTCTTCATGGGGCGCATCTACCACAACCTCCTCGAGTACGGCCTCGGTGGAACGCCACCCTGGTTCTATGCGGTGTTCGCCGCGGTGAAGCTCGCTCCGGCCACGTTCCTCTGCGCGGCGGCGGGCCTCGCCATTGCGGTGGTGCAACGCCGGCCTGCGCACAGGCTGATGCTTTCGTGGGTGGCGATCTGGTTCCTGGTTCATTCGCTCTCGGGCTCGAAATGGGGCCGCTTCTTCGTCAGCGTCCTGCCGGCGTTCCTCATCTTCGCGGGAGCAGCCGCGGCCCAGGTCCTCGATCGACTCCGGATGCCGGCTGCGCGCTGGGCGACGGGGGCGGCGGCGATCCTGCTCCTTCCAGGAATCGAAGCCGTAGCGGCGGTGGCGCACGCGCCGCACTACCGCGCCTACATCTCGCCGCTCGGCGGCGGAGACGCGAAGGTCGACTGGTATTTTCCTCATTGCGATTACTTCGACGCGGGTTTTCGCGAGGCCGTGCAGTACGTCGCTGCGCACGCGGAGCGCGACGCGGAGCTGTCGACCGAGATCGATTGGCCCGCCCGGCTCTACACCGGCGCGACGGGCCGCAACGATCTTCGGCTCTCGCTGGTCCGCCGCGGTCAGGCCTGCCACACCGGCCGCATCTGCTACGTGGTCGTCCAGGCGGGGCGGCTCTACTTCCTCAACCAGGACGCAGTGGCCAACCTTTCCCGGCGCGTGCCGTGGCACGTCGAGCGGATCCTCGACCACGAGGCGGTGAAAGTGTACCGCCTGCTCCCGGGAGAGATGCCGTTCCCGGACGACGAATCTTCCGCTCCCGGACCGTTGGTCCAGCACTGAGAGGAAACTTTGGCCGGAAAGCTGGAGATCGAGGACGTGGTGGTGGGAACGGGCGCCGAAGCGGTCAAGGGCAAGCTGGTATCGGTGCACTACACCGGGTGGCTCACCGACGGAAAGAAATTCGATTCCTCGAAGGACCGCGGGCAGCCGTTTCAGTTTCCGCTCGGACGCGGCCAGGTGATCCGGGGCTGGGACGACGGCGTGCAGGGAATGAAGGTGGGCGGCCAACGCAAGCTCACCATTCCCCCCGAGCTGGGCTACGGCGCCCAGGGCGCCGGCGGCGTCATCCCGCCCAATGCGACCCTCGTGTTCGAGGTGGAGCTCCTCGGCGTGCGTTGAGGGACCTCAGGGGAAGCGTTAGACCCAGTTCTGACCCTCGCCGCGGATCCACTCCGCGAACTTCTTCAGACCGGCGCGGATCGGCGTAAGCGGCGCATACCCGAGGACCTCTTTGGCGTGCGTCACGTCCGCGCTGGTCAGGGGCACATCGCCCGGCTGCGCGGGCTGGCGGTCGAGGACGGCCCGGACGCCGAGCGCCTCTTCGAGCAGCGCGACGAGCTCCGCGAGCGAGGTGGTGTGCGCTCCGCCGAGGTTCAAGACGTCGTGCCGGAGCGGGACATCGCAGGCCGCGAGGACGCCGGAGACGATGTCGTCGACCCAGGTGTAGTCGCGCCGCGTGGAACCGTCGCCGAAGAACGGAAGCGGGTGGCCGGCGAGCATCCGGCGCGAGAATTTGTGGATCGCGAGATCCGGCCGCTGCCTCGGCCCGTAGACGGTGAAGAAACGGAGCGCGGCGACCTCGATGCCGTAGAGGTTGTGGAACGTCCGCGCCAGCACCTCGGACGCGACCTTGCTCGCGGCGTAAGGGCTCTCCGGAGAATCGATCCGCGCGGTCTCGCGGAATGGGGCCTGCGCGTGCGCGCCGTAGACCGAGCTGCTCGAGCCGAGCAAGAACCGCCGCACAGCCGCCCCGCGCGCTGCCTCCAGCAGGCACGCAGTCCCGCGCACGTTGACGTCCATGTACGCCGCCGGCCGCTCCAGACTGGGCCGCACGCCGGCGAGCGCGGCCAGGTGCACGACCACCTCTGGTCGCGTCTCCGCGAAAGCGCGGCTCATCGCGTCCTGGTCGCGGATATCGCCCTCGATCAGTCGCGCGCGCCCGTCCAGCGAGCGCCGCTTCAGACGCTCCGGATAGAACGGGTCGAAGTTGTCGACGATGGCGACTTCGTCGCCACGATCCGCGAGCGCCTTCACCAGGTGCGAGCCGATGAAGCCTGCGCCGCCCGTCACCAGGATGCGCCTCAAGCGGCGCTCCGCAGCGATACGGCCTGCGCGTGCTGCTTCCGCCAGAGCTGAAACATGAGCAGCGTCCAGAGCGGCTTGCGCAGGTCGGCGCGACCGTCGAGGTGCGTCTGCAAGAGCTTGCGGACGGCGGCGACATCGAAGACGCCCGCGGCGAGCAGCGCGCGCTCGGAGAGCATCTCCTCGAACAGCGGCCGCAACGGACCGCGGATCCAGGCGGCGACGGGGATGCCGAATCCCTTCTTGGGGCGCGCAAGGATCTCGTCCGGAACCACGCCGCGCAGGGCGCGCTTGAGGATCAGCTTCGTGCGCGTGAGCGACATCTTCAGACGCCACGGCAGCCTTGCAGCAAACTCGACGACGTCGGTGTCCAGGTACGGCGCGCGCAGTTCCAGCGACGCCGCCATCGATGCGCGATCTGCCTTCACCAGGATGTCGTCCGCGAGATAGCGGGTGAGATAGTAGCGCAGGGCCTCGTCCACGGAGCCGGCAGCGGCGCCGCCGAGCACCGCGTCGTCGAGCACCTGGCGGAAGGCGACCTCCGGCGAGGCGAGCGGCCGCAGCCCGGGTTCGAGGACGTTGCCGATCTCCGCAGGGAGGAACGAGGCGATCCACGACGCGTGGCGGAGCGACGGCTCGGCGTCGACGCCGCGGAGGAACTGCTTGAGCCGGAAGTCGAGGCTCATGTTTCGCGACGAGACGGGAAGGTGCTGCACGACGGTGCGCAGTGCCGCGCGGACCGGGTTGGGAAACCGCGCCACGAGCGACGCCGGCCGATGCGCCAGGAAAGGATCGTAGCCTGCGAACAGCTCGTCTCCGCCGTCGCCGGCGAGTGCGACCTTCACGTGCTTGCGGGTGAAGCGCGAGAGCAGCAGGGTGGGAAGGAAGCTCGGATCGGCGAAAGGCTCGTCGAGCTGAGCGGCGGCGGCAGGGATGAGGTCGAGGCAATCCTGTCCGGAGAACTTCTCCGAGACGTGGTCGGTCCCGAGCCGCTCGGCGGCGAGCCGCGCCCAGGGCGACTCGTCGAAGCTCTCCTCGACGAATCCGATGGAGAACGTCTGCAGCGGCTTCTTGTGCCGGACGGCCAGGGCGGCAATCGAGGTGGAGTCGATCCCGCCGGAGAGGAAGACGCCGACGGGCACGTCCGCCACCAGGCGCTTCGCGACCGCCCGGTCGAGCAGGCGGAACAGCTCTTGCGCCGCGTCCTTGGCGGTGATCCGCTCGTGCGACGGCGGCGGCACCCGCCAGTAGCGGCGGAGGCGAAACCCGCGCTCGTCGAGGACGGCGACGTGAGCCGCGGGCAGCTTGCGGACCGAGCGGAGGATGCTTGCCGGCGCCGGGACGTACTCGCAGGCGAGGTACTGCACGAGCGCCTCGGCATCGAGCTCGCGCGGGACCGCCCCATGCGCCAGCAGCGCCTTCAGCTCGGACCCGAAGATGACGCGCGATCCGCGAACGAAGTAGTAGAGGGGCTTTTTTCCCAGCCGGTCCCGCGCCAGCACGAGCTTCCGTCTGCGCGAGTCCCAGATGGCCAGCGCGAACATGCCGTGCACGCGCTCGGCGAATTCCTCGCCCCATTCCAGGTACGCGCGCAGCACCACCTCGGTGTCGCTGCGGGTCGTGAACGGATGGCCTTTGCCGCTCAGCTCCTCGCGCAGGGCGGCGAAGTCGTACGCCTCGCCGTTGAACGCGATGGCGACTCCGTCGCGGACCATGGGCTGATCGCCCGACTCGAGGTCCAGGATGGCGAGCCGGAGATGGCCCAGAGCCGCGGGACCGTCGAAGAAGAACCCGTCCGCGTCAGGCCCGCGATGCGCGATGGCCCGCGCAGCGCGGCGCACGCCCTCCGCGTCCGGAGCTCCGTCCAGATCGACATCGCCGCAGATCCCGCACATCAGTGCCCCACGGCCCTGGGCAGCGGCTTTTCCGGCCGGTTCAGCTCCTCGGCGATGAGATAGGGTCGTTTGTCCTGCGACTCGTAATAGGTGCGCACCACCAGCTCGGCGAGCAGCCCCATCAGAAGGCTGAGGGCGCCGACGAGCGTAAACATCACCGTCACGAGGGGCAGCGGCGTCTCGACGAAGTCCTTCAGCCCCGCGACCTTGTAGTAAAGCGCCCAAAGGAACGCCACCGCGGCGCAGGCGAAGGAGAGGAGCCCGAAACCTCCGAAGACGTACACCGGCTTGGTGGCGAAGCTGGCGAGGAACTTCACCACCATCAGGTCGAGCACCACCTTGAACGTGCGCGAGAGCCCGTACTTCGACCGGCCCGCGCGGCGGGCGCGGTGGTTCACCACCATCTCGCTCACGCGCGCGCCTTGCCAGGAAGCATAGATGGGAATGAACCGGTGCATCTCTCCGTACAGCTTGACGTCCCGGAGCACGTCGCGGCGGTACGCCTTGAGCGAGCAGCCGTAGTCGTGCAGGCGCACCCCCGAGATCGCCGAGATCAGCCGGTTCGCGATGCGGCTGGGAAGCTTGCGTCCGAGCTCCCGGTCCTGGCGGTTCTTCCGCCAGCCGGAGACGACGTCGAATCCGGTATCGAGCTTGGTGAGCAGCTTCCCGATGTCCGCCGGGTCGTTCTGCAGATCGCCGTCCATCGGCACGATCACGTCGCCGCGGGCCGCCTCGATCCCGGCGCTCATCGCGGCGGTCTGTCCGAAGTTCAGCCTGAAGCGGATGACGCGCAGCTCGCGACGTTCGGCGGCGATGCGCGACAGCTCCTGGAACGTCCGATCGCGGGAGCCGTCGTCGACGCAGATCACTTCGAAGCTGCGCCCGAGCTTCGTCAGCTCGGCGAAAAGCTCCTCGAGCAGCGCCCTGACGTTCTCCTCCTCGTTGAACAGCGGAATGACGACGGAAATCTGCGGTCGATCCATCGCGCTGGGGATAACACGCAAACCTGCCCCTCACAACCGCGTTGCTCTGCTTTCCGGGTCGTGCGAAGGGGTCGTCATGATGACCAAGACTACGAAGGAATTTCGCGAGTTCCTCCTCAAGCAGAACGCGTTCGCCCTGGCCGTCGGCGTGATCATCGGTGCCGCCATCGGGAAGGTCGTCTCCGGGATTGTCGAGGACGTGTTGATGCCCGTCATCGGCCTGGTACTGCCGGGCGGCGAATGGCGGAACGCGCAGCTCGTCCTTTCCGGGCAGAACGCGATCAAGTACGGCGACCTGGTGGGCCGCATCTTCGACTTTCTCGTCGTCGCGCTCGTCGTCTTCCTCCTCACCAAGGCCTTCCTGGAGAAACCGGCGGCGGCGCCCTCGACGAAGAGCTGCCCGGAATGCCTGGAGCCGATTCCGCTCGAGGCGCGAAAGTGCCGCGCCTGCGCGTCGCCCGTGAAATAAGCTGGCGGCGTGGGCGAGCTGATCCTCACCTTCACCGGGCGCGACGCGCCGGGAATCTCCTGATGCTGCAGAAAACCGGGCGCGACGTCGCGTCACTGGAACGGGAATGACCCTCTCGAGAAGGAAGCTGCTGGGAACGGCTGCAGCGGCCACGGCGCTCGCCCAGGCGGGCCGCGGAGAGCAGAAGGCGGCGCGGCCTGTCGCGGTCTCGTCCGCCAACGGCCTGCGGGCGGTGGAGCTTGCCGTGCGCCGCATGCAGGAGGGCGCCGACCCGCTGGACGCGGCGATCGCCGGCGTCAATCTCGTCGAGGACGACCCCACCGACATGACCGTGGGTTACGGCGGCGTTCCCAACGAAGACGGCGTCGTCCAGCTCGACGCCTGCGTGATGCACGGACCGACCGGCCGCGCGGGAGCCGTCGCGTCGCTCGAAGGGGTGAAGAACCCGACGAAGGTCGCCAGGCTGGTGATGGAGACGACCGATCACGTGCTCCTGGTCGGACCGGGGGCGCGACATTTCGCGACGATGAACGGGTTCGGCACCGAGAACCTGCTCACGGAGAAGGCGCGCAAGGTGTGGCTGTTCTGGAAGCAGAACCTCTCGGACAAGGACAAGTGGCTGGAGCCGCAGCCCGATCGGTACCCGCCCGAGGTCAAGCAGTTCATCGAGGAGTTCGGCTGGGACGAGCTCCGCAAGCCGCAGCGCGGCGGCACCATCCATCTCTCCGCCGTGGACGGCCGGGGAGATCTCGCCGGCTGCACCTCGACCAGCGGTCTCTTCTTCAAGATGCCGGGCCGCGTGGGCGATTCGCCGATCGTCGGCGCGGGCTGCTTTACCGACAACGATGTCGGGTCCGCGGGAAGCACGGGCCGCGGCGAGGCGAATCTTCTGGTGGGCGGTGGCCACCTGACCGTCGAGTTCATGCGCCAGGGGAAGCACCCGCGCGAGGCCTGTCTGATGACGCTGGAGCGGATCGCCCGCACGACCCGGGAGAAGCGCCTCCAGTTCGCGAACGGGCGGCCGAACTTCGACATCAGCTTCTACGCCGCCAGCAAGTCGGGGCAGTACGGCAGCGCCGTGATGTACGGGATTTCGACGTTGGGCAAGCGCCGCCAGTTCTCCGTCGCGGACGCGTCGGGCGCGCGCAAGGAGGACTGCGCGTTCCTCTTCGAGCGCCGGTAAACTATTTGCCGGATCGCGTCGTCGCCCCCGGATCGGCGCCGAGGTGCGAAGTGTCGTTCCAGAGGCGGAGGAACGGCTCCTTGCCGGCGCGGAGCTCGACGACATTCAGCGCGCATTCGTCCTGCGCCCAGCGGATCCGGTACTTCCCGATCGGCCCGCCGGTGAGCGCGGCTGCGAGGATGCGCAGCGTCGCCTTGTGGGAGACCGCCAGCACGGGACCGGCCGAGCTCTCGTGGCGCGATCGAATCTCTTCCAGCGCCGCGAGGGCCCGCTCGGCGACCTGGGATACGGTCTCGCCACCCGGCGGTGAGACCGCGGAGGGATCCTCGACCCACGCCGCATGATGCGCCGGGTCGATCGCGCGCGCCTGCTCCGGAGTGAGCCCTTCCCACCGGCCGTAATCGATCTCCGAGAGTCCCGGCAGCACATCCGCCTTCATCCGCGGCGCGATCAGCGCAGCAGTTTCCGCCGTACGCCCGAGCGGCGATCGATAGACGGCCGCGAACCTGACGCCCGCGAGGCGCACGCCGAGCCGTCGCGCCTGCTCCCGGCCATGGTCGGTCAAGGGCAGCTCGCCGCGCCCGTTGAAGGAGTCGACCGCGGAAGAAGCGGTCTGCGCGTGCCGGGCCAGGTAGAGGAGCATTACCCTTCCTCGTCGCCGTCCTCGAGGTGCCAGGGGACGATCTGCTCTTCCGCGAAGACGACCACGTCGAGGCCGTTGCGTCGATCGACCCGGCCCGGCTCGTACAGCCGCCGGATCTTGGCGGGGCCGGTGAATCCTACCTGCGCCATCTTCACCAGCGACATCGCATCGTGCATGCGCGCGTCGCAGCCGTCGCGCTCGGCGGCCGAGTCGTGCTCGTGGTGCTGCAGACACGAGAACACCGTTACGCTCCCTTGGCGATGAAGTGACGGCGCACATAGTGCACGGTGTCGGTCAGCGTCTCCACCGGATCGCGGGGGTGGAATCCCAACACCCGCTCGCTCTTCGAGGAATCGATGAAGAACCAGCACTCGCCCATCTCCACGTCGCTGGCGGGCAGGTCGGGCTCGCGGCCCCGATCGCGCGCCCATCTCTCCATCCAGTGCGCGGCGACGATCTTGAGCGGCGAGGGCATGCGCAAGAGCGGCGGCGGCCGATGGGCGATGCGCCCCAGCCTCGCGAAGAATTCGGTGAACTCCCAGTTCGCCGCGCCCAAAAGGTGGCGCTCTCCGACGTTGCCCCGGGTGAGCGCGGCGACGAAGGCCTTCGCGGCGTCGCGGACGTCCACGAAGGAGATGCCTCCCCGCGGCATCACCGGGATGCGGCCCATCAGGAACCGGAAGATGTCCTGGGTGGAAGACATGCGTGCGTCGCCGGGTCCGAGCAAAAGGGAGGGATTCAGGATCACCAGGGGAAGGCCGCGCCGCGAGAACTCGATGGCGATCTTCTCCTCGTAGATCTTGCTCAGGTAGTAGGGCCAATTCCCGACGGCCTCGATGGGATAGTCGTCCTCCTCCGTCGCCACCCGCCGTACCCGCGAGACGCCGATGGTGCCGGACGAGGAGGCGAGGACGATGCGCCGGAGGCCCGCGTGCGCCGCCCCGGTGAGGAGGTTGCGGGTTCCCTCGACGTGCAGATCGTACATCTTGCGCGCGTCGGCCGGGTCGCGGCTTACCAGGCCGGCCAGATGATAGAGCCCCTCGACACCGGCAAGGGCGCGGCGGACCGAGTCGGGGTCACGGACGTCGCCCTTGACCACCTCCGCGTCCGGGAATGGCAAGCCGGAGCGCACGAGGACGCGCACGTCATGTCCTTCCTCGCGCAGCATCGGCACCAGCGTGGATCCCAGGAATCCAGTGGCGCCGGTCACCAGCAGCTTCACCGGGAAGCCTCCAGCAGGCGTCCGGGCCGGCCGACCTCGGGCGGCGGCTTGCCGTCGCGCAGCGCCTCGATCGAAAGCCGGACCAGCCGCGTCACCTCCTTGTGCGCCGCCGATCGCGCGAGGCCCTGGGTGGCCCCGCGCAGCTCCTCGTAGCGGAGCACCGGCCCGATGCGGACGATCAGGTTGCGGCGCTTGCGCGGATCGGGAAGGAAGGCTCCCTTCGGCATCGCCTCGTGCGTCCCTTCCAGGTAGACGGGCAGGATGTCCGCGCCCGCCGCGAAGGAGAGATAGGCGATGGCGGGCTTGAACTCCTGCAGCTCGCCGTCAGGCGAGCGCGTTCCTTCCGGGAAGATGAGCAGGTGGTAGCCGAGCTCCAGGGTGCGCACCGCCGTGTGCAGCGATTCCTTCAGCGAGCCGCGCCTCTGGATGGGCACCAGGTTGGTGAAATTTCCGAACCAGGCGCGCTTCCAGGGGTTGTCGAAGAAGTAATCGCGCGCGGCGAGCGAGGCGAGCTTCGTGCCCTCGTCGCGGAGCGCGATCTTCACCAGGCCGACGTCGAGATGGCTGGTATGGTTTGCGGCGACCAGGAACGCGCCGTTCGCGGGCACGTTCGCCTGGCCGCTCACGTCGATCTCGAACACCCCGCCGTAGAGTGCCTTCTGGAAGAAGGAGATGGCCGCCCGGCCCGCGGCCGCCACGGGACCCGGGATGAAGATGTCGTCGTCCTTCTTCTGCGCCAGCGTGGCGTCACGTTCGTGGGCGCCGTTGTCGCCGCGCTTCTCGATCCGACGCGCCAGCTCGCCCGCAGTGGTGATCGTCGCGGACTCCGACTCCGGCGGCGGCTTGACCCCGGCCTTCTCCAGAGCCACGGTCAGCTCGGCGACGAGCAGCGAGTCGAACCCCAGATCGGCGACGAGGCGCGTCTGCGCGTTCACGCTTCCGCGCGGCTTCTGGGCCAGGTCGGCGAGCAGATCGTAGAGCCAAGCGTCGCTCCCTGCCGGCTCGGTCGCAAGCTGCGTCGCCGCCGCGGTCGCTTTCTCGAGCCGGAGCAGCTCGGCCACGACCAGCGGGCGCTTCACCTTCCGCGTCGCCGTCTTCGGCAGATCTCCGTCCCAGAAGTGCAGCACCTTGACGCGCTTCCCGAAGGGCAGCTCGGCAGAGATGCGGGCGAAATGCTCCTCGACCTTGGCCCGGTCCTCGCGCGCCGCAGGAACGCAGAGGCAGGCGACGCGCTCGTGGCCTTTGCCGTCGGGCAAGCCGACGATCGAGAGCTCCTTGATCCGCGGCGAGGCGCCGTAGATCTCCTCCAGCTCGTCGGGGTAGACGTTCTTGCCGCTGGCGTCGAGGATCAGATCCTTCTTCCGCCCGACGAGCGTCAGGTGGCCGTCCTCGTCGAGCCGTCCAAGGTCGCCGGTGCGCAGCCAGCCGCCGGCCAGCACCTCGCGCGTCGCCTCCGGGTCGTCGAGATAGCCCGCCATCACGTTCGGGCCCTTTGCGAGTACCTCGCCGACGCCGTCGGCGTCCGGGTTCTCGATCCGGATCTCGACGCCGGGCAGCGGTGGCCCCACGGTCCCGGTGCGCAGCCTGTTCTCCGGCATCGTCACTGACAGCACTGGCGCGGCTTCCGTCAGGCCATACCCTTCGGTGAGATCGAATCCCAACTCGTGGAACGCCTTCTGCAGCTCCTCCGGCAGCGCGCTGCCGCCGGAGACCAACAGACGGAGCTTGCCTCCGAAGCGGTTGTGGATGGGCCAGAAGAGGAGCTTGCCGACGTTGAACGGCGTCCGGTTGCGCAGCTCTCCGTGCAGCGCCATCGCCGCCTGGATCGCGGCTTCCACCGCCCGGGGACGCGAGGCCAGCTCCTGCGTCAGCCGCCGATGGAGCAGCTGCCAGAGGGCCGGGACGCCGATCAGCGCGTGGATGCGCCCGGTGTTGAGCGCATCGGACAGCCGATCCGCGGTGAGCTCGTCGAGGTAGGTGATCTCCGCGCCGAGCATCAGGGGGACCAGCAGGCCACAACTAAACTCGAAGGTGTGGTGCAGCGGCAGCACGCTGAGGACGCCCTCGCCAACGCGCAGATCGAACAGTCCGGCGATCTTCGCGGCCAGCGAGGCGAAGTTGCGGTGCGTGAGTACGACGCCCTTGGGCTTCCCGGTGGTGCCGCTGGTGAAGAGCACCGAGGCGACGTCGTCGGCGGCCGCGCTCCTGCGCAGGGGCGGCAAGCCGGCCTCGTCGGACCCGCGCAATACGTCCGGCAACGTGAGCGTGCGCAGACCTGGAAGCGCTCGGAGTCGCTCCACCACCTTCGGGCTTGCCAGCAGGAGCGGCGCCTTCGCCGCCGCCGCGCAGTTCTGCACCTCCTGCGCGGAGAGGCCTTGATCGAGAGGAGCTGCCGCCGCCCCGGCCTTGAGGATCCCGAAGTAGCCCATCGCCCACTCAGGGCGGTTCTCCGACATGAGCAGGACGCGATCGCCGGCCTTGATTCCCGCCGACTGCAGCGCCCGGCCGGCACGGTCGGAGAACCTGGCCAGCTCGTCGTAGGTGATGTGGTCGTCTCGCGTGCGCGCCAGCTCGCTCGCGCTGTCCTCGCCGGCGTAGAAGCGGAGAGCGACGCGGGGACCGAAGGCATGGCGCGCCGCCGCGAGCAGGGCGAGCAGGTCCTTGGGCTGGGACACCTCGCGCTTGAGCGCCTTGGTTTCCTCCTCGAGACCCGGGAAGACCCACTCCTCGAGCCCGCGCATGTGGACTTCCATCCAGTACCGCCGCCAGTCGATGGCTTCCGGGTCCCAGGGGAGCTTCGCGCGATCGTCCTCCGAGAGCTGCGCCCAGAGTTGCCGGGTGTGCTTGCACTGGAAGATGAACCGTTCCCCGGCGACGAACGGCAGGAAGAGGTCCCAGGTCATCTCCAGCGCTGCGAGCTGGCGGTCGACGCCTTCCAGCGCCTGGTCGGCGCGCGCCAGCAGCGCAGTGGTCCGGGGCGCGCCCCACGACGCTCCGCGTTCGGCAATCAGCTTGCGCAGTCCCTTCGCCGCTGCACGGAAGAGTGGCGCGCTGGATGCGAAGTAGAGCTCCTTGGATGCGGGATACGGCTCGAGGAAGGTGTCGATCCAGTTCTCGAACGCGCTGCGCTTGCCCTCCGCCACGCGCTCGTCCATCTTCCGCCGCTTGTACAGCGCCACCAGCTCGACGGAGCGCCGGACGTAGAAGGGGTTCACGTCGCCGGACGCGAGCTGGAAGACGCGTTGCTGCAGCCGCCCCGCGCACGCCGCTCCCGCGACGCCGAGGATGCCGGCCGCGACGAGGTCGACCGGAATCAGGTCGAGCACCAGCTTGTGTCCCGCGGGAAAGACCCGCTGTCCTTTGAGCCCCATGAACACCAGCGGCGCGGAGGTCGTGAACCCTTCGTTCCAGCCCGGGAAGGGAAAGCGGAGCGCGCTCTCCACGATGGCGGGGCGCACCAGCGCGTATTGGCAGCCGCTCGCCGCGATGGCCTGCTCGCCCATCGCCTTGGTGTACGTGTACGTGTTCGGCCAGCCCCAGGCCCGCGCTCTCTCCATTCCCGCCTGGACGAGCTGCTGCGCGAGCCAGAGTTTCCGCTCGCGACCGGAGGCGAGTCCGAGCGCCTTCTGATCCGCGGGATCCCGCCCTTCTTCCTCGAGCCGCTGGACGGCCGCGGCGCGAAACTGCGCGGCGAGAGTGCCGTCGTCCGCCTGCGCGCGCAGCCGCGCCACGACGGCGTCGACGTCCTTCAGCTCGGCATCGACGACGAAGGGGACGCGCGCCGCCTCGTCGAGATCGTGCGCCTTCGGATAGCTGCCGATCAACGGCTCGTCCTCGAACACCGGGCCGCGACGTGTTCCCGCGACGAAGCAGGTGGAGATGTGCACGAGCGTCGCGCCCGTCCTCTTGCACAGCTCCGCGGCGTTGCGTGCCCCCTCGGTATTCACCCGCACCGCCAGCTCCAGCGAGGGATTGAAGGTGACGAGCCCCGCGGAGTTGATCACGCACGCCAGCTTGGCGGTGAGCTCTTTGACCTGCTCCTCGGAGAGGCCGAGCATCGAATCGGTGACGTCGCCGGCAAGAGCGACGCATTTCTTTCGCAGGAAGGCCTCGAAGCCGTCGCCGTGGCGTTCGCGCAGCGGTCGGAACGGCTGCGTTCCGGCGACCTTGCCGAAGAAACGGTCTTCGGCCGTCCCGCCGGCGCGCGGACGCACGAGGACGTAAATCCTGCCCACGTCCGGATAGCGGTCGAGCAGCATCGTCAGCGCCACCTTGCCGAGGAAGCCGGTGACGCCGGTGATGAGGATCTGGTGGCCGGCGAAGGCTCTCTCGAGATCGAGGCTCAAGGTTGTTCCTTCGCCGCGATCCCGGGCTTCGCCGAAGGCCCGCCGCCATGCTCCGGAAGCTGCCGCACGCCTTCGTGCGCGGCGAGAGCGACCTCGGTCATCACCATCGGCGGGTGATGCATCAGCGTGATCTCCGCCGAGCGCCCCTGCCGGCCGCGCGCCATGTCGATGGCCTCTGCCAGCGTGTCGGCGCGTTCCCAGCCCATCAACTCGGGCACGTGGGTGTTCTCGGTGCCGACGGCGATGATCTGGCCCAGGTGCTGGCGGCCGTTCTCGCCCCAGTACCACATGTAGAAGGGGTGGGCGCCGTGGTACGCGTTGCCCTTGCGATAGAGGTGCACGTACGAGGGATTCTGCGCGAACTCCCGCTCGTACTTCATGTGCAGCGCCATCGCGTCGGTCGTCTCCGGCAGCAGGCGATGGAAGAACTCGATGTAGCTCGGGTGCTGGACCGGATCGAATTCGTCCATGCACGGGTGGGTGACGATCAGCGTCCCGCCCTTCTTCACCAGCGGCACGCCGCGGTTCATGTTGAAGAAGTAGCCGCAGGCCATCACCTGCACGAGCAGCGGGTTGAGGATGGAGTTCACGTTGTACGGGCTGATGTAGGGGATGCCCGCGACGAGGATGTCGGCCTGGCCGCGGACCTTGACGAAGAGCTGGCGGCGGCAGGCCTGGAGGATCTTCTCGTGCGCGAGCTCGGTGCGTCCGGCGGCGCAGGCGATCAGGCCGTACGCGGCGGGCACCCGGTGGAAGACGTTCTGCCGCAGCGCTCGCGGCGCCCGCTGCAGCGTCCAGCGCAGGCCGGCGAGCGCAGCGCGGTCGAAGTCGGTGAAGTCCTCCTCGCGCTTGCCGAGGAACGCCATCGCTCCGTGGAACATCTTGTTGTTGAGCGCGGTCTCGATGTGGAAGACGTTGAGGTGCTGGTCGATGACCTTGCCGATGCGATCGACGGAGCTGTGCAGCTCCGAGTGCTTCGGCTCCATGTAGCTCTTCGAGCCGCGGATGGCCTGCGGCGTGTGGTGCGCGCGCAGGCCCAGGTAGTCGGTGAGTCCGGTGCCGACCGACTTGTGGCCGCCGTCCATGGGGACGAAGTTGACGTTGAGGTAGATGACCAGATCCGCTTCCACCGCGCGCCGGGAGATCCGCACCTTCTCCCCGGCGTCGGTGGTCCCCAACTCGACGATGGCGCCGGGTTCCTCCGCGTCGTGGTTGGTGTAGTAGTCGGGGTAGTACGCGTCGAAGATCCGCGACCCGACCATCCGGCGCATCTCCGCCTCGGTCATGCGGCGGTGCAGCGCGTTCGCGATCAACAGATGCACGTCGTCGACGCCGGAATCGGCGAGGAGCTGGAGGACGATCTCCAGCATGAACTGGCGCACGTCGGGAGTGCGCATCGGCGGCAGGGGCAGCGAGATGTCGTCGATGGCGATGACCACCCGCATGCCCGGACGGAGCTGCGCGTGCAGCGGGTCGCACCCTTCGGGATGGTTGATGGCCCAGCGGATCGCGGCCCGCCAATTGGCCAGCTCCTCGACCGGCGGATTGGGAAACACCACGCGCGTTCCCACGGGGACCTCTTCGAGGAGGACCTCCGTGTCGGAGAACAACATGCGCGGCGGGGATCGCTTTTCCTGGATGACGACCTGCGAATCCTCGTCGTAGCTTTGGCGCAGCCTGTCCAGCGAGCGCATGGGAACGGCGGTTTTACCCGAAATTAATCCCGCCTTGCACGGCGCGCCCTTGAGCGAGCCTCTTGCTGAACCTCAGGGAAGGCAGGCCGACGAGTGCCGCCAGGATGCCTGCCAGGCAGGCGAGCTTGCGCCCACCTCCGCAACTCCGCTTGGCTTCAGGGTGATTTCGCGAGGTTACGGCCGGATGACGCGCAGGGTTCCGGCGGTGCCGTCGACGACGTACGCGTTGCCGTCGTTCCCCCGCCAGAGACCGAGCGGGACCTCGAAGGCAGCGGACGCCCCTGATCCGTCGCCGGTGCCGGTGCGCCCGTTGCCGGCCCACGACTTCACCATCGTGCTCCCCGCGGTGCTGCCCGGACTGATCCAGCGGAGACGGTGGCTGCCGGGATCCGAGAGGATCAACCCGTTGTTGAACCAGAGCAGCCCCATCTGCGGCTGCAGTTGCGCGGCCGTTCCCGGGCCATCTCCGAATCCGAGCCCACCCTTCACCAGCGTCGTCACCGTCCGTGAAGCGTCGGTGCCGATCACCTTGATCATGCCCGTGGAGCTGGCGAGGAAGAACACCCGCCCGTCGGGCGCGACGGCCACGGCGGTCGGCCAGTAGAAATTGGCCACGGTCAGCCCGGGGCCGTCGGCGTCCTCACCATTGTGCGTGATGGCCAACGTGGTCACTGCCCGGGTGGTGACGTCCAGCACGCGGATGGCATGGTTGGAGGAGTCGGCGATCACGATGTGCGTCGCGTCCAGCCACGCCATTCCCATCGGATAGGAAAGGCGGGCAGCGCTGCCGATCCCATCGGCCCAGGTCCCCGCAAAGTATGCGCCGGCGACGGTCGTCACCGTGCGGTTGGCGTCGTTCGCCACTTTCCGGATCACGCAGTTGTGGGTGTCGGCCACGTAGACGTTGCCGGCCGCGTCGGGAAGCACCGCCGTCGGTCCGAAGAACCGCGACGAGAGGCCGGGAACGCTGTCGAACCTCGGATCCCCGCTCGGGTTGCCGTCGCCCGCAAAGGGCCAGACCGTGCTGCCGTTGGTCTGCCAGATTCGGTTCGCCCGCGCGTCGGCGATCACGAACGTGCCGTCCGGCATCTGCGCGAGCCCTGCAGGTCCGGACATTCCGCCGACCAGCGTGCGCACGGAAGAGGCCCACTGCGCGGCGGGTGGCGGAGAAGCGGGTCCGCTGACGGACAGCAGCACCGACGGGATGGGGAGCTGAAGACCGAGCTTCAAGAGATTGGCCGTCATCCGCTCGACGCGCGCATCGCGCAACGGTCCATCGAGGCCGCGGGGCCAATAGATGCTGCCGGCGCCGAAGACCAGTGCCCCGCTCGGCGCCGTGTAGACGGTTGCCTCGGCGTAGCCGGGCTTCCCCTCGGCGTCCACCAGCGGAGAGCGGGCGACGACCTCGACCGGCGAGGGCGTGTCGAGCTCGAAGGTGCGGTCGTACTCGTAACCGACGAGCTGGGGGATGCTGTCGCCCTGCCTGAGGCCGGTGCCCTCGTACATGGCATGCCCGGGATCGAGAACCGTCCAGGCCTGGCCGAACAGCATCCAGCTCTCGTACATCGTGCCGACGAGCTCCTCTTCCGGGCGATTGATCGGCGAGTCCCGGAATCGGCCCGTCTGCTGGGGCGTGCCGGCGAGCGGATCGTTCTGCGGCTTCCGCTTGTAGCAGGTGACCAGGCGCGCGTTGCCGTCGACGCCGGGATTGGAGAGGCGGACCTTCCAGTACCCGGCGTTCGCGCCGAAGAAATAGATGGGCATGCCCGCGTCGCGGGCGGAGTCGATGGCGTCGCGCTGCTCGACCGCCCAGTACTCGTCGTGCCCCGGGGAGACGAAAGCACCGCGGCGGAGCAGGGTGCCGTCACCCTCGCGGGCGATGTCGAGGTTCGTGGTGTACGTCACGTCGTAGCCGTAGCGCTCGAGGTACCGCGCCATCAACGCCTCGTACCGCAGGACCTGTCCGCTGCCATCGTCGCTCGCGTACGGCCGATCGAAGCTCACCTGCACGGCGAATGCGCCGGGCGGGTCGTACAGGCCGGTGCCGCCCCAGTTGTTGTAGGCCTGCGCCGTGAGCACCGCCGAGTTCATCACCAGATCTGCCGGGCGATCGTCCTTGACCACCAGCGGAATCAAGATGCCGATCTTGTCCTCGCGCACGATGCGAATGAGGTGCAGGCCGCTCACGGCATCCTGCGGCACCGTCACCGAGAACGTCGGCGACCAGGAGCAGCGGACGAGACCGGTGCCGGCATCCTTCGGGCAGGCCGGCTGCGAGCCCGCTTGCGCCGTTCCGCTGGTGAGAGCGCGCGCGCCATCGCCGCCGTACCAACCGAGGCGATAGAGCGTCCAGCTCATCTGGCAGCCGCGGTCCGAGCGCACCATCAGCTTGACCGTGTCGCCGGCCTTCGCACTGACGCGGTTTGCGTACGCTTCGATCTGCGCCGCCCACGGGTTGGAGAATCCGCGGTTCCACGACGGGTCGCCGCGTTGCTGGTTCTCCCCCGGAATCGGGTTGGCGTATCCCTCGCGCGGCGGCGGCCAGCGAGCTCCGTCGGGAGGTTTCCCTGCGTCGGGAAGGATGGGATCGACGAGCGATCCCGTCTGTCGACACGCGAACGCAAGGATGACGCATGTCCCAACACCCGCCCACCGCATGGTCGGAAGCTGGGCAGCACGGCGAGCGGGAGCAAGCCGCGAGAAACGGACGGTCAGCGCGGCAAGTGTTTACGGCCCGTCAGAGTGAGATCGAGGATGGGCCATTCGTAGGCGCGCGCGTGCGAGCGCAGCCGGCGGTCGGGATTCACGACCGTCGGCCTTCCAACCACCGTCAGCATCGGATAGTCGGAAAGTGAATCGCTGTAGGCATGGGACAGGTCGAGGCGCAGGCCGTGTCGGACGCAATACTCGCGCACGCGGTTGGCCTTGTTGGCTCCCTCGACGATCGGCGGGATGACCTTGCCGGTGGCGAAGCCTTCCACGAACTGGAGCGAGTTCGCGATCAGATCGTCGGCGCCCAGGTATTCCTGAAGGGGCCGCATGGTGATGTCGATGGCCCCCGTGCAGAGGACGATCTTGCATCCCGCCTTCCGGCATTCCGCGATGATGTCCAGCGCGCCGGGATAGACGGCGGGCTTGAGCACCTTGTCACAGAGATCCTGGGCAAGCTCGACCAGACGGTCCTCGGAAAGCCCGCGGTAGGCGCGGTAGAACAGCTCGTTGAACGCCTTGCGGTTCATCCGGTCGGTGAGCGCGTAGAGAGGCGCCATCGCGAGCCCGCGGATCAGGCGCTGGGCGGTCCCGAAGATCGTTCCACGGTGGAAGACGTAGTAGGCGTACGCGTCGACGACGTTGGTGGAGATCAGCGTGCCGTCGACGTCGAAGAAGGCACCGCGATCGAAGCGCTTCTGCGCGCTCTCACTCACGGCGCCGGCCCATGAACCGGAGCAGGAACAGGAACAGGTTCACGAAGTCCAGGTAGAGCGCGAGCGCCCCGACCAGCGCGTGGCGCTCCTCGCCCTGCTCGCCCAGCGCGCGCAGCTTCTGCGTGTCGTAGGCCGTGAGGCCGGCGAAGATGACCACGCCAGCGCAGGACATGACGAACTCGACCGCGTTGCTGCGCAGGAACAGGTTCACGATGCTGGCGAGGATGACCCCGATGAGGCCGATGAAGAGGAAGCTGCGCCAGGCGTCCAGGTTCCGCTTCGTCACCGTCCCGTAAACGGAGAGACCGAAGAACGCGCCCCCGGTGATGAACAAGGTCGAGGCGATCGAGGTGGCGGTGTACGCGAGCAGATAGACGGAGAAGGTGACGCCGGAGAGGGCGCAGTAGGCGAGGAACATTCCCACTGCGGCGCCGAGCGACGCGCGCTGGACGACCGAGGCGAACATCCACACCAGCACCAGCTCCGCGATCCCTACGGCCCAGAAGAGGCCGGTCACTCCCACGAGATGGCCGTCCTCGATGCGGTAGAAGGCCGACAAAAGGCCGGGCGTGTTGGTCACCGCCCAGGCCACGATTCCGGTCAGCGCCAGGCCGAAGGCCATCCAGCGGTAGACCGAGGCCATGAACTCCGCGGTGCGGGTGCGGCCGATGGGTGCTGCCGAAGACCAACCGTCCATGTCGCTGTTCCTCCTCGAGTCCCCGAAGGAGCGTAACCGTCAGGGTCCGCGTCCGCCACCGCCGAGCTCTTCCCAAAGAGCGGCAACCCCCGCACAGCGCGCCGTGAAGACCGCTGCCAGCGCGGAGAATCCGGTGAGCGAGACGCCCGCGGCGAACCAGAGGCACGAGAACGTCTCCAGCGCCTGCGCGCACTCGCGCTCGAGGCGCTGGAGCGGCGGCTCTTCCGCGGGCGCGGGCGGACACAGCGCCTCGATCCACGGCGATGGCGTCCCCCGGCGCATCGACGCCCAGCGGACGGGCTGCCAGGTCCCGAGCGCACCCAGCAGCGCTTCGGCGTCTTCGCCCAGCCTGCCTTCGGCTGCTTCCTCGCGGAAGAGCCGGAGGGCGGCGGCCACGCGCAGGGATTGCGAGAGGCCGGCGTAGAACGTGCGGAAAGCGGGCTCCGCTGTCGCCGGATTTTCCGCCAACAGTCGCGCGAGCCACTCCTCCTGGGCGAAGGCGAAGTTTTCGCCGCGCTCGTCCATCTCGCGGATCAGGTCCGGGCCCCGCGCGGGCGGAAGCGCGCCCGCATCGGGGTCCTCGGGCAGAAGGAGCAGCGATGACGCGGAAGCGAGCCCGACCAGACGCAGGAGCGACGCGTGCGCCGCCACCAGCGCCGCGGCGGTGCCACCCTGCGTCGACTCGCGGCTCAGGGCAATGAAGAGGCCGGCTTCGGCGTGCGCCCGGCGCTTGAGCTCGCCGCGCTGTTGCGTCCGCTCGGGACGCGCACCGATGCCGTCGAGCACCGGTGGACCGGGTGGAAGCGGCGGCCGGGGCGCGAGCCCGCGCGCGAGCACCACGTCCCATCCCGGCGCTCCTTCCCACGCGTAGACGTCCGATTGCTGCGCGAGCGCCTCCAGCTCAGCGAGCGCCATGTCCGCCGGCTCGTGGCGGGTGAGCGGGAGCGCCGCGGACACGGCATCGAGAAACAGCTCGGCCACCTGGCGCGAGGTAGCCTCGCGCTCCGCGAAATCCGGGCGAAATGCGCCGAGCAGCGCCCGCGCAAGGGTTTCCTCCGCGGAAGTCATCCCGCGATCAGCCTTCCGGCGAAGAAGGTGGCAGCGGCTGCGATGGCTCCGACCAGGACCGTCTCCAAGCCGCTGCGCAGCCAGGGGCGCCCCGTCATTCGCGTCTTCGCCGATCCGGCGACGAACAGCGCCACGAGCGTGCATCCGACGGAAAGCGCGAACGCAGTGGGGACTGCGATGTGGAGCGCGTATGGGATGACGGGAAAGCTCGCGCCCAGGGCGTACGCCAGCGCCACGACCAGGCCGGATCGAAGGGGCGCTCCCGTCGGCCCTGCGGTCAGGCCGAGCTCTTCAGTCATCATGGTGTCCACCCAGAAGACCGGGTCCGCGGTGACGTGCTGGACCATCTGCTCCAGCGCCTGCCCGCGAAATCCCTTGCGGGCGAAGATGGTGCGCACCTCCTTGCGCTCTTCGTCGGGGAACTCGCGCACCTCGCGCTCCTCGCGTTCGCGCTCGCGGAGGATGAACTCCTGCTCGCTCTTGACCGCGAGGAACGCGCCGAGGCCCATGGCGATGGTCCCGCCGATCAGCTCGGCCAGGCCGGCGAGCAAGACGATGCGGGTGGAGAACGCCGCGCCGTGGACGCCGGAGACGACGGCGAAGGCGGCCACCAGGCCGTCGTTCGCGCCGAACACGAGGTCGCGCAGCGAACGGCCGCCAGGACTGTGCGCCGCCTCCGTGTGCGTTGCGCCGTCCTCCCGTGTGCGGATGAAGTGCTTGGGCAGCCGCATGTGCGCAGCGCGACGACTTGCCACGTCTGCGGGGGAGTGACAACAGGCCGCCTGCCCACTATTCTAGCCGGAGATGTTGAGAATGATTCTCAGTCTCACTCTCGTCGCGGCCGCGGCGCGAGCGCAGCCTGGCGAGGCGCAGTCGCTGCGGCGGGTGGTGGCGCTCCTCGACTACGTCGCCGGCGACTATGCGCGCGCGGTCGGCGAGCATGGCGAGGTCCTCTCGCAGGCGGAGCACGTCGAGCAGATCGGATTCGTCGAGGATGCCGCTCGCGAGCTGCGCGCGGACGTGAACGGCCGCGGGGAGGATCTGGCGCGCCGGCTGGACGCCCTGAAGAAGCAGGTGGCGGACCGCGCGCCGCCCGCGGAGGTCGCCCGCGGCGCCCGGGGCATCCGCGACGAGATCGTGCAGCGCTTCAACGTCATCCTCCTGCCGCAGCGCGCCCCCTATCCGGGTCGCGGCGCCCGGTTGTACGCGCAGGCTTGCGCCGCGTGCCACGGCGTGGATGGGCATCCGAACCTCGCGCTCGAGCTTCCCACGAAGCCGCCGGACTTCCGGACGGAGGCAGGGCCGCTGACGCCGCAGCGGATCTTCAGCGCGGCGACGTACGGCGTTCCCAAGACGGCGATGCCCGCGTTCGATTCCGCCCTCACCGACGAAGAGCGCTGGGACGTGGCTTTCTACGTGCTTTCGCTGGCGCATCCGGCCGCTTCCCCCCGCGGTCTCGAGCTGGCCCGCGCGGCGCTGCTGCCCAGCCGGTACGCCGACCTGGCGACGATGTCGGACGACGATCTCCGCGCGCGGCTCGCCGCAGCGGGACTGGGCGCGGGCGAGCAGGAACAGGCCCTCGCGGCGGTGCGCGCCGGTCCATTCGCCGAGGACGTCCAGGGCTCCCCGTACGGGCTTTCGCATGCTCGCGCGGCGGTGCGCACCGCCGTCGCGCTTGCGCGCAAGAGCGATCGCGCCGGCGCGAGGCGCACGCTGATCTCCGCCTACCTCGATCATTTCGAGCCGCACGAAGCGGCGCTCCGCGCCAGGGACGCAGAGCTCGTCCAGGAGGTGGAAGGCTCCTTTCTCGCTCTGCGCGCAGCCATCGACGGGCGGCAGCCGGACCTGGAAGCGCGCGCGGCCCGGCTCGATGGCCTGCTGGAAAAAGCCGATGCCCGCGGACCCGGCGGGGGGCTTGTTGCGTTCGTAGCCGCGCTGGCGATCGCGCTGCGCGAAGGAGTGGAGGCGGCGCTGCTGGTGGCGGCGATGCTCGCGCTCTTGCGCAAGGCCGGCCGCGAGGGCGACGCGCGAGCCGTGCACGTCGGCTGGATTTCCGCGCTGCTCGCCGGCGCTTTGACGTGGTGGGCATCGGGCATGCTGCTCCTGCACCTGTCCGGCGCGAGCCGGGAGCTCGCCGAGGGAGTCCTGCAGCTCGTCACCGCCGCACTGCTGCTCTACGCGAGCCATTGGCTGCTCGCGTCGCTCTCCGCGCGAAGGCTGGTGTCGTTCCTCTCGGCGAAGACGATGGCCGCGGGAAGCGCGGCCGTGATCCTCGGGCTCACCTTCGCCGCCGTCTACCGCGAGATGTTCGAGGTGGTCCTCTTCTTCCGCGGGCTCCTCCTCGAAGCGCCCGGCAACGGCGCGGCGGTCGCGGCTGGAGCGCTGGCGGGGCTGCTCGCGCTGATTGCGCTGGTGGCGGCGTTCCAGCGACTCGGGCGAAAGCTGCAGCCGCGCCCGCTGCTCGTCACCTGCGGCGTGCTGCTCTGCGCGCTGGCCGTGCTGATGGTGGGGCACGGGGTGCGCTCGTTGCAGGTTCTCGGCGCGCTGCCGCTGACGATCTGGGGCGCCTTCCAGGTCCCGGCGCTGGGGCTCTACGCGACGCGAGAGGGACTTTGCGCGCAGGCGTTCGTCGTCGTTGCGCTCATCGCGTCGGCGCTGTGGACGGCGCTTCGCCGGGATCGGCGAGATGGACCGGCCGATCGGCAGGCCGCTGCAGCCGCTTGATGCTCGTACAGTGTTGCTCGTGACGCCGTCGGAGAGATGCTACTTGTGGCGGCCCTTGCGGGGGAGTGCGACGGTGAATTTGGTGCCGTCGCCGTCATTCGAGGTCACCTCGATGCTGCCGCCGTGCGCAAGGACGATCTGCTGGGCGATGAAGAGGCCGAGGCCCAGCCCTCCGGAGCGCGCGTCCCCGCGCCGTCCGGGCTCGAAGATGTGCGAGAGCACTTCGTGCGGGATGGGTGGACCGCCGTTGTGCGTCTCCAAAACCACGACGTCGGCCTCGCCGCGCAAGGTGACCTTCACGTCGCCGTCGCTGTGCTGCACGGCGTTGCCGACCAGATTGGAGATCACCTGCGCGATCCGGTCGGGGTCCCAGTCGCCCCAGAGATCGCCGTTCGCTTCGAGCTTGACCTGGCGCGTGAAGGCGAACTCCAGCTCTTCCACCGTCTGCTCGCAGATCTGCCGCAGGTCGATCCGGCGCCGGTGGATGGGGAATTCGCCGCCGAGCTTCGACCGCGCGAAGTCCAGCAGATCGTCAATCATCCGCGCCATCCGGTCGGCGCTGGAAGCGATGCGCGCCACCACGCGCGCCTGGCGCTCGGGAAGCTCCCCGTACCGGAGCAACAGGTGCGCGGAGGTCACGATCGCGGTCAACGGGTTGCGCAGGTCGTGGCTGACGATGCCGACGAAATGCTCGCGGAAGCGCGCCGTCCGCGCCGCCTGCGTTTCCCGCTGCTTGCGATCGCTGATGTCCACCAGGATGGCGATGGAGCCGGAAACCGCCCCGCCCGGATCTCGCAGCGGCGCCACGGAAAGCGCGAGGTCGATCTCCGTCCCGTCCTTGCGCCTGCGGCGCACCTCGCGATTGCGGATCACCTGGCCCGCGAGCGTCTCCTCCTGGATTGCCGCCGACTCCTCCCGCAGGTCGGGAGGCACCAGCGGAAGCGGCCGTCCGAGGACCTCGATCCGGGGCCAACCGAACAGCTCTTCGGCGGCGCGGTTCCAGATCTGCACCCTGCCGTCGCGATCGATCGACACGATCGGCAAGGGGGATGCCTCGATCAGCGACTCGAACGTGCGCAGGGTGTGCTCGAGGCGCGCCTGAGGACCCTCGCCCGTGAGGAGCGCTGCCGCCCGCGTCGCGATGGCGCGAAGGAAGCGCTTTTCGTCCTCATTGAATTTCCAGGCCGTCTGCGAGGAGACGCGCAATGCCCCGAGCACCTCTTCGCCCAATCGCAACGGCACCGCGTACACGGCGCGCGCGCCCTCGCTGTCCGCGACCTCGACGATCGCTCGCTCATCGACGGCCCGCGCGGACACGCTGTGGGCACCCGCTGCTTCCGTGGGCAGCTCGAGGCCAGCGGTTGCCCGCACCATCAAGGCGTCGTGCTCGGCGATCAGCAGCGCCGCGGAGTCCGCGGCAAGCGTCCCTTCCACGGCGAGCTGCGGGAGCGCGCGCGCCGACGTGTCGGATAGCGCACGCTCCAGAGCATCGAGAGCGCGGTGGGGCGTGGTGAGCGTTTCCAGCGTTGCTGCCTCGGCAGCGTCGACTTCCTGGCACAACGTGCGCGCCTCGGGGACGGTCAACGCTCCCTTCTCGCAAAGCTCGAGGATCGACTCGCGCAAGGTCGAGCAGAGCCGCGAGGCTTCCGCGGGCTCGACACCGGCGCAGGCTTCAGCGACGACACGCGCAACGCGCTGCGCGACGCGGTCGCGTCCGCCGCCGCGGAGGAGCCCGGCAAGCTGCCGGGCTGCGCCTGCCTCGCCCGCCATCGAACAGGAACTTACGCATCGGCGCCCGGGAGGCGGAGCGGGGATCGCCCGCTTCCGCCCAGCGGGCGATCGAGCGGCTGACCGCGGCGGGTTCCCGATATATGTTACGGGCATGACACCCGCCCTGCTGATGGCCCTCGTGGCCGCGGTGGCGCCTGGGCAAAAGGCGCCGGCGTTCTCCGTGGAGACGACGAGCGGAAAGAAGACGCTCGACGACTACAAGGGGCAAACGCTGGTGCTCGCCTTCTTCCCCAAGGCGTTCACCGGAGGCTGAACCAAGGAGATGTCGGCGTTCCGCGATGTGCAGACGAAGTTCGCCGACAAGAACGCCCAGGTCCTGGGCGTCTCGATGGACGACCTGGAGACGCAGAAGCGTTTCGCGCAAAGCCTGAATCTGCCCTTCCCCCTCGGCGCAGATCCCGCCGGAGAGACGGCGGACAAGTACGGCGTGCGCAAGGGGACGTACGCCGGCCGGGTGACTTTCGTGATCGGCGGCGACGGACAGGTGCTCAAGGTCGTCGAAGGCAAGGACGCCCTCGATCCCAGTCCGGCCCTCGACGCGTGCCCGCTGCACCGCAAGAAGACGTAGGCGGCTACCCGGCGCCGGCGGCGCGCTCGCGCTCGCGCGGCGGCACGGGATCGAGCAGCCCCCGCTCGCCGCAGCAGGTGGGCGGGTGTGTACCCTCCCACGCCGCCGCCCAGAGCTCCTCCGTTTCGACGAGGAGCCGCGCGACGGCGTTGCGCCCGACGGAGTCTGACCTATCGAACTGCACGCCCATCTCGCCGTCCTCGACCCAGACGACGTGCGCGTACGACAGGTCGTGGAAGGCCAACCCGCCGGCGGAGAGAATCCTGAGCTCGATGCGATCCCCGGAAGCGAATCCGAACATTCCGCGGAGACGAGCTCCACCGGGGCTGAGGTCGCGCATGCGGCCCGTGCTCACGCGGTGCCCCGATCGCGCTTCCACGGGCTCGTCGCAGCCGATGCGGACGCCGCGCCGCACCGCCTCCGTCGGCGGGATCTCGCGCAGCGGGCGCGTATCGGCAATCTGAAGCCAGGTGCCGGCTCCCTCCACGCGCCCGGCGACGCGCCCGTGCAAGAGGCGGGTGACATCGCCCTGATCGAACGTCATCGAGAGGCAGACGGGCGTATCGGGAAGGAAACGCAGCTGGTCGTCGCGGACGAAGAACAGCGACTCGCCGCGGACGTCGTGGATGTGCGCGCGAGCCTGCTCGAGATTGGCGAATCGGTAGCGGAGTCGCGTGTCGCTGCGGCCCTGGACGGTCAAGATCCCTCCCATGCGAGGACGCGGCTACATGAACCAGAACAGGGTGTAAAAAAACAAGGACCACGGGTGCGTCGCGGACGCAGTTCCGTCACACCGCCAGCAGCGCACCCTTCGCCGGCAGCCCGGTAGCCGCCGTGATCGCGCGGCAGTAGAGCCGGACCTGCGCGGCGTACTGCGGGTGGGATTCCGGCCGCGCATCGGTCTTGAAATCGACCACCGTCCAGCCCTCGCCGTCACGGAAGGCGAGGTCGACGACGCCTTCGAGCAGCGTGCCGTCGTCGAGGCGATGGACGACAGGGTCCTCACGCCGGCACTCGCTCGACTCTGCCGCGCGGCGGAGCAACGGGTGCGCGAGGGCGGCCTCGACCGCGTGCGCCGCGGCTTCCACTTCCTCGACGGTCGCGCCCACCAGGCGTCCCTGCACCGCTGCGGCGCTCGCGATCGCGCCGGACGTCGCGCGCAGATCGATCCCCGCGAGCACCGAGTGCACCAGCGTCCCGAAGCGCCTGCCGCCGGGACGCGATGAAGTCCGGACCTCGACTGCCGCCAGTTCGACAGCCTCCGCCGCGGTCGAGGGAGCGCGGGCGGTGGCTGTCTCGACGTGCAGCGATGGACGCTGGCCGCGCTCGACGGTATCGCTGCGTCGCTTCTGCCATTGCTCGTGACCCTGAGCCGCGACTCGGGCGGCGCCTTCGTCGACGAGCAGCAGATCGCGCTCGCGCATCCAGTTCTCCACCTCGCGATCGAGCTCGAGCGACCGCGGGTCCCACCAGACCACCTGGTGCCCGCCCGACTGCGGACGATGAAGCCCCGGCGGCACGGCGAGCGCCGTCAAAGCTCCCTCGGGCCGATCGATGACCGCCTCGTTGCCAAAGGTTGGACATCCCGGAGCCGCGCCAGCCTTGCTCCGAAGGAGCGGCGCCGGATGGAGCACGGGATTCAGCGGCGCAAGCCAACCCTGCAGCTCCTCGTCGGCGACCACCGGAGCCACCAGGAGGTCGCGCGCCCGAGTCGAGGCCACGTAGGCGACGCGAATCACCTCTTCCCGGTCGCGCTGCAAGAGCGCCGGCGCATCCGCGAGCAACTCGCCCGGAGCGCACCCGGCGAGCGGCATTGCCCACACTTTCCGCTCGGGATCCACGAAACGCGACGGCAGGCGAGGCGCCGCGGGCGCGCAGGGATCGCAGAGGATCACGACGGGGAACTCGAGCCCCTTGGCCTTGTGTACGCTCATGATCCGGACGCCCTCGGCGCCTTCCTCGACGACCGGCGCTTCCGCTGCGTCGCCGCGCTCTGCCTCGGCGGTGAGCCGATCGACGAACGCGCGGAAGCTGCTCGCGCCGGCCATCTCGAAACGGCGAGCCAGATCGAGCACGCGGAGGACGTTTGCCAGCGCCTGTTCTCCCGCGGGCCGCAGGGCGATACCGGCATGGGCGCGCGTCGCGTCGAGCAGCCGCGAGAAGGTGGCCGCGATGGGCCGGCGGTTGCGCTGCCGATGCAGCTCGCCGAGCAGCGCAAGGGCGTCGAAGACGGCGGACTCGGCGGGACCGGCGTTCGCCGGCCGGGGACGAAGCGGATGCAGCCGTCCATGTCGCTCGCGGAAGAGGAGCAACGCGTCGTCGCCCAGCGCGAAGAGCGGCCCTTTGAGAACGGCGAATACGGCCAGCTCGTCGTCGGGCCACTCGATGGCGGTGGCGGCGGCGCGCATCGCCAGCACTTCCTCTCGCGCGTGGTACGACCGCCCGCCGACGAGCACGTGCGGGATCCGCCGCGCTTCCAGCGCGTGGACGTATCCGCGGGTGAGGTCGCCGCCGTAGTTCCGCATGCGCTTGAAGAGCAGGCACACGTGCCGCGCCTCCACCGGCACCGGCTCCTTGCGGTCGCGCTCGCTCACCTTCCAGCCACTCTTCGTCAGCAGCCAATCGATGAACGCCGCTACCGCGTCCGGATACGACTCCTCGATGCGGAAGTTCGCGACCTTCTCCCGCTCGCCGTAGATCCTCGGCGCCGGCAATGCGACGACCGCCGGCTGGCCTTGCACTTCGCTCCGAAAGGGATGGAGCGCGACGTAGCTGGCCTGCGTGCCCCCCTGCATCACCGGCGCGAACGCCGCGTTCACGGCCTCCTGGATGGACGGGCTGGACCGGAAGCTCGTGGTGAGGTGGAGAAGCTCGGCTCCAGCCGAGAGCAGGAGCTGCTTCACGTCCTCGTAGAGCGCGATGTCCGCGCGCCGGAATCGGTAGATCGATTGCTTGGGGTCGCCGACGACGAAGAGCTTGCCGGGAGCGGGCCGGGCGTTTCTCCAGCTCGACTCCGAGGGATCCTCCGACGCGATCAGGAGAAGGATCTCGGCCTGCAACGGATCGGTGTCCTGGAACTCGTCCACCAGCACATGGGTGAACCGTTGCGAGAGCTCCGCCCGGACTGCGGCGTCGTCGCGGACGAGATCCCTCGCCCGCAAGAGCAGGTCGAGGAAGTCGAGACACCCGGCGCCGCGCTTCAGCTCCTCGTACGCGTCGGACAGCGGGCGAAGCTCCTCTCGCAGGCAGGCGGCGAGGTCGGAATCGGCGCGGTCGAGAAATGCCTGCAGCTCGGCCTTGATCGCGTCGCGCTGCGCGAGCACCGACGCCTTTTCCAGATCCCTGGCGAACCATTTTCCGCCGCCGCGCCAGTTCCAGAGGCGCCGGCGGCAGAGCTCGTGCAGCTCCGCCTCGAGTCCGTCGCCGTCGCGAGGGCGCACGCTTTCGCGGCGCCGCAGCTCGGCGACCCAGCGGGCGATGCCGGCGATCGATTGCGCCGCCCAGTCGTCGGGACGCTGCGCCCTCTGCGCGAGCTCACCGAGCTCTGCGAGGCGCGCGATCTGCTGCTCCAGGCCTGCCTCGCGATCGAACGGTTCGCGCCGCCAAGGTCCCGAGAAGTCGCGGTGCTCCGAGAGGTCGCGCCCGGCCTGCCGGAGCAGCTCGCGGGGCGGCGTATCTCCGGGGCGCACCTTTCGCCGCAGGAGCCTGCGCACGCCCTCCAGCGGCGAGGCGATCACCCGCTGGAACCAGCCGTCGAAGGCCTGGTCGAAGAGCCGATCCTGCTCTTCTCCTGCGGCCACTTCGAACACCGGATCGACGCGGGCTTCCACGGGCCGTTCCCGGAGGAGGTCGGCGCAGAAGGAATGGATGGTACCGATGGGAGCGGCCTCCAGCCGTTCCAGGGCGGCCGTCAGCCGGTCGCGCTCTTCGACGGTGGCCGCCGCGCGCGCCTCCTCCAGCTCGGATCGCAGGCGCAGTTTCATTTCACCCGCCGCCAGGTCGGTGAAGGTGACGGACAGGATGCGATCGAGCGTGGTCCGGCCGGTGCGGACGAGCGCGACGATCCGCGCCACGAGCTCGGTGGTCTTGCCGGTGCCAGCGGCCGCCTCCACCACCAGGGTGGCGCCGAGATCCGTCTGGATGCGCTCCCGCGCCCTGGCGTCGGCGAGGGTGGAGGTCATGGCATGCTCCTGAGCTGCACCAGGGCTTGCAGCGCTTCCGCCGGCTTGCGCCGGGTCCGTTCCCACTCGGAAGGCCCGCAGACGGCGAGGTAGTCGCACCGCCCGCATTCCCTCTCGTCGCGCGGAGCGGCGGGGAGGAAGCCGCTGGAGACGCCCTCGCTCACCGTCTTCGCCAGCTGCGCCACGCTGCCGCGCGCTGCCACCTCGAGCGCGACCGAGACCGATTCGAACTCGCCGGCATAGGTGCAGTAGTAGAGGCGCCCTCCTTCGACGCGCGATCCGGGGAAGAGCTTCTCGAGGGCGAGCGCGTACAGCGCCGGCTGCAGGGTGGCGCCGCCGCCGATCACGGTGCCCTGCTGCGCCCAGGCCTTGCCGGTCTTGTGGTCGGTGGCCCGCAGCGCACCGTCCGGCGCGCGCTCCACCAGATCGATCGAGCCGCGCAGGCGGATGCCTTCGTCGAGCGCGACCGGATCCTTGGTGCTGTGCGGATCGCGCTGCGTGGTCTCCGGCAGGCCGAACGACAGCTCGAATCGCCACGGAGCCCAGCCGTCATCCTCGCTGATCCGCCGCAGCCACTCGCGCAGGTCGACCTTCACGCCGGCGATGCAATCGTTCCAGACCCGCTCGATGGCCGGCGCCAGCTTGTCCTGCCAGCGGCTGGCGACGCGATCCACCACCGCCTCGAGGCGCTGCTGCGCCGCGCCCGGATCGCGAATGGGCAACGCGCCCACCTCCGACAGTTCGCGCAGCAATTCGTATTGCGCTTCGTGGATCAGCGAGCCTCGCGACAGCGGGTCGATCTCGTCGATCCCTTCCGGAACCTCCCGTGGCGCCAGCCGGTGGATGGCCTGCAGGACGAACTTGTACGGACACGCGGAGTAGTTCTGCAGCGCCGTGGGAGAGTACGGGCGCGCCTGGGGCTGGTGCGCCTGCAGCGCCTGAAGAGCTTCGTCCGCGGGCTGCACCAGCCCATCGGCGGGCGTCCAGCGGCGGAGCCACCGGCGAGCACGGCTGCGCAAGGCGCGGCAGAGGTGGGCGTTTGCGGCAAGCAGGTACGCCGCTGTTCCCTTGCTCTCCTGAGGATCCCGAAATGCACGGCCGAGCAGCGCCAGGTCGTGCTCGGCTTCGTCGATGGCATCCCCGGGATTCGCGGGCGCCGGCCACCCTGCCCTCGCCGGAGCCGCCTGCTCGGCGCGCCGCGACAGCTCGGAGAACGGCGGCAGCGTCCCTTCCGCGGCGCGAACCACCTCGAGCCCGTAGAACGACGGCACCCGCGCCCGTCCCTGCGCGAGGTCGATCCGCGGCCAGGAAAGGACGAGCTTGCCTCGGGCCGAGCCCGCCGCCAGCCTCAGCGCGAGCCGCTCCGCCGCGATGCGATCGATGGACGTCTCCAGCTGCGCGAGATCGCGCCGCTCGGCGTCTCGCAAGAGCGGATCTTCCATCACCTTCTGCGGGAAGACCTTCTCCGCCAGACCGGGCACGAACACCGTCTCGAAACTGAGGCCGCGCACCGCTGCGACGGGCGCGACGAACACCTTGCCGTGTCGCTTGCCGGAGGGCGGAATGGACAGCTCGGTCAGCCGGCGCGCGAGAACCAAGCGCACTTCGGCGAGGGAGACGGGCCCGACCGGACCCATGGGAGCAAGCTCGGCGAGCAGCGAGAGGACGCGCGCAGGGTCTCGCAGAGCGCGGGTGGCGAGCGCGCTGAGCGGGTCCAGCCACGCAGCCCAGGTCGCGCTCGCGGGAAGCGACGCGAGCGCATCGAGCAGAGGCAGCGCGAAGTCGCGGAGCGATCCAAGGTCCGCGACCTCGCGCTCGATGCGCTGGGCCTTGGCCTCGTCTTCGGCGAAGGCGGAGAGAGTGCTTCGAAGCTGCGCCTCGAGCCCGTCCAGCCTCCGCTTCCAGCGGTCCCGGCCGCCGATCACCGCCGCATCGATCAGGAGCTGCTCCCAGCGCCACGGAGCACGCAGGGTGCCAGCCACCACCGGCGCCTCGAAGTCTTCCGACGCCCCGCCGTCTTCCGCGGGAGCGGGGTCCTCCGGCAGGGCCGGAGTGAGCTCCGTATCCGGCGGCACCCAGCGATCACCGGAAGGCGGCGCTTGCGGCGGCGCGCCGGAGACGGCCTGCGGAACCTCGCCCAGGCTCAGGTACTCGGCGAACCGGCGCGCGGAGAGGCCGTCGGCGGCGCAGGCAAGCAGCGCGAGAAAGGCGCGTCCGGCGGGATTGGGCTTCTGCGTTCCCGAGGCGAAGTGCGCGGGGATTCCGGCGCGCACGAACGCCTCCTCGAGCAGCGGTCGATACTGGAACGGCGACCGGAGCAGCACCGCCATCCCGTCGAACGGAACGCCTCGCTCCGCTTCGCTGCGCACCAGGCGGGCAATCTCGACGCATTCGCGGCTTTCTCCCGGCGCGGAGAGGAGGATGACGTCGTCGCCCGACGCCGCAACGGGCGCGGTCCCTTCGACGAACAGCCGCTGTTGCACTCGAGCCAGCGAGGTGTCCGCCGCCTCCCGCAGCGGGCGCGGCGCGACGTCGAGAGCGCGCGAGATTCGCGTCGCATCCGCCGCCGGGGCGATGGCCAGGACCGGTCCGCGGAGTCGGGCGATGAAACGCTCTTCGAGCGCAGCGCGGAGTGGAAGATCGACCAGCAGCGCCGGCAGATCCAGCAGCGGCGACTCCGCTTCCAGGGCGAGCCGGAAGACCGCAGCACGGTCGGCCAGGGCTGCCCGTCCCAGCTCGGTCTCGTATGCGTCGAGTACCCGCCCGAGATCTCCACCAGGTCGCGCTCCCGCGAGGCGCAACTCCTGGATCGTCCTCGAAAGCGCCCGGGGCAGGCCCGGCTGGGTGGCGACGGGATCGAATTTCCCCAGCCGGCCGCGGAGCTGATGGACGACTCGCGCACACACGGCCTCCAAGCCGAGCGGCGACAGCGGAGACAGGCCGCGCTCGGCCATGGCCTCGGCAGCAATGACGGCGGCCAGGCGCCCCAGCGTGAACCGCTGCCAGCCGAAAGCCGCCCCCGAATCGGCGGCCGCGCCGCGGACGACCTCCGCCGCCGCCTCCTGCGTGCCGGCGACGACGAGAGCACGTCCCGCCGGGCCGCGCTCCCGCAGCCAGGCGCGCGCCAAATCGAGCCGGGCGGAGGCCGCCGCGGATGTGACCAGCTCCCTCACATCGCACAGCCTACCCTATGGGTCCGACATTCCCCGCCGACTTCCGTTTTGCGAGAGTAGAAAAATGCTCCTGATCCCGGTGCGCGTCGAGGACGCGGAAGTCGACCGGATGCCCGCGGTTTCCATCGGGATCGCCGCCGTCTGCGCCGCCGCGTTCGTGCTCACCTGGGTGGTGCCGAAGAACCCGGACGGCATGCGCGCCGAGAGCTTCCGGGAAATCCTCCGATATTACGAGGAGCATCCCTACCTGACCGTGCAGCCGAACTTTGTCTACGACTACGTGCGGCCGGAAGCGCGCGCGACTCTGGAAGGGATGCACGAGGACCCCCCGGTCACCGTCGACGAGGCCACTCGCGCGCTCGAGCAGACGCACCTCGACTCCCTGATCGGAGACTTCTCCACGAGGGCGGAAGCCGCGCCGTTGCGCCGTTTCGGCCTGGTCCCGGCGCGGGGGCTGCTGCAGCCCGGCTGGCTGACGCACATGTTCCTGCACTTCGGATGGATGCACATCCTCGGGAACCTCTTCTTCTTCTATCTGGTGGGGCCGCTGCTCGAGGATCTGTGGGGGCGCCGCTTCTTCGCGGTCTTCTACCTGGTGGGCGGCCTGATGGCGGCGCTGGCGCACTTCGGGATCGATCCGCGCTCGACGGTGCTCATGGCGGGCGCCTCGGGCGCGATCGCGGCGTGCATGGGCGCGTTCACGTACCGGTGCGCGAACCGCAAGATTCGCATGGCGTACATGATCGGCTTCATCCGCCGGGGCACGTTCCTGATCCCTGCCTGGCTCTGGGGCGGATTCTGGTTCGCCGGCGAGGTCTTCAGCCTGGCCATGCATCAGACCGAGGGTGTGGCGGTGATGGCGCACGTGGGCGGCTTCCTCTTCGGATTCGCTGCCGCCACGCTGATCCAGAAGACCGGGTACGAGGCGCGGTCGCTTGCGCCGTCGGTGCAGCAAAAGACGACGTGGACGCAGCATCCCGGAACCGAGCTGGCTCGCGCCGCCCTCGAGCGGGGCGACAATGCCGGTGCGGCGCAGGCCTACCGGACCGTCCTCGCGGAGCAGCCGCTGGATCGGGAGGGGGCCGTGGGGCTCTCGCGCATCGAGCAGGATCCGGCGCCCGCCCTTCCGCTGCTGCAGAACCTGGCGACGAGAGGCGACCTTGCCCAGGCGTGGCTGGTGGCTCTGGAGCTTGGGGCGGCGTTCGACCCCGATCGCGTGCCGGACAAACTCGCCTATCAGCTCGCCGGCGCCACCGATGCGGCATCGGATGCCGGCGATCTTCCAAACCTCCTCGACGCTGCCGTCGGACGCAGGAAGGGGGCGCTCGCGGCGAAGGCCCTGCTGCGCGCGGCAAAGCGGTGTCTGGCATCCGGCCGTGCCGACGAAGGGCAGGCGCACCTCGAAGCGGCGCGCGCGCTGCCGGATCTTGCGCCCCAGATGCTCGCGCAGATCGAAGCCGCCGCCGGAGGCCGCGATCGTCCGGCTGCAGCGCCCGCGGCCGCCGCCGGTCCCGCCGCGGCGGTGCGCGTGCTCGCGGGCAAGCTCATCCGGGTGGCCGAGGACGCCCTTCACGTCGAGGTCTCGCCGGGAAAGACCCGGCGCATCGAGTTCAAGCGCCTCGTCGGCGTCGCGGCTGGAGTCGTCGCCACCGCCGAGGGTTCCGCCATCCTCACCGACTTCGTGCTGAGCTGGGGGAATGGCAGCGAAGGCCCCTCGGCACTCCGCATTCCCGGCGCGCAGCTCGGCCTGGGATCGCTCTTTCCAGGCGTGCCCTCGCGGGAGGCGTATTCGAAGTTCCTCGCGCATGTGCTGGCGAGGATCGTCGGGGATCCGTTGCCCAGCCGGGACGCGCTGGCCGCCGGCGAATACCCCCGTTTTCCCAGCATCGCGGCGCTGAACACGGCGTTCTACGGAAACGCGCGTTAGAAGCCCGGTTTCGTATGGGCGAATTGCTCCGCATCCCTGCGCGCGGAGATGGCTTCGCGCTCGCCGCGGAGCTGTTCTTTCCCTCGTCGCCCCCGAAGGCGGCGGTGCTGGTGGCCGGCGCGATGGGCGTAAAGGCAAGCTTCTACGCGCCTCTCGCGGAATACATGTCCCGGCGAGGCGCGGCCGCCCTCACCGTCGACTATCGCGGCATCGGCGGCTCCCGTCCCCGCCGGTCGCTGCGGCACTTCCACGCCACGTTCCACGACTGGGGCGAGCGCGACCTGGCCGGTGCGCTCGAGTGGCTGGCGTGGCGCGTGCCGGAAGTTCCGCTCCTCTGGGTCGGCCACAGCGCCGGCGCGCAGTTGATGGGGCTCGTGCCGGACCCCGCGATCGGGGCCGCGTTGTTCGTCGCCGCCGGGACGGCGTACTGGAAAGGATATCGCGGCCTTCCCCGCGCGATCATGGCGTCGCTCTGGTACGCGCTCTTTCCCGCGGTGCTTGGGATCGCGGGCTACCTGCCGATGAGCAAGCTCGGCCAAGGCGAGGACATCCCCGTGGGCGTGGCGCGCGAGTGGGCGCAGTGGGGGCGCGATCCGCGCTACGTCTACAGTTACGCGGAGCCGCGCGGAGGTCTCGGGTACTCCCGGTACGAAGGTCCGCTGCTGGCGATCTCCATTGCCGATGACAAATATGCACCGCCGGCTTCGACCGCGCATCTATTGTCGCTGTACAAGCGCGCGCGCAAGGAGCAGCGCACCATCCGGCCGGCGGGAAAGCCGATCGGACACTTTGGCTTCTTTCGCCGGCCCGACCTCTGGGAGGAGCCGGTGAGCTGGCTGCTCGGGAGAGTCGACGGGAATGTCCGAACCGCACGCTGAAGAAACCCCGCATGGAGACGGCGGCCAGGCTCCCGCGGAGCACGAGCAGACTGAGCGAACCAGGAAGCCGGGTGCGAGGGTCCGGATCGGGGTGGGCCTCGCGCTGGTGGCGGTCGCCGCTCTGCTCTGGTGGCTGCACGCCCGCAAGTTCGAGGACACCGACGACGCCCAGGTGGATGGATACATCACCGCGGTCTCCTCGCGTGTTCCCGGCACGGTGCTCCGCGTGCTCGTCGAGGACAACCAGCCGGTGAAGCAAGGCGACGTGCTGGTCGAGCTGGACGCCGCCGACCTGGAGGTCGCAGCCGCCCAGGCGCGCGCAGCGGTGGCGCAGGCCCAGGCGGCATTCGCCGCGGAGCAGCCGAGCGTCTCCATCACCGCGACCTCGAACCGCGCGACCGTGCAGAGCACCGAGGACGAGGTCGCAAACACCGAAGCCGACCTCGAGGCGGCGCGGCGCGATCTCGATCAGGCGCTTGCCAGCAACCGATTCGCGCAGCAACAGAAGGAACGGGCCTCCCAGCTGCTCGCCTCCAAGACCGTCCCGCAAGCGGAGTTCGATCAGCGTGCCAGCGCCGCGGACGTGGCGCAGGCCGCGGTGGCCGCGGCGCGCAAGCGCGTCGATCAGCGGCAGGCGCGACTGCAGACGGCGCAGGCGCGCCTCGTCGAGGCGCGGGCGAATGCCCCACGGCAGCTCGTGGCCCGGGAAGCGGGCGTCTCCGTCCGCCAGGCAAACCTGGAATTGGCGCAGGCCCAGCTTCACCAGGCGCAGCTCAACCTCGGCTACGCGAAAGTGGTCGCGCCGGTGGCGGGCATCGTGGGCAAGCGATCGGTGAACGTCGGCGACCGCGTGCAGCCCGGCCAGCAGCTGATGTCGCTCACGCAGAACGGCGAGCTGTGGGTCACCGCGAACTTCCGGGAAACGCAGATCGAGCGGATGCGACAGGGACAGCACGCATCCGTCCACGTCGACGCGATCGACCGTGACTACGAGGGTGTCGTCGAGAGCTTCGCGGGAGCGACCGGCTCCCGCTACAGCCTGCTGCCTCCGGAGAACGCGAGCGGCAATTACGTCAAGGTCGTCCAGCGCATTCCGGTGCGCATCAAGCTCGAGCAAGGTCAGCCGGAGATGGGACGCCTGCGTCCCGGCATGTCGGCCGAGCCCAAGGTCCGCGTGCGATGACCCCCCAGGAAGCTGCGGCGATCAGCCCCGAGGAGTCGCTCCGGATCACGCACGAGCAGGGCTGGACCGGCG